>Ga0209785_1000551_pt1 | contig 9902 bp, 7 predicted proteins | sample WorMetG1BERMUDA2_FD_187403 | JGI IMG/M metagenome (GOLD analysis project Ga0209785, IMG submission 187403) | Marine gutless worms symbiont microbial communities from Max Planck institute for Marine Microbiology, Germany - Inanidrilus... ... | reverse complement strand
GATCAATCCCGTACGCCCAGCCCATGAAAACCTCCCTGGCTAAAAACACCAGGGCAGGGAATCAGACATCGGTTAAAAACGATTCTACGTTCGTCAAATGTGCTCTAGATGTCGCCGGTCCGGATCCTGGTCCTGATCGTCTTCGCCGCGCTCGGCGCCACCGGCACCTATCTGCTGTCGCAGGAGCTGCGCGAGGACGCGCGCGCGAACTGGGAGGCCGCGGCCAGCCATTCGGCCGCCTGGCTGACCGGCACCCTGCTCGGCTGGCTGGAGGAGAGCTACGCGCCGATCTCGGGCTTGGCGGCGCTGTCCGAGAACTCCGATCAGGTTACCGAGACCGAGTTTCTCAACGCCTACGACGGGCTCGAGGCCCGGGCCACCGCGTTCTTCCTCGAGGCCGCCGCGCTGGCCCACCCGGTTCCCGGCAGCGACGGCAAGAAATGGCGTATCGACATCGCCACCGATCCGGACAAGTTCGTCGTTTCCGACACCAACCCGGCGCTGAAGTCCGAGATCATCCTGGTCATGCGCCTAGCGGTGGCGCGGTTCGGCGAGATCGTGCTCGGCCGGCCGATGAAGGGCGAGGACGGCCGCTCGACCATCGCCCCGGTGGCCCTGGCGTCCACCGACCGGCAGGGCGACGCGGTGATCGTCGGGCTGGTCGACCTCAGCGCCCTGGCCAAGGGGCTGTTCGACCTGCACGTTCCGCCCGGCATGGCGCTGACCGTGGTCGGCCGCTTCCCCGGCCTGCGCGCCCAGGGACCCGAACGCACCGTGCTCGACGGCCTGATCGACGGCCAACTGCACGCGGTGACCACCCGCACCGTCAGCGCCGGCGCCGAACTGGCGATCACCTGGCAGGTCAACGCGAAATTCCAGGATGGCCCGAACCAGGAACTGGCCGAATTCGCCCTGTACGCCAGCCTCGCCGGCATCGCCGTGATCACGCTCTATCTCCTCGGCCTGCTGCGGCACAACGACGAGATCACCCGACGGGTCAATCAGGCGACGCGCGATCTGTCGGAAAAGGAGGCGCTGCTGCGCCACGCCTTGGACAACATGCCGGGCGCCATGTACATGCTGGACAAGGATCTGAACCTGGTTCTGGCCAGCAAGAACCTGCCCGAGATCTTCGATACGCCGCCGGAACTGATCAAGCCGGGACAGCCGGCGGCGGCGGCGATGCGACACCTGATCGAGCGCGGCGCCTACGGCGCGGACGATGTCGAAGTCCTGCTCGAGAACCGCTTGAACAACATCCGCAGCGCCAACCCCACCGGCGTCGAGCTGGACCTGCCCGACGGGCGAAGTCTGCAGACCGCCTTCGGCGTGATGGAGGACGGCGGCCGGGTCGGCGTCATCACCGACATCACCGAGCGCAAGGCGCAACAGCGCGCGATCGAGGAAAGCCGCCAGGAGATCGCCGAGAAATCGAAAGTGCTCGAAGCGGTGCTGGAAAGCATGAGCCAGGGGCTTCTGGCCTTCGATTCGGATCTCAAGCTTGTCGCCTGGAACAAGAAGCTGCGCGAGGTCCGCGACTATCCGACGGAGTTGACCCAGTTCGGCACCCCGTTCGTCGACTTCATGAAATTCGACATCGAGCACGGCGAGTTCGGTCCCGGCGATCCCGAGCTGCAGCTGATGGAGCGGATCGAGACGGCGCGCAAGTTCGAGATCCACGATTTCGAACGCACCCGGCCGAACGGCCGCATCGTCGAGGTCAAGGGCGGCCCGATCAGCGGCGATGCCGGCTTCGTCAGCACGTTCAGCGACATCACCGAGCGCCGCCGCGCCGAGACCGCCCTGGTCAGCGCCCACGGTATCGTCACCGAGAGCATCGAGTACGCCGGCCGGATCCAGCGATCGCTGTTGCCGCGCGACATCAACTTCGCCCAGAACCTGGCCGACTTCTTCGTCATCTGGGAGCCGCGCGACGTCGTCGGCGGCGACATCTACTGGTTCCGCGACTGCAACGGCGGCACGCTGTTCGCCGCCGTCGACTGCACCGGCCACGGCGTGCCTGGTGCCTTCATGTCGATCATCGCCACCGGCGCGCTCGACCGCGCCATGTCCGAGTTTCCCGAGGGCGACCCGGCGGTGCTGATCTCGCGCATCCACCAGTTCGTGCAGAACGCGCTGGGCCAGGACGCCACCCTCGGCGAATCGGACGACGGACTCGAACTGGGCATCTGCCGGCTGTCGCGGGACGGCGGCACGCTGACCTACGCCGGCGCCCGCTTCGCCCTGTGGCACGGCCTGCCCGGCGAGGAGCTGGCCGAGATCCGCGGCGAACGCACCGGCATCGGCTACCGCCGCATCGACCCGGACCGCCGTTTCGCCCGCCACGAGATCACCGTGCGCCCAGGCGAGCGGTTCTACATGGCGTCTGACGGGTTGATGGACCAGATCGGCGGCGAGCGCCGCCGCGCCTGGGGCAAGCGGCGGATCAAATCGACCCTGACCAAGACCAGCCACCTGCCGATGGACCGGCAGAAGCAGGCGCTGATGGCCGCCTTCGCCGACTACCAGGGCGACGAGCCGGTGCGCGACGACGTCACCGTGCTCGGCCTGATGCCGCTGGCGGCGGAGACCGAGGACTGACCGCCACCCCCTTCCCCGGTTCCCTGATGCAGCGAAACGCGCTAGTCTATCGGCTGAGGAGTTTTTCTCGCGATAGGTGAGTATATGGCGCGTCTGCTGTCGTATCTGGTTATCGTGCTGCTCTGCGCGACGGCGGTCGCCGCCCGCGCCGAGGATCCGGCGCGTCTGGCCCTGGTGACCGGCAACTGGTCCTACGAGACGGCGCCGCTGAAGAACCCGAAGAACGACGTCCGCGCCATGGCCAAGGTGCTGCGCGCCCAAGGCTTCGAGGTGATGTCGGTCGAGAACGGTACCCAGCGCGACATGCGCAAGGCGATCATGCGGTTCGGCTGGGCCCTGCGCGAGACCCGCGGCATTGGCCTGTTCTACTACGCCGGCCACGGCATGCAGGTGAAGGGGCGCAACTACCTGGTGCCAGTCGACGCGATCGTCAACTTCGAGGAGGAGGTGCCGATCGAGGGGGTCGACGTCGCCACCGTGCTGTCGCGCATGGAGACCGCCGAGAACGCGCTCAACCTGGTGATCCTGGACGACTGCCGCAACAATCCGTTCGCGCGCAGTTTCCGCTCCGCGGTCAAGGGGCTGGCCTCGATCGACGCACCGGCCGGCACCCTGCTGGCCTACGCCACCGCGCCGGGCAGCGTCGCCGCCGACGGCAGCGGCGACAACGGCCTCTACACCGAGGAACTGGTCGCCGCCATGCAAGTCCCGGGACAGCCGATCGAGGCGGTGTTCAAGCAGGTCCGCTCGGCGGTGAAGGAACGCTCCGACGGGCAGCAGATCCCCTGGGAATCGACCTCGCTGGAGGGCGATTTCTACTTCGTGCCGGAAAAGAAGTCGGAACGGGCGACCCGGACCGCCAGCGCGGGGACGGAAAAAGAGGACACCGGCGCCGAGCGCGGCGTGTTCGCCAAGTTCAAGCAGCCCGAGGGCCGCCGCCGCCTGGGCCACTATTCCACCGCCGACGGCCTGGTCGGCTTCGTCTTCGACCGCACCGGCGACACCCCGGCGGTCAAATTCGACGACGGTGGCGAGATCCTGACCCTCGAGGCCAAGACCACGTCGCAGCGCACCACTTTCATGCGCGATGACGGCGCGCACCTGATTTCCGTCGCCGTCGACGGCGCGATGACATTGTGGCTGCCGCGCCGCGGCGGGGTTCCGGTCGAGCGCGACGGCGGCGCCGACGCCCTGCGCCTGCCCGACGTCCAGCGCGCCGCGGTCGAGGCGCGCGTCGACGCGGTGACGGCGACGCTGGCGCAAGTGCTGGGCAAACCGGTGCCGATCGAAGTCGATTGGCCGGGATTCTCCGATTCGCGCCAGGACCTGGGCACATTGGCCGCGGCGCTGGACAGCCTGGCCGCCGCCTTCACGCGCTGGCGCCAGGATGCGACCGCGATCGAAGTGATCTCTGGCGAGATCCAGACCATCAAGCTGGCCGCCCGCGACAAAGTGGCGATCGAACGCGACCAGGGCGTGGTGACCATCGCCCTGGCACCGGCTCGTGGTCTGGCCGGACGGCCGACCTCGCATCGCCTGGGCCAGGTGTTGGCCCAGCGCAGCCTGGTCCGGGTGCGGGCGCAGAACCGCTCCGAGGAACTCCTGCGCGAGAGGCTGGCCAGGACCCGCGCGGCCTGCACCGCCGAGATCGACATCAGCGTCGACTGGTCGACCTGGACCGACGACGACTATTCGGTGCGGGGCTGGTGCGAATCGACGCTCGAGGCGCTGGGCGGGCTGTGCCGCCACCCGATCGGCGCCGAGGCGGTGCGCGACGGCGTGCGTTCGATCACCTGCCGCGTCGGACCGGAACGCGGGCTCGACCTGAAGGACGGCATGCTGTCGCTGACCTACGACGGCAAGGGCCGCAACAACCGCGCATTCACGCATCGATTCCTGATGAACAACCTGTAGCGAGGCGGAGGCGCATAAATCATTTGCACACCGGAGAAATATGGTAACACTTTGCCAGATAGGGCATTCTTGAACGGCCTCGCCAGGAGCTAGGGGCAAAAATTCTGGGCGGAGTCCGCATGGACAACATCACGATTGCAGGCACGGAACGGTCGCCCGAAATCATCTTTGATTTCGGCGCCAACAAGTTCTCGATGCGTGGCATGTCCTATTTGGAGAACGCGGCCAAGTTCTTCGACCCCCTGCTCGAGAAGCTGCAGGCTCATCTGGACGCCCAGGACGACGCCTGGATCGACTTCGAGTTCGAACTCACCTATTTCAACAGCAGCTCCGCGCGCGTCCTGCTGCGCCTGTTCAACCTGCTCGACGAGATCGCCGAGAAAGGCAACAAGGTCACCCTGAACTGGATCTTCGAGGCCGAGGACGACAACCTCGAGGAATTGGGCGAGGAATTGGGCGAGGACCTGGAGCACGCCGAACTGGTGATGCGGCCGATCGACGAAGACGACTGACTTCCTTCAACATCAGGACTGAGATTGAGGATCCCCGAAAAAACTGGGGTCAGGCGACAATGCAACGTGACCGTTCCATTGCCGTCCTGACCAAGACGGCCCGGGACAGAATCCCTTCGCGTCACCCGTCCCCCCCTCGGACAAGGAAGCCCGTTTCGGTGATGCCCCGTCGACGAAACATGGGGTTCCGCCGAGACTTCGAGGCTAACCGCACCACGCTCGCGACGTTCGCGGGCATCACCGGGCCGAACCTTGGCTTTGCTGGCGGGGCGTAGAAGACCTTCACGCCTTTGTTGCCAGGAGCCGACCGTTCGGCCTGAGCTTGGGGAAAATGCTATCAGCAAGCGCCCGCCGCCTCTTTGACATATGTCATCAGGCGGCGAATTTTACGCTCGATCGATGGAAAATGGAGGGTGTCGCCGGCAGCGTCAGTGCAGCTCGGTCAGGTTGGCGTGCAGTTCCTCGGCTAGGCGGTCGAACTGCTCGATGTGCACGTTGCGGCCGCGGAAGCGGGCCAGGCCTTCGTTCTCCAGGTAGCGGATGGCGCGCGACACGGTTTCCGGCCGCGCTCCGACCATCGAGGCCAGATCGTGCCGGGTCAGCGGGATCTCGATATCGACGGCGCCGTCGCCGACCGGACGGCCCCAGCGGTCGTGCAGTAGCACCAGCAGGTGGATTACCCGCACATGCACGTTCAGCGCCGCCAGTTGGAACAGACGGTCCTCGGATTCGCCGAGCGCCCGCGCCGTGCGCTCGAGGAAGCGCAGGCCAAGTTCATGGTTTTCGTACAGCAACTGTCGCGCCGTGGCGGCGTCGATGTAGCAGACCTTGGCCTCCTCGATGACCTCGGCGCTGGCCCGGTGCGATTGCTTGGCCAGGAACGGCCGGTAGCCGAGGGTGTCGCCGCCGCCGGCCAGGCGTACCAGCGCCGATTGGCCATCGACGTCGGTCTTGCGCACGCCGACCAGTCCGCTTTCGACGAAATACAGCCCCTTGCAGGGATCGCCTTCCATGAAAATGGTCTCGTTGACGCCGTATTTGTGGCACAGGACCCTGCGGTTGAACAGCTCGACCTCGGCTTCGGTCAGGCAGGACCATTCGGAACTCTCGCGTAGACGCGTGTCGACGCAGGGTGCATAGCCATCCGTTGCCGGCCGATCGTTCATGCCAATCCCCTTTCGCTCATCCCGCCAAACCCCTGTTTTGCAGGACGAAGATGCAAGTCGCGCACTGTATCAAAACAGATCGGCATTGTCACACCGCCAGGCAAGGCCAAATCGTGCGCGCCTAATCCGGCGGGCCGGCCGGCGGGCGCCCGCCCAGCGCCGAGGTGATCTCGCCGGCGATGCCGCGCACCAGGGCGCCCAGTTCGGGCAGCCGCGAATCGGGTATGCGCACCATCGGCCCGGACAGCGACACCGCCGCCAGCGGTTCGTGGTGCTCGTCATAGATCGGCGCCGCGGCGCAACGCAGGCCGAGCGCGTGCTCCTCGTCGTCCAGCGCGTAGCCCCTGGCCCGAACCCGCGCCAGTTCCTCGCGCAGATGCTCGCCGTCGACGATGGTCCGCTCGGTCAGGCGCGGCAGGCCGCGGTGAGAGACGAACTTGGCCACCTCGGCCTCGTCGAACTCGGCCAGCAGGACCTTGCCGACGGCGGATCCGTGCAGCGGCACGCGGGCGCCGGGCTTGGCCAGCACGCGCATCATCTCCTGGCTCTCGACCTGGGCCAGGTAGATCATCTCGCCGCTCTCGACCACCGCCAGGTTCACCGTTTCGCCGCTCTCGCCCATCAGCTTGCGCATGTACGGCCGGGCGATGGTCACCAGGTCACGGGACTGCAGGAAACCGCTGCCGGTGACGAAGGCCTGCACGCCGACCTGCCATAGGCCGCTGTCGCGGTCGAATCGCACGTAGCGCTCGTTCTGCAGCGTGGTCAGCAGCCGGTGCACCGTCGACGGCGCCAGGCCGAGCGCCGAGACCAGCCCGGTCAGGGTCATGCCGGCGCCGTTCGCGGCCAGGGTATTGAGGATCGACAGGGCCCGCGCCAAGGACTGCACCTGACCGCTGCGATCGACGCCATTCCCCCCCCTTTTTCGCCTCTCCCCCCGATTTTCGCGTTTTCGCCATCGGTATGTTTCCGCATTGTGGAATGAATTCCAAAACAGATTTTCAAATTGCGGCGGCGATGTCAATATGCCGGCGAATTACCCGCCACCGATACGCACGTGAAAAGGCGAGATCTGATGGTTGAGCGCATTGAAGCCGGTAGTCTGCGGGTCGCCCCCGCGCTGCATCAATTAATCGAGAACGAGGTCCTGCCCGGCACCGGGATCGAATCGGCAGCCTTCTGGTCCGGGTTCGAGAGCCTTCTCGACGACCTGGGCCCGAAAAACCGCGCCCTGCTGGGCAAACGCGACGAGATGCAGGCGCAGATCGATACCTGGTACCGCGATCGCAAGGGCCAGCCGCACGATGCCGCCGCCTACAAGGCGTTCCTGCAGGAGATCGGCTACCTGGTGCCCGAAGGCGAGGTGTTTTCGGTCTCAACCGCCAACGTCGATCCGGAAATCGCCGAGATCGCCGGCCCGCAACTGGTGGTGCCGGTGATGAACGCCCGCTTCGCGCTGAACGCCGCCAACGCCCGCTGGGGTAGCCTGTACGACGCGCTGTACGGCACCGACGCCCTGCCCGGCGAGATCGCCGGCGGCGACAGCGAGCTGTCGGTGTCCCTCGCGGGTGGCAGCAGCACGGCACTGGCGGATCCGGCCCAGTTCGTCGGCTTCGTCGGCGATGCACGGCCGAGCGCGATCCTGCTGCGCAACAACGGCCTGCACGTCGAGATCCAGATCGACGCCGGGCACCCGATCGGCCGCGACCGCGCCGCCGGGGTCAAGGACGTGGTGCTCGAATCCGCGGTGACCACGATCCAGGACTGCGAGGATTCGGTCACCGCGGTGGATGCCGACGACAAGGTCATCGCCTATCGCAACTGGCTCGGCCTGATGAAGGGCGACCTCGCCGACACCTTCGACAAGGGCGGCGAAACGATTACCCGGACGCTGAATCCGGACCGGACCTACACCGCGCCGGACGGCACCGCGCTGACCCTGCCCGGGCGCGCGCTGCTGCTGGTGCGCAACGTCGGCCACCTGATGACCAACGACGCGGTGCTCGACGGCAACGGCGACGAGGTGCCGGAGGGCATGCTCGACGCCCTGGTGACCAGCGCCTGCGCCCTGCACGACTTCGCCCGCAAGGGAAATTCCAGGCCCTGTAATTCGAGAATGGGCAGTGTCTACATCGTCAAGCCGAAGATGCACGGGCCCGAGGAAGCCGCCCTGACCGACGAACTGTTCCGCCGGGTGGAGGACATCCTCGGTTTGGCGCGCAACACGCTGAAGGTCGGCGTGATGGACGAGGAGCGGCGCACCACCGTCAACCTGAAGGAATGCATCCGCGCCGTGAAGGACCGGTTGGTGTTCATCAACACCGGCTTCCTCGATCGCACCGGCGACGAGATCCACACCAGCATGGAGGCCGGCCCGTTCCTGCCCAAGGAAGCCTGCAAGGGCGAGCCCTGGATCGCCGCCTACGAGGATTGGAACGTCGACATCGGCCTCGAATGCGGCCTGCGCGGCCGCGCCCAGATCGGCAAGGGCATGTGGCCCAAGCCCGACGAGATGCGCCAGATGATGGACACCAAACTGGCGCATCCGCAGGCCGGCGCCAACTGTGCCTGGATGCCGTCGCCGACCGCCGCGACCCTGCACGCCATGCACTACCACCAGGTCGACGTGTCGGCCCGCCAGGCGGAGCTGGCCGAACGTCCGCGCGCCAGCCTCGATGACATCCTGACCGTGCCGCTGCTCGCCGGGCGCAACCTGTCCGAGGACGAGATCCGCGCCGAGCTCGACAACAACACCCAGGGCATCCTCGGCTATGTGGTGCGCTGGATCGACCAGGGGGTCGGCTGCTCGAAGGTGCCGGACATCAACGACGTCGGCCTGATGGAGGATCGCGCCACCCTGCGGATCTCCAGCCAGCACATCGCCAACTGGCTGCACCACGGTATCTGCGGCGAGGACCAGGTGATGGAAACCATGCGGCGCATGGCCGCGGTGGTCGACGGCCAAAACGCCGGCGACCCGGCCTACCGTCCGATGGCCGCCGATTTCGAGCGCAGCGTCGCCTTCCAGGCCGCCTGCGACCTGGTGTTCAAGGGCCGCGAACAGCCGAGCGGCTACACCGAGCCGGTGCTGCACGCACGCCGGCGACAAGCCAAAGCCGCATTCGGTTAAGGGAGGGACAGATGTTGACCGTAACCCGCCTGTCGCAGGACGACGCGCAAATCCAGATCGACGGGGCCCGCGCCAAGGCCACCGAAATCGGCATCCCGATGTTCATCTCGATCGTCGACGAGAGCGGCAACCTGATCGCCTTCGAGCGCATGGACGGCGGCAAGGTGACCAGCATCACCATCTCGCAGGACAAGGCCTTCACCGCCGCCGCGGCGCGCAAGGCGACGCACGAATACAACGAGGTCTGCGTACCCGGCAGCCTGGTATTCGGCATCCATACCTCGATGGCCGGACGGCTCTGCGTCGTCGGCGGCGGCCTGCCGGTCAGCGTCGACGGCGAGGTCGTCGGCGGCATCGGGCTCAGCTCGGGCACGCCGCAGCAGGACATGGATTGTGCCCAGGCGGGCATCGAGCACTTCCTGGAGTCGCGATAGGATCGTGCCGCTGCTACGCTAGCGCGGATTCGATTTAATCCTGGTCGTATCCTGCGGCAGCGAAGAAGTTCTCGCATTCGGTGGGCGTGACTTTCTCGATCCCTTCGGCGATGGCGCTCCACAGTTCCTCAATGGTTCTCGCGGC
>Ga0209785_1000550_pt1 | contig 9926 bp, 5 predicted proteins | sample WorMetG1BERMUDA2_FD_187403 | JGI IMG/M metagenome (GOLD analysis project Ga0209785, IMG submission 187403) | Marine gutless worms symbiont microbial communities from Max Planck institute for Marine Microbiology, Germany - Inanidrilus... ... | reverse complement strand
TCCAGCCGTCCAGGCATAGGTCCAAATCTTTGTCGGCCTGGAATCTAGCGGCCTCGTATTCTGTCAGTGGGTCGGTTTGCAAGTTGGTTGTCCGGCTAATTGAGTCCGATGCTGTATTTTTTTCACCGGAAATATGAATTATCTTGAATTTGTATTGGTTCAACAGTAAACTCGCACGGACCAGTTTGCTAGGGCCAAAACGCAGGTTTTTAATATACGTTAGGCTAATATGGTCGGTTACGATGTCAAATTCGCAATTCGATATGTACGAACTGTATGTTTTGACTGCCGTTAACAATGCTGCTAGTTCCAATTCGGTAGCAGAATAATTCTTTTCCGCCTTTGTGGTGCTCCTACCACCGTAATACAACGGGGTTTCCGTCCCATCAGGGCTAACGTTAACAAGTATGTAGCCAAGACCGGTGGCGCAAGCGTCTAGTATTATCCTAAGCGGTTTGTTGCGATCAGGGTAGCCCAAGGTAGGTGCCTTACACAGTTGGTCCCTAATATCGCAAAAGCTCTTTTCCTGAGCCTCTGTCCACTGAAATGTATGTTTGTCTTTCGACAGCAGCTCCCTCAGGGGGGCTGACCGTTGGCTGTAATTCTTTATTAGTCGCCTGAAATATGAACTAATGCCTAAGAACTTCTTGACATCCTTTGGGTTGCGTGGGCGTGGGTAGTTTTTGATTATTTTGCAACGCCCTGTATCAACCGTGTAGCCGTCCTGTGTGAGGGTGTAGCCTAGAAAATTGGCCGTGCTAGTGGCCACATGCATCTTTTTGGGATGCAAGCGGAGGTTGTACTCTCGGAACTTGGCCAACAGCTTTTCTAGGAAGTCAATGTGTTCGTCTATGTCGTGGTGTAGTAAAAAAAGGTCGTCTACATACAGAATCATGTGGTGTCGCAATTCTGAGGCAAATAGTTTGTACAAAGTTTCGGTAAAAAAACTACCGGAGTTGACGTAGCCCATATTTAAGCGACAGAACTGGAAATGGCGCCGTTTTGTCGAGAAGGCCGTGCAGGGTTGGCTGGATTCCTCAAGCCCTACACCATAGTATCCGGCCTTAAGATCTGCAACCGTAAAGATCCGTGGCTTTTCCTCGGCGATCTGGTCAAAAATGTCTTCGATGCTAGGCAGGGCACAGAACAGAGCTTTAGTCTGCGCATTTACCGCGCGAAAATCGACTAAAAATCGACTACTTCCGTCCGGTTTAGTAATGAGGAATACTGGGCTGTTCCATAGGGAGGTGCTTTCCTTTATGATCCCAGCTTCAAGCAACTCGTCGCAAAGGGATTCCAGTTTTTCCTCCTTAACCGGGTCATACCGGAACCTTTTCTGTATGCAGGGCTTATCATTAATCAGCGGAATACGGTGTCTAGGTACACGGGCCTCGGGCACCTGTACGTAATTTTCTGCCATAACGTCGCGGTATTCATACAAAATGCTAGACAACCGTTCAGCCTGTTCCGTGTTGAGCAAGTCAGTGCTAAGTTTTATGCCTAACTTGTGAATTGCGCTCAGCCTTGCTTCGTGGCAAGGCGGATTGCGAGTCCGCTCGCCGCTCTCCGTAGCGTCATTTTCGTCATCGCGCTGTTCACAGTGTTCATTAATCGTGCACACGCCTTCGTTAGCATTAGGCGTGGTATCGAAACAATCCGACATATTTATCAAGTTCACGCCCGCGCCGTTTTGCGGTAAAGGGCTAGCATATGCGAACGCGTGTCCGGCCTTCCATACAATAGGCCGGCGGGTGGGGTTCGCTATACGGCACATTGATGTCCTCCTGTCACAATCGATCAATGCGCTAGCAACCTTTATTCCTTTACGTAGCGTTTGTGGAAGGGTTTCAGTGATGGCCAACGTTCCTGGTAACCTTGGTAACCGTACGGGGATTATCATCTCATGGTTGGCGGGGATCCTCACGCGCTTGATCGTACGTATGGCCGTGGCGTCGTCCGTAGACGTTAACAACGGCAAAGTCACGGCGTTACCATATAACGATATTCGCTTGCGGTCAAAATCCAACACGGCGCCCGTACTCTGGAGGTACGGCACGCCCAGGATGACACCTTGTGATAACTGATCTATCACCTGAAAATGGGCAACGGTTTCGCGCCCCCCGATTTTCACCGGAATCTCTATCCATCCCAAAACGTTTAGAGCCGAATTATTGGCACTGGTGAATTCCTGTCCCGCTGGATTTGGGGATAGAGGTGTCGTCCTGCACAACCATGTCTTGTAAAAATCATACGATACGCAATTACAAAATGCTCCCGTATCGGTAAGCATGCGAACAGTACGGTTACAAAGTTGACCAGTTACAAATGCATGTAGGCCACCGGCGTGACCTTTAACCCTATAAACGCCGAAACGTTGCGCGGGCCCGTACCCCTAATGGTGGGTTTGGGCGTTCAGCCTATATTGGCAACATCGAGCGAAATGCCCACAAATACCACACGAGTAGCAGATGGCGTCCCTCGCGGTGCAGTCGGTGTCCGCGTGTCGACGTCCGCAGCACACGCACGTCGGTGTGGCGTCGGCGCCGGACGGTGCGGCGGTACCGGCTCCTCCGCTGCCGCGGAACGGCGCCGCCGCGGCGTTGAGTGGCTGGGTCGGTCCTCGTCCTCGCCACGGGCCGCGGTATCCACGACCGCGTCCGCGTGCTGGTCGTCCGCCGAGGGCTCCGTGGTTGACGCCGTATTGCGGGGCGACTGACGGCGGCATGACGAGTTGCACCGTCATTCCGCGCGGGTCAGCCGCGCTCGTCGCCGGCGCTGTCGCTGTGGCGACGACGTCCTGCTGCACGTGCACCGCCGTAGCCGCCGTCGTCGTCGCGGGTAGCGCCGTACGTTGTGCCGGTGCGTCGACGATGCCGGCGCTCGTTCCCGGCCGCTGCTGGGTTGTCACGATCTCCGTCAGCGCGGCCACCATGCTCCGCATTTCGGCCAGCTGGGCGCTGACCGCGGCGTCGGTCGAGCGCGGTTCGGTCGTCATCAACCGCGCGTTCGACTCGCCGATCGCGGCCGCTTCGGCGAGCTCCTCCAGCGTTGATGGGCGCAAGACACGAACGTCGCGGCGTATGTCCGGGCGGAGTCCCTGTATGATGGCGTGGCGCATCAGCGGCTCGTTATCCAGGTGCACGCGGCGCGCCATGCTCACCATGGTCTCGATGTACGTACTCGCCGGCTCCTCTGGACCCTGCCGGCGGTTCCAAAAGCCGTCGAGCAGCTCGTCGCGACGACCGGCGCTCGCCGCGAAGCGCTTTCGGAATCGGCGAATCGTTTCGTCAAAGTCGATGTCGCTCGGTAGCGCCTCGAACCACTTTCGAGCGGCGCCGGTTAGCCGGTTTCGCAGCAGGATCGTCGCCGTCGCCTTCGGCACTTGCCGGATGTTCACGTAGTCGAGGAAGTCCTGCAGCCAGTCGTCGGCGTCGGTGTTCCGGTCGTCGGTGAACCGCGGCGGCATCAGGTCGCCGTCGCCCGGCGCGATGCCGATCGGGACGCAAGCCTGAGCCGCGGGTGCCGCGCCGGCGCCGTGCGTCGTCGTGTCCGCTCCGCCGGTGACGGTGCCGCTGGACGGAGTCGGGCTGACCGCCGTTGCCGTCGAGTTTCTAGTCACCGAGTCGCCACCTCCGTCGGCGTGGTCTGTTGCAACGACCTCGCTGCCGGCGGTCGCATCGCCGTCGTTCGACTCGATGTCGTTGTTGTGTTCGTGCTCCATTATTACGAACTCTATCTGGCTGTCGGTCGAAACGTTGTCGTCTGGCACGCTCATGTGTTTCGGGACGCTCACGATGCTCGCGTTATTCTCCACCAGCGTGTGTGACCGGGTTCGGTTACACACTTATACGTCGCTAACTCCTAAGTTACGCGAAGGTGGAATTCACGTATAAGGCGTCACACAATTCCGATCGACAGCCAGTTTAATCTCGAAGACACGTACGCTCAGCCTCACGTTACGGACCCGAAGACCCGGCTCGCTGTCGCGAACGGCTCGCCGTGGCGGGCGGCTCGAGGCAGCGGCCAATCCCAGTGCGTCTCTCGGGCGGACCGGCCCCGGCTGCGGATACTGATGGCTGCCGGACGGGTGATGATGGATAGGCCGCGGCGTCGCGAGGGCATCAGCGCGGGTTTGCCCCCTAGTGATTCACGGAGAATCAAATTGGGTCTCCGTGCGGGTAATAACCCCCGTTTTACACCGAGGGTCCCCCGACCCTCAGCGTCTGCATCTGCATGCCGCCCCGGACTGCCCTGTGTCACCAATTGGGTCTCCGTGCCATCTCCGAGTGACGCACGGGGTACATCGTAGCTTAGCACAAGACAATTACTGTTCGCATGCAGTGCTAGGCCTACATTCTGTTTACGTAATGTTCAGTGTCATTAACTGTACTACAAACATGCAAGTTCAACTGTGTGTGCAGTTACAGTTCGCGGTAGACGTGGGAATTAGCGAATTAGCGGTTAGAGTCACTCGCTGCATTTGCGAGGGCTAAGCGGGAAGTGAGCGTAGTCCGTTTATCTATATGCAACATGACATCCTACCGTACAATGTTACAGCGTTACAAGTTGAAATACAGTGTGGTGCTAAACACTATGGCATAATAATGTATATGTGAGCATGCAACACAACAAAACGGTACGCCATAGTACAGAAAAACGCACCCTCGTGGTGCGTTTACACGTCGCTGTACAGGCTAAGTTTATACGCATTATACGAACGCACAAGATAATGTTATATTCCACTGACACTCGATGCAAGATAATACAGCGTAAACACTACCACTCGGACTCAATGTCCTGCGCCGATTTACCGGGGTTCTGGGCAGGAAACTTTACGCAATTGGTACAACTGACAGGCGTTGTTTATGTGGCGTCCGGATCGCCTTTGGGCCGCTCCGGCGCTGGATTAATGGGATCTCCTGTAGTGGACGGACCGGCGGGTTGTTTAAGTGCGGTGTTGACGAACGTTGCACAGGGTGTCAGTATCTGCGATCGGCGTCGGCTATCGGTTAGCGGCGGCCGTCGTGTCAGGGTCGGTGGAGCACGAGAAACTCAATGATCCGGTGTTATCTTGGGGGTTCATCGCGTGGCCGCGTGACATGTCAGGGTGATGGATGTTGAACAGATGTTGTATGAGATGGGCGCTCGGGAGTTGCGTCCCCTGTGGATTGTTTGGACATCGCGGTCGCCGGGTCATCGTGACGGTGTCATTAGTTGGACGCCGCGGTTGGATTTACGACGTGGGTTTGGCTTTAATGGCCCATGTCCGTCGCCGGGGTTATAGACGTGGGTTCCGCTCGGTGTGCCGGCTCCCCCACGCGGAGCCGTGTCGCTGGAGTGACTGACACGCTACAGATGCGGCGAGATGCAAGCTTTACGACCGAGCCGCGCCGCGCCGCGCCACGCCGCATAATCGGGCTTTGAAGACCGAGAAGCCGGCCGGTGTCTGCATGCCGAGAATCGACCGAAGCTGCGTTTAATTACCGGCCGCGGTCGCTCAAGTTGCACGCGGGCGGCGGGAGAGCGCGGCTGGTTTCGCTGTTTCACCCGTTTTATGTAAATGGCTCTGGGACGAGCTCGTACGTTTGATGTTTTCTCGCGAGCGACAAGCGAGAGGTGTGAGTTAAATTTATTCACGCTGAAACAATTCCCTGATAATATGCGTTCCATTCCTGCCAGGTCGTGGTTACATTTCACAAATATCGAACCTGCATGCATTTATAGGAATCCTTCTACAGAGTTACGTAATATTCTTATACAGTTTAACGTATGCAGTTTAACATAATAAGCGTCACAATATTATACGGTGAACAATCGCGTGCTATCATTCTTTATTACGCCCTATGAGGCAGCACAAAGGTAACTAGGCATAGAGCGAGTACAAGCATGTACTCGCTAACATTTCGCGTTGCAACACCCACGCAGTATGGACGAAATGGGACGGCCTCGTTGCAGATAACGTCGCACACGCAGCAGGCGCGTCGAGTTTATCGCTGGTGCGTGCGTGCGTGCGTAGTGCGTGCGGCGTGCGCTGGACCTGGCGGATTACTGCTGGGCTCTGCCACGCATTTCCATAATGTTGCCATAGCAACGCATCCCGTGCACCGATTGCAAATCCGCCCAACAGTGCACAACTGGGGGGCAGCCCCTACCACTGCCCCAAGTTACATCCGGGTCGTGCGATACTGCAAGCATGCGGCCGCGGACAGTCACACAGACACATAGACAGACGCGCGTGACCACACGTGGTTTTCGACTCACGCGAAATGTAAAAATACAAAAGACAAGTACACAATAAACACACAAAATAGAGAACTACAAGACAGGCAGAAAGAAGACATCGCAGTAATATACACCCAAAACAAAATCAGAAAACTCAGCTCACGTAATTAGTAAAATAAAGCTTCTACGCAAACAGAACTCAATATTTACACGGTGCAGTCTCTCTCTGCCATGCTACGAACATCAGTATGTACACATCAGCCTCCAAATAGGCCTATACCTGTGGCAAACAGGCTGTATTATTCGCTTTAGCCGTGGTTCTGTGTTATAACCTAATTCGGCTAGTTAACTGGGCTTTACGCCTATGTGATCTATTTATTGCGCGGTTTCGTATCATGCTATTTTAAGCCCTTCTCGCTGTTCATTCAGTTAATAAATTTATGTTCGTTTGTTGACTTCGCGACTGCCGCCTACTGTGGTCGTCGCATTTATTTCGTGGCTGGCTGTACGCGCTGCGCGCGCTCCAGACGCTAGCTGGTATGGCCTCTTCGCGGTCTACACGGGCGTTATCGTGCGATTCGGGTTTTAAGCGCGCGATTTCGGTACGGCAGTGGCCATTCTGCCGTTCCGAAATCGGATTGATTCCCCAGTTCATTCTGTCGTATCGGTGTACTCCTGTGGTAAAGTCGCCGATTTTGGTGTGTGTGTGTGTGTGTGTAGCTATCGATTGGGCTTGATTTGTTTTTTTGGGGGGGAAATTGAGTGTGGTGCTGTGTACAAGGCTTGGCCTGGACGGTCGCACGAACGTCGCTAGAGCGGGCGACATTCGAGCGAGGCCCAGGTCGTACCTGGTGTTTACACTACAGGGACGGTCGGATCGGAGACTGCTCAAGGTTCTCCGAGCCGCCGGAATTGCTTTCCCCTGGTGATGTATCGTGCGCTGTGTGGTGTTGTTATTATGCAAATTAGTTGGCGTCCGCCGGCTGTTAGTGAGCCGTCTTACGTAATCGGTGCGGGTATTCTAGGCGACGTACGGCTTTACTGTTCTGGGGAAAATGCGCGTTGAGGTCTCTGGCGGCCTCATCCCTTTACTTCGCTGAGTAATTGCGTATGGCTGGCGTATCCATAATTGTTTAACGGCCTAGCCTCTATCAGAACGCCACTGACGCCGGCAGTGCGCTGATTCTGGCGTTTAACGCTGGCCGTGCAACGCCTTTATACTTTATCATACACTCAATGCTTTTGCTAGCCTGTGACCGCGCTCGCATTATGTTCATTTCGCGAGGGCCGCCGCTGCTTCGAGCGGGTGATCGCGGGCCTCCGGGGGTTCGGTTAACGCCGACTGTCCGTTCCGTCGCCCGGGTCTGGGCCGCGCGACCGTGCATCCGGCGCCACGTTTCTGAGGTGCGCTGGTGACTGTATGCTTTTTGTGTGTGTTGATCGTGTTGATGGGTGTAGCCTGGCGTCTAGCTGTTCGTGCGTTTGCGGTGCTTTTCAATTTGTCCACGTGTACTCGGCTCTTTAAGATACGACCCGTATGCAAATGAGCCAATTGATAAGTATCGTTTGAGTCTTTGTCCAAGATCACAAACGGGCCTATGAACCGTGGGGCAGTTTTGCGGTCCTCCGTATCTCCTAGTACCTCGCGCACTTTGTAGACTCTGTCCCCTGGTTTAAAGGTGACCGTCTGTCTGCGCTTGTTAATCCGTTTGGTATGTTTTTCGCGGCATTTTTGCGCTAACTCCTGCGCATTCGTGCGCATAATTTTCAGGTGCTCGCTCATTTGTTCTACGTCGCTTGATGGTCGGGTATGAGCGGGTAGTGGGCCGCTTAGTGCGGTCTCTACCGGGAGTTTCATTTCCTGTCCATACAGGATGCGGAATGGACTGTATCCACGGCTTGGGAGAACGCTTGCTTTGTAAGCGGCCGATATCTGAGGGAGAAGGTCAGGCCAGTCGGTTCGTCCCTGGCAGATTATCCTTAATCCCTGCAGTATTACACCGTTGAGTCTCTCACACTGGCCGTTTGCGCGGCTGTGGTGGCTACTAATCAAAACATGCTTTATGCCGCACCACTGAGCTAATAACTGTGTGAGTTTTCCTGTGAACGACTTATGGCGGTCGCTGACGAGTTCGGAGAAGCACCCGTAGCGAGCTATCCAACCGGTTATTAGTGCCCGGCAAGTTTCTGCGGCTGAGGTATTCTTGACTGCTATCAGCTCACAGCAAAGCGACATTGCGTCGACGATCACAAGTACATGGGTGAACCCATGCTTTGTGCCCTTGACCTTGATTTGTAAGTGGTCTATATGAACTCGTTGAAACAACTGTGGCACGTCGCGGCAGTGAAGTGGGGCCTTGATGGGATGGTTGTCCGTCTTGCCCCTTTTGCAAGTGTGGCATTCGGCTACGTACCGTCTGATGTCAGAATACATCTGGTCCCAGAATGCCCGTTGTTTTATACTCAGGTATAATTTCTCATACCCACAATGAAGAAGCTGTTCGTGGTATTGTGCAATGACAGCGGGTTGGAGCTGAGAGGGGATGCAAACTTGCTCAATTATTGGCTGGTCTGTTTGATTGCGCTTGTGTCTTTGTGTTCCTAAATGGCAGAGTTTGCCATTTAGTATAGCGTATTGTTCGCTGGTAATGCAGATTCGTCGTGCAGTCTTGTCGTCTGTCGGTAATGTGCCGTTTTGCAAATATTCTATAATCTGTCCTAACTGTGGGTCTGTTTTCTGTAATTGCAGGGTGATGTCTGGGCCAGGTGGACTGTCCGTGTCCGTCGCGCCGTCCGTCGCGTCGGTGGGACTACCGGCTTGTGCGCTGCTGGCCACACCGGTGCTATCTCCGCTGTTGTGGTCGCGGCCCGCGCCCTCGCCTATATCGGACGCTCTCTGCATGCTGCTTGTGACATTGTGCGCGGTGTGTGCGGGTGTGGTGGCATTTGCACCTGATGAACCTGGCGTGCTGCTATTACATCGACTGTCTACACTTGCATGTTGAGTGTTGTTATTTGCGTTCTCGCTGCGCGGTGTGTCGTTTACGCTAGGCCTATCGCTGCTGTGGCTGACCTTGCTCGCTGCGCGCGTACGTCCGTGCGTGGTGTGTGTGCGTGCCGGCCTCCGCCGCTTGGCCGCAGTGACAATGGCAATGTTTACGTCTGCGTCGCCGCTGTCTGCGCTGTTAGCCTCGCACGCTCGTGGCCCGCTGCGCTCCGCTTGTCGGTCATCGGCCAGGGCACGCGCGCCGGTCTGCACGCCGTAGTTATGTGGGTTAGGTGACCTACTTTCGTTCTTGGGTATGTTGCCTGTATCGCTAATGCCACCTGCCTGTTGGACGCACGCCATGGGTGTTTGCTGGCTGCTAGTTGTCTGTGTGTCGTCCTGTGTTGGTCTGTCCGGCCGTTCCGTGTGTACTGTCTGTACATGCCTGTCGCGCTCTGCACTTACTAGGTCGCATTGTATTGCCGCGTCGCTGAACGTTTTGTCGCTGCTAGCTGCTGCGTCTGAATTATTGAATGCGCCGTCTGTCGCGGTCCAGCCGTCCAGGCATAGGTCCAAATCTTTGTCGGCCTGGAATCTAGCGGCCTCGTATTCTGTCAGTGGGTCGGTTTGCAAGTTGGTTGTCCGGCTAATTGAGTCCGATGCTGTATTTTTTCACCGGAAATATGAATTATCTTGAATTTGTATTGGTTCAACAGTA
>Ga0209785_1000549_pt1 | contig 9929 bp, 8 predicted proteins | sample WorMetG1BERMUDA2_FD_187403 | JGI IMG/M metagenome (GOLD analysis project Ga0209785, IMG submission 187403) | Marine gutless worms symbiont microbial communities from Max Planck institute for Marine Microbiology, Germany - Inanidrilus... ... | reverse complement strand
ATGCCATCGCCGACGCCATCGAATCCTTCACGCCGGCCGAATGCCAAAACTACTTCGCCGCTGCCGGATATGATCGTGACTAAATTGAATCCGCTCTAGCGCACCATCATCACGGTGCACTTTGCCAGGTTGCCGACCTTGTGCGAGACGCTGCCCAGCATCGAGGAGTCCGGCTCGCCGACGCCGCGGCCGCCCATCACGATCAGGTCGACGTGGTTGTCCTTGGCGAACTCGACGATGGCCCGCGCCGGCTTGCCTTCCAGCACGTCGGTCTCGATCTTCTTGACCTTGGCGTTGGTCGCCGCCTTGCGCGCCTCGGCGAGGATGTCCTTGGTCATTTCGTCGAGCACGTACTTCGGCTCACCCATCATGCCCTCGGCCATCAGGAACCGCTTCAGTTCGGGCGAGACCTTGAACGGCCGGACCACGGTGACGAGGTGCAGCTGGGCATCGAGCGTGGCCGCCAACTGGGCGCCGGCGGCCGCGGCCCGACGCGCGTTGTCGGAACCGTCGACGCAGATCAGTATGTTTTTGTACATTCGGTCTCTCCCCCGAAGGGCCGGGCCCGCGGGCCCGGCGTCCCTGTCCTAGTCCTGCTCGATCGCGGCGCTGGCGTCGGCGACCATTTCGTCGGCGAGCGCCGCTTCCGCCGCCGCCGCTTCTGCTGCCATCTTCTTGACCCGCGCCTGCTTCAGCATCAAGGAGCGTTGCTTCTCGAGCTCGCTCGGCACTTTGATCACCGGCTCGACCTCGCGCAGCTCGTCGAGCGGAATGTGGCAGGCGATGGCGTGGCCGTCACCGTCCATCTGCACCGGCGGGCGCTCGTTCTCGCACATCTCGCCCAGGGTGCGCGGGCAGCGGGTGCAGAACGGGCAGCCGCGCGGCGGGTCGAGCACGCTGGGCAGGTTGCCCTCGAGCACGATGCGCCGCTTCTCGATTTCCGGGTCGGCGATCGGAACCGCCGACAGCAGCGCCTCGGTGTAGGGATGATAGGGCGGCGCGAACACCTCGTCGGTGGCGCCCCGCTCCATGATCTGACCCAGGTACATCACGACGATGCGGTCGGCCAGGTAGCGCACGGCGCTGAGGTCCTGGCTGATGAACAGCAGCGTGGTCTCGTGTTCGCGCTGGATGTCCATCAACAGCTCGGTCACCGCCGCGGCGACCGACACGTCGAGCGCCGAGATCGGTTCGTCCGCGATCACCGTCGACGGGTTGCCGGCGAAGGCGCGGGCGATGCCGACACGCTGCTTCTGACCGCCCGAAAGCTGGCGCGGCTTGCGCTCGGCGAAGGCGCGCGGCAGTTTGACGGTATCGAGCAGTTCCATCACCCGTTGCTGGATCTTGGCCGGTTCCGACTCGATGCCGAAGTGCTTGATCACCTGGCCGATCTGACCGCCGATGGTATGCGACGGATTGAGCGTGTCGTTCGGGTTCTGGAACACCATCTGCAGCGAGCTGAGCTGATCCGAATTGCGCGTCCGGGTCGCCATGGCGCCGATATTGATGCCGTTCAGGCGCACTTCGCCCTCGGTCGCGGTCTCCAGGCCCATCAGCACCTTGGCGAAGGTCGACTTGCCACAGCCGGACTCGCCGACGATGCCGATGGTTTCGCTGCGCCGGGCACGGAAGTTGATCGCCTCGTTGGCCTTGACGTAGCGCACGGCCTGACCCGAGATCATTGCCCCGATGGAGGCGTCCTTGACCTCGTAGTACTTCTTCATGTTGTCGACCTCGAGCACCACGTCGCCGATCGGGCTCGGCTCCTTGGCGTCGCCCGAGACCATCGCCGTCGAGGTGTCGACCTCGTTCCAGCGGGCACAGCGGACCCGGTGCAACGGGTCGTTGTCGGTTTCCACCTCGCCCATGCGGATCAGGGTCTGGCCGCATTTCTCCTGCTCGAAGAAGTCGCAGCGCGGCCCGAAGTAGCAGCCCTGCGGCCGCTCGTGCGGCAGCGACAGCTGGCCACGGATCGCCGACAGCGGCCGCGCGTTCTTGTCCGCGTGCGGCAGCGGAATGCAGCCGAACAGGCCGTGCGTATACGGGTGCTTGGGCCAGGAGAAGATCGAGTCGATGCTCCCCTCCTCGACCACCTCGCCCGAATACATCACGCAGATCCGGTCGCAGACTTCGAGCATCAGGCCCAGGTTGTGCGAGATGTAGAGCAGCGACGTGCCGGTCTTCTCGCTCAACTCGGCGATCAGTTCGACGATGCCGGCCTCGACCGTCACGTCCAAGGCCGTGGTCGGCTCGTCGAGCAGAAGCAACGACGGCTTCGACAGCAACGCCATGGCGATGACCACGCGCTGCTGCTGACCGCCCGAAACCTGATGCGGATAGGCTTCCATCAGCCGCCGCGGGTCGGGGATGTGCACCGCCTCGAGCATCTCGGCGGCGCGCTCGGTCGCTTCCTGAACGCTGATGCCTTCGTGCTCGGTCAGCACTTCGGTCAGCTGGTCGGCGATGCTCATGGATGGGTTCAGCGAGGCCATCGGCTCCTGATAGATCATCGCGATCTCGGCGCCGCGGAGTTGGCGGACTTCCTCTTCCGACATCTCCGCCATGTCGCGGCCCTTGAACTTGATCGAGCCGCCGACGATGCCGCCGTTCTTGCCCATGTAGCGCATGATGCCGTTGGCGACGGTCGATTTGCCGCAGCCGGATTCGCCGACGAGTCCCACGGACTCGCCGGGTCGCACGGTCAGGCTGAAGTCCATGACCGCGGGGATTTCGCCGGCCCGCGTGTAGTAGCTGAGGCGAAGGTCGTTGATCTCCAGGACCGGGGTTTGGTCATCCGACATGATTTCCTCCTAGTCCTTGAGCGAGACTTCGCGCAGGCCGTCGGCCAGCAGGTTGAACCCGAGCACCAGCAGCGACACGGCGCAGGCCGGGATGATCGCCATGTGCGGGAAGCCGCCCATCACGAAGGCACGGGTTTCGGTGATCATGCCACCCCAATCGGGATCTGGCGGCGGCAGTCCGAGACCGAGGAAGCCGAGGGCGCCGATGGTGATCGTGGTGTAGCCCATGCGCAGGCAGAAATCGACGATCAGCGGCCCGCGCGCGTTGGGCAGGATCTCGACCATCATGATGAACCACGAGCTCTCGCCGCGGGTCTGCGCCGCGGCGATGTATTCGCGGGTCGAGATGTCCAGCGTCAGGCCGCGCACGATGCGCATGATGCCCGGCGAACTGGCGAACACGACGGCGAAGATGATGTTCGCGCCGGAGGCGCCCAGCTTGGCGATGATCAGCACGTACAGCACCATCACCGGGAACGACAGAATGACGTTGGCGAAGAACGAGATCGCCTCGTCGACCCAGCCTTTGCTGTAGCCGGCGGCCAGGCCCATGATGATGCCGACCACGTAGGCGCACAGCGTCGCCGCGGTGGCGTAGAACAGCACTCGCTGGCCGCCGAAGATGATCCGCGACAGGATGTCGCGGCCCAGATGGTCGGTGCCGAGCAGGAAGAAATTGCCGTCGGCCGTGGTGAACGGAGTCGCGAACGGCAGAATGACGTCGTTCGGACCATAGGGCGCAATCAGCGGCGCAAGGATCGAGATCAGGATGAAGAAGACGACGATGCCGCCGCCGAACATGCCGACGGGGCTCTCGCGCAGCAGCCCGATCGCCTTGAGCCATTTGCTGAATGAACTCTCCGGAACGGGGAGGACATCGTTGTCGGTGGTATCCGCCATGGTGGCCTCCTCTTACTTGAACCGGATTCTCGGGTTCAGATAGGTGTACCCGAGATCGCCGAGGGTTTGCGTGAACACGGCCACGAACACCGCGGCGACGCCGCAGGCCTCGATGACGAAGATGTCGCGGCGCAAGGCCGCCTCCAGCAGCAGGGCGCCGAAGCCCTTGTAGCCGAAGGCGAACTCGGTCACGACAACGCCCGAGAGCAGCCAGTTGATCTGCAGCATGATCACCGTGAAAGGCGCGATCAGCGCGTTGCGCAACGCGTGCTTCATGATGATCCGCTTGTACGGCAGGCCTTTCAGCACCGCCGTTCTAATGTAGTGGGTGGTCATGACCTCGGCCATCGAGGCGCGGGTCATGCGCGCGATGTAGCCGAAGCCGTAGAGCGTCAGGACCATCACCGGTAATATCAGTTCGATCCAACTGAATCCGCTCATCATCGAACTGGTGCCGGGCAGCCATCCGAGCCAGAAGACGAAGATGCCGGCCAGGATAACGGCGCTGGCATATTCGGGGATCGAGGTGGTGCCGATGGAGAGCACGGAGATGAACCGGTCGCGCGGCGAGCCTTCGTTCATGCCGGCGAGCACGCCGAGCACGAGAGCGAGGAGAACCATGATCACGAAGGTGACGCCGGCGAGGATGCCGGTGTTGGCCAGGCGGTCCCAGAAAATCTCGTTGACCGGCCGTTTGTAGATCACCGAGTCGCCGAGATCGCCGATGAGCATGCGTCCGATCCACTCGAAATAGCGTGTCACCAGGGACCGGTCGTAGCCCTTCTCGACGATCCAGGCGTCGAGCTGGTCTGGCTGGGCGTAGGGTCCGAGCACGCTGCGCGCGATGAGCTTCGAATCGCCCTCGTTGATCAAGAAAAGAAGCAGCGTGACGACGAACATGATGAGCACCATCAGTCCGAATCGCCGCGCGATCAGCTTTAACATAATGAGTCTCCCCGTACGTTATCGCGCAGAAGTTGAGTTACCAGGCGCGAAAAACCCGTCCCCCATCGCGGCCAGCGCTTGCTTGTTGTTTATTGCGGCGCGCGAAAAGCGGTCCGGTGCGGGGCGATGCCCCGCACCGGTCGACACCGGAGTGTTAGGAATCCAACCAGACGTTTTCGAACTGGTGGTAGAGGGTCGGATGGGTGGAGAAGCCCTTGACCCGCTTGTTCGCGGCCTTGAACACCGAGCGCCAGAACGGCTGCGGGATGACCGCGTCGTCCTGCAGCATGCGCTCGCAGACCTCGATCTTCTCACGCCGCTCGTTGACGTCCAGGGTCGCCTCGGCGGCGTCCAGGGCGTTGTCGAAGTCGGCGTTGCGGTAGTTGACTTCGTTCCACGGCACGCCGGCGCGGTAGCCGAGCGACAGCACCATGGTGCCGAGCGGACGGTGGGTCCAGGTGGTGTAGCCCCACGGCGCCTTGTCCCAGACTTCCCAGTACTGGTTGGCGGGCATCTTGTTGATGTTGACGTTGATGCCGGCCGGAGCGCACTGCTGCTTGAACACCGAGCAGGCCGCCGTCATCCAGGAACCGTCGGTATCGCCGTTGGCGATCGTCAGATCGATGCCGTCGGCGTAGCCGGCCTCGGCCAGCAGCTTCTTGGCCTTGTCGATGTCGCGCTTCAGCGGCGGCAGCTTGGCATATTCCGGATGGATCTGGCAGACGTGGTGGTTTTCCGCCGGGGCGCCGAGGCCGCGGAAGCCTTGGAGGACGGCAGCGTCGGCCGCGTGGTGCTGACCCGCCCGGCGGTCGAGACCGGCGAGAACCTGGGCTACCTGCCCGGTGGTTTGGAGGAGAAGCTGGCGCCTTACCTGCGGCCGCTGTACGACGCCCTGACCGACCGCCTGCCCGGCAAGAAGTTGCGCAGCTACCTGTCCGACGGCTCGATCGAGATCGCGCCCGTGGCCTTCATGCGCGGACGCACGCTGAACAACGCCTTCGTGATCATCGACGAGGCGCAGAACTGCACCTATGGCCAGCTGAAGATGCTGCTGACCCGGCTCGGCTGGCACTCGACCATGGTGCTGACCGGCGACCCGGACCAGTCCGACCTGCTGCCCGGCATGTCCGGTTTCGCGCCGATCGCCGACCGGCTCGATACGCTCGAGGACATCGAGGTGGTGCGGCTCGGGGACGGCGATATCGTGCGCCATCCCCTGGTCGCCGCGATGCTCAAGGCGATCTGAGCCTCACTTAAAGTATCAGTTTAACTCGCCGCCGCATCATTCTGCGGCGGCGGCGTTCTTGGCCAGCCTGTTCGCCGCGCTGGTGACCGCGCGCAAGCTGGCGGTGACGATGTTCGGGTGCATGCCGACGCCGAACAGCGAGCCGCCGTCCGGCGTGCGCACCTCGACGTAGCAGACCGCGGTGGTGTCCGCGCCGGTGCCGATCGCGTGCTCCTCGTAGTCGATCAGCGCCATGTCGATGCCGGCGGATTGGCGCAGCGCGTTGCAGTAGCCGTCGATCGGGCCGTTGCCGCGGCCCTCGATCTTGCGCTCCTCGCCGTCGATGCGCACCGTCGCGGTCAGGTTGCGCACCTCGGTGGCGTGGGTGTCGGGCACGGTCTTGTGGTCGACGAAGTCGATCGGCCGGTCCGGGTTCAGGTACTCGGCCTGGAACGACTGCCAGATCTCGTCGGACGAATGCTCGGATTCGGATTCGTCGGTCGCCTTCTGGATGATCTGGCTGAACTCAGACTGCAGCCGCCTGGGCAGGTGGAAGCCGTGGTCGGTCTCCATGATGTAGGCGATGCCGCCCTTGCCGGACTGGCTGTTGATGCGGATGATCGCCTCGTAGCTGCGCCCCATGTCGGCCGGGTCGATCGGCAGGTACGGTACCTCCCAGACCGGGCTGTTGGCCTGGTCGCGCGCGTGCAGGCCCTTCTTGATGGCGTCCTGGTGCGAGCCGGAGAAGGCGGTGAACACCAGGTCGCCGGCGTAGGGATGACGCGGGTGCACCGGCAGGCGGGTGCAGTGCTCGGACATGCGGCGCACGGCGTTGATGTCGGAGAAGTCCAGCTTCGGATCGATGCCCTGGCTGAACATGTTCATCGCCAGGGTGATCACGTCGACATTGCCGGTGCGCTCGCCGTTGCCGAACAGCGTGCCCTCGATGCGGTCGACGCCGGCCAGCAAGGCCAGCTCGGAGGCCGCCACCGCCGAGCCGCGGTCGTTGTGCGGATGGATCGACAAGACGAGACTATCGCGGTCCTTGATGGTGCGCGCGAACCATTCCATCTGGTCGGCGTAGACGTTCGGCGTCGACATCTCGACGGTGGCCGGCAGGTTGACGATCAACGGCTTCTCCGGCGTCGGCTGATAGACGTCCATCACCGCCTCGCAGATCTCGACCGCGTAGTCGAGCTCGGTGCCGGTGAAGCTCTCGGGCGAATACTGATAGATCACCTCGGTCTCGGGCATCTTGTCGGCGTGCGCCTTGATCCACTTGGCGCCCTGCACCGCCATTTCGGTGATGCCGTCACGGTCCTGCTGAAACACCACCCGGCGCTGCAGGGTCGAGGTCGAGTTGTAGAGGTGCACGATCGCCCGCCTGGCGCCCTGGATCGCCTCGAAGGTGCGGTCGATCAGCTCCTCGCGCGCCTGCACCAGGACCTGGATGGTCACGTCCTCGGGGATCATGTCCTGTTCGATCAGCTTGCGGGCGAAATCGAAGTCGGTCTGCGACGCGGCCGGAAAACCGATCTCGATCTCCTTGAAGCCGATGTCGACCAGGTGCTGGAACATGCGGTCCTTGCGCTCGTCGCCCATCGGCTCGATCAGCGCCTGGTTGCCGTCGCGCAAGTCGACGGTGCACCAAACCGGCGGCTTGGTGATGGTCTGGCTCGGCCAGGTCCGGTCCGGCATGTCCACCGGTTTGTAGGCCACGTACTTTTCGCTGGGATCTACCCGTGTCATCTGTCTTGCTCCTCGGCGCCCTCTTCCCTGGGGCGCGCTATCTCATCAATTGCGTTCGTCTGTGGTCGGCGCGAATGATCGCGGCCGCCGGACGGCCAAACCGGCGGCCGCCGGTTAGTCGCAGGAACGAGTCGTGCGAAAGCAACGTGGAAAAACGCGATGTGGATATGACTGTGCTGATCATGAAACCGAAACCTTGAAACCTTGCCTGATCCTTCCGCCTCGCGAGACGAGGCGTGCTCGAACGCGTCCCGACCCCTCAGAGGAGGGCCGGGCCGGTAAGCAGCAGGGCCAGTAGCAGGTTTTCGCGTTTCATCATGGCGGCGAAGGTAAGACGGCGGCGCGCGCCCGTCAAGTGTTTCGAACGGTTCGCAAACGCGGCGGCGCCGCGTTTGTATTCTGTTAGCGCTCAAGCGCCGCTCCGCCCTCCGGGCTCGGCTTACGGCGCATAAGCGCCGGCGCGCGGTCGCGCTTGCCGGTCCCTGCGGGCCCGGTATCAGAGCCCGGCCGACGTCCGTCAGTCGCTCCTCCGCCGGCCAACGTCGCACCGGCCGCAAGCGCGCTGTTGCGGACGAGCCCGGACGAGCGCAGCGAGGACCCCGGGCCGAATGGCCCGTAAGCCGAGCCCGGAGGGCGGAGCGGCGCTTGAGCGCAAAACAGACTCACGAAACGCTCCGCCGTTTCAGGCCAGGCGGAATGAAAACGGGCCGCCCCGAGGGGCGGCCCGCCTTGGATCAGAAATACTTCCCAGCCTCAGCCGACGATGTCGCAACGGCTGAAGAAGAAGGCGATCTCGATGGCCGCGTTCTCGGGCGAGTCCGAGCCGTGCACCGAGTTTTCCTGCACGTCGACGCCGAAGGTCTTGCGCACGGTGCCCTCGTCGGCGTTCGCCGGGTTGGTCGCGCCCATGATCTCGCGGTTGCGCGCGATCGAGTTCTCGCCTTCCAGCACCTGCACCACCACCGGGCCCGAGACCATGTAGTCGACCAGCTCGCCGTAGAAGGCGCGCTCGGCGTGCACGGCGTAGAACTGCTCGGCCTGGCCGCGGGTCAGGCGGACGCGCCGCTGGGCGACGATGCGCAGGCCGCCCTCCTCGAACAGCGCGTTGATGGCGCCGGTGAGATTGCGCGCCGTGGCGTCCGGTTTGATGATGGAAAGAGTCTGTTCGACAGCCATGACCTGTAAACCTTTTATGTCGTGAAAGTGAAAAACGAATGCGCCGCCCGGGTGCCGTCGTGAACGGTCCCCCAAAAGCCTTCCCGGAGCCGGCGGTGCGCCTTATAGCCAGAACGACGGCCCAGCGCAAGCGATCAGGGCGGATGCGCTGCGGAATGGCGAAACGTCACCACCTGTCGTCGAACCCGACCTTGCGCAGGGCCGTATTGAAATGCTCCCGGTCGGCGGGATTCTTGAACGGAAAGACGTGCGTCAGGCCGCCGAAGCGGAAATCGGGATCGTCCAACAGGATCTGATCGGCCTCCCATTCGGCGTCTTCGATCATACCGGCCTGGGCGTAGCTGGCGGCAAGCCACACGCGCAGGCGCTGCGAGGTCGGATTCTGCTCCACGCCCTTGGCGAAGGCGGCGATGGCCTCGTCGTAGCGCTTCAGGATGAACAGCGCCTGGCCCTTGTGGAAGGGATAGTTGGACGGGTGCACGGGATTGACCCGCTCGGCCTTCTCGACCATCGCCAGGCCCTCCTCGGGCTTGCCGGCGTAGTAGAGGATGGTGGACAGCATCATGTAGCCGTTGGCGTAGTTGGGATCGATTTCGATCGACGCCTGTGCCTCGACCAGGGCCTCGACGAATTCGTGCCGTTCCCGATGCACCAGCGCCTTGACGAAGTAGGCGATGGGCAGCTTGTCGTTCAGTGCCACGGCCCGCTTGGCCAACTCATTGGCGCGCGCCAGCGTCCGCTTCGCGTCCTCGCTCCACCCGTTGGTGTATTCGAAGGCGTAGGTCCAGGCGAGCAAGGCTTCCGCGCGGGCGAAGTCGGGATCGAGATCCAAGGCCTGTTCGAACAGCTTGCGCGCGGAGAAGGTGTTCTCGCGCGAGAAGCGCAGGAACTGGTCGCGGCCGCGCAGAAACAGCTCGTAGGCGGCCATGTTGCCGGTCTCCGGCCGGCGCAGGTTCGCCTGTTCGGCGGGCGTCAGTTTGAGCGACAGTGCCGAAACGATCTTCTCGGTGATCTCGTCCTGCAGCGAAAAGACCTCTTTCAGATGCCCGTCGTAGCGATCGCCCCAGACGTTTCGGCCGGTCGTCGCGTCGACCAGCGTGGCGTTGATCCTGACCTGATCCGCGGACCGGCGC
>Ga0209785_1000548_pt1 | contig 9937 bp, 10 predicted proteins | sample WorMetG1BERMUDA2_FD_187403 | JGI IMG/M metagenome (GOLD analysis project Ga0209785, IMG submission 187403) | Marine gutless worms symbiont microbial communities from Max Planck institute for Marine Microbiology, Germany - Inanidrilus... ... | reverse complement strand
GCCGCGAGAACCATTGAGGAACTGTGGAGCGCCATCGCCGAAGGGATCGAGAAAGTCACGCCCACCGAATGCGAGAACTTCTTCGCTGCCGCAGGATACGACCAGGATTAAATCGAATCCGCGCTAGGGACCTGGGCGTGCGCTCTAGCTTACGGGAAACCGGCACAAGCTGAGCTATCGCGACGCCTTCCCGAACAATCTCCACCGGTTCACTGGTTTTCGCCACTTGTTCCACAATTCCGAGGCACTGAGCCTGAAATTCACCGGCCTGATTCGTTCGCATGGCTGGATCCCTGTTTATTCACCCAACAGATGCAGCACCACGCTGCGCCGGTGTGCGCGGGCGCGGTGCTCGAACAGGTAGAGGCCCTGCCAGGTGCCCAGCGCCAGGCGGCCGCCCGAGACCGGGATCGACAGCGACACTTCGGTCAGCGCGCCCTTGATGTGCGCCGGCATGTCGTCGGGGCCTTCCATGGTGTGGCGCAGCCAGGGCATGTCCTCGGGCACCAGGCGGGCGAAGAATTCCTCGAGGTCGCGGCAAACGTCGGGGTCGGCGTTCTCCTGGATGGTCAGGCTGGCCGAGGTATGGCGCACGAACACCGTCAGCAGGCCGGTCGCGATGCCCTGCCTGGCGACCCAGCCGGCGGCCTCGCCGGTGAACTCGTAGAGTCCCTGGCCGCGGATCGCGATGGTGAGGGTGGTCTGCGCCTGTTGCATGGCGCGAGGGTACGGTTCCGCGACCGGCTGCGCAACGGCGTAAAGCCGGGTGGCTGCGATCAATCATGGTGTCATCGCCTCCGCGCAGGCGGGGGCCCATTCCGCCTAGATCGATGCACGACGGACGGTCGTTCGGTTTGCACCACTGCCCGCGGCAATACTGATGACGGATTGGGCTCCCGCCTTCGCGGGAGCGACGGATTGGTTGTTGGGCAAAGACCGCGGGCGACCGAATCTAGACCGACCGGTGCTCCGTCCCCGCCCCCGGCGTGATGTGCAGCACGTCGCCGGGTTCGTGCACCACGGCGCGGTGCCAGACCCCGCGCGGCACGATGCAGGCGGCGCGGCCGCGCAGCTCGATCACCCGCTCGCCGCCGTCGACCTCGAGCACCGTGTCGACGGAACCGCCGAGCAGATACAGCACCTCGTCGTCGGCCGGATGCATCTCCCAGGCCGGCCAGTCGCCGACGTATCGGTGCAGGGTGACCAGGCGACCGCCATGCAGTTCGGTGCGCGAGTCGATCGTGGTCCAGAACTCCTCGTCGACCGGCACCGGATCCGCGGCGGCGCCGTCCGGCAGGTGGATGTAGGTGTACAGCAGGTCGAAGGTGTTGGCGGTGCTGTCGGTCATGGCGCTTCCTCCCCTTCCAAACATGGCGCCCTAGCGCTTGCCCGGCAACGGAAAAGGCGCTATGACTCGACGCCGGAGGAGAACATACGATGAACATGCCCTTGTTCGCGCCGACCTCGACCGCCGCCAAGGGTCCAGCCGGGATCCGGCCGGAAACCACGCTGAAGGTGACCCGCGGCGTCTGCCGCCTGCTGCGCGACATGGGCTACAGCCCGCTGACCGAGTTCCCGCTGAAGAACAAGCGCCGGGTCGACGTGATCGGCTTGGACCGCGGCGGCCGCTTCCTGGTCGCCGAGGTCAAGTCGTCGCCCGAGGACTACCGCGCCGACGGCAAGTGGCGCGACTATCTGGAGTTCTGCGACGAGTTCTATTTCGCCGTGCCCGACGGCTTTCCGATCGACGCGCTGCCGGCGGACTGCGGCATCATCGTCGCCGACGCTTTTCAGGGCGCGATCCTGCGCGCAGCACCCGTGAGCAAGATGAACGGCACCCGGCGCAAGATCCAGATCCTGCGCTACGCGCGGCGCGCGGCGAACCGGCTGCACGGGTTTTACGACGCCGGGGAGTGATCGGCGGAGTGATCCGTCTGGCGGGTCGCCAGCCAGGCACACAGCGCCGCCAGCAGCGCCAGCACCAGGATCGCCACCGCCAGCGGCAACTGGCTGTGCATCGCCAGGCGGCCGAGCAGGGTCGCCACCAGCGCCGACGTCCCCATCTGGATGAAACCGAGCAACGCCGAGGCGGATCCGGCGATGCGCGGGAACGGTGCCATGGCGCCGGCCATGCCGTTGGGCAGCACGAAACCCATGCCGAAGGTGAAGGCGGCGAAAGGCAGGATGATGACCCAGACGCCGAGCACGCCGGCGAGCGCGAAACCGGTCATCGCGGCACCGCCGGCGATGGTGCAGAGGGTGCCCAGGCGCAGCAGCCGGGCGATGCCGACGCGCGCGGCGTAGCGGCCGGCCAGCAGGGTGCCGGTGAGGAAGCCGCAGACGCTGACCACGTTGAGCATGCCGAAGATGTGCGGCTCGAGGCCGAGCAATTGGATGAAGATGAACGGCGAGATCGCCGAGAACGCCATCAGCCCGGCGAAGATGAAGGTGACGGCGCCGGTGAAGCCGAGGTACTGCGGCGAGCGCAGCAAGGTCGCGTAGGTCGCCAGCAACTGTCGCGGTCTTGTCGCCTTCGGATCGGGGTTCCGGTTGGTCTCCTGCAGCAGCATAAGGCTGCCCAGCAGCGCCAGCGCCGCGATCGCGGTCAGCGCCAGGAACACCGAACGCCAGCCGAACCAGAGCTGCAGGTAACCGCCGATGATCGGCATCACGGCGGGGGAAACGGCCAGCGCGGCGCCGATATAGGCGTAGATGCGTGCCGCGCCGGTGGCCCCGTGCACATCGCGCACCACGGCACGCGCCAGGGTCTGCCCGGAACAGGCGCCGACCGCCTGGATGAAGCGGAAGAAGATCAGCGTCTCGATGCTCTCGGCCGTGGTGCAGGCGTAGCTGGCGAGCAGGAATACGACCAGCCCGACCAGCAGCACCGGGCGGCGGCCGTAGCGGTCGGACAGCGGCCCATAGACCAACTGCGACACCGCGAAGCCGACCAGGAACACGCCGAAGGTCAGGTTGACCTGCTCGGCCGTGGTGCCGAGCGCCGTCGCCATCGACGGCATCGACGGCGTGTACAGCGACGTGCTCATCTGGCCCAGCGCGGTCAGCACGGTCAGCAGCGCCCCGACGGTCAGCGAGTCGGGGCGGGGAAACCGCCGGCTCAAGCAGCGGCCCTCTCGAGAAAAACGCGGGTTCGCGCCAGGGCCTCCTCGATCGCCTCGAGGCCGGCGGCGTAGGAGAAGCGCACGAATCCCTCGCCCTGGTCGCCGAAGCTGGTGCCGGCGATCACCGCCACCTGGTGCTCGGCCAGCAGCCGGTCCTGGAAATCTCGCGCGCTCAGGCCGGTGCCGCTGATGTTGGGGAAGGCGTAGAAGGCGCCGCGCGGATCGACGCAGCGCATGCCCGGCAGGTCGTTCAGCGCCGGCACGATCACCGCGCGGCGGCGGTCGAACTCGGCCATCATGCTGTCGACCGCGTCCTGCGGCCCCTCCAGCGCGGCGATGCCGGCGAACTGGGCCGAGGCGTTGACGCAGGAATGGATGTTCACGGCCATGCGCGTGGCGATCTCGGCCAGGCCCGAGGGCCACAGGCCCCAGCCGAGCCGCCAGCCGGTCATGGCGTAGGTCTTCGACCAGCCGTCGAGCACAATCAGCCGGTCGCGGATCTCGGGGTAGCCGAGCAGGCTGACATGTTCTTCGTCTCCGTGCACCATGCGCGAATAGATCTCGTCGGACAGGATCGCCACCTCGGGCCAGTCGGCGAGGCCGGCGATGAGGCGGTCGAATTCCGCCTTCGGCACCACGCCGCCGGTCGGATTGGCCGGTGAGTTGACGATGATCAGCCGGGTGCGCTCGTTGATCTGCGCCAGCACCTCCTCGGCCGAGAACGAGAAGCCGCTTTCTTCATGCAACTTCATCGGCACCGGCGTGGCGCCGGTGTAGGCGATCATCGAGCGGTAGATCGGGAAGCCCGGGTCCGGATACAGGATCTCGGCGCCCCGCTCGCCGAACATCATGATCGCGAAGCTCATGGTCACCTTGCCGCCGGGCACGCAGACGATGTCCTCGGGCGAGACCTCGACGTGGCGGCAGGCGCGGATGTCGGCGGCGACCGCTTCGCGCAGCGGCAGGATTCCGTTCGCCGGGGTGTAGCCGTGATGGCCGTCCCTGAGCGCCCGCGCCGCCGCCTCGACGATGTGCGGCGGGGTCGGAAAGTCGGGCTGACCGATGCCCAGGTTGATCACTCGCTGGGTGCCCGCGGCCTCGGCCTCGCGGTCGATGGCGACCGCGCGGGCCAGCACCTCGAAGGCGCTCTCGGTGCCCAGCCGCCCCAGGTTATCCGCCAACTGCATCAAGAAAATCTCCCCGTCGAAAGCCGTTCGCCGGGGAGATTACATCGAACGCTGGGTGGACGACAGGGTCTACTCCTCGCCGCGCTCCCGCGCCAGCAGCGCCTGCTTGCGCTCGAGCCCCCAGCGGTAGCCGTGCAGCTTGCCGTCCGAGCCGACGGCGCGGTGGCACGGCACCACCAGCGACACCGGGTTTGTCGCGCAGGCGCGGCCCACCGCGCGGGCGGCGCCGGGCTTGCCCAGGCGCGCGGCGATCTCGGCGTAGGTGCGGGTCTCGCCGCGCGGGATCGCCAGCAGCTGCTCCCAGACCTGGGCCTGGAAGGCGGTGGCGCGGATGTCGAGCGGCAGGTCCGGATGAGGGGGACCGGTCAGCGTGTCCAGCACCGCCTCGACCCAGGGCGCGATGGCATCGTCGTCGCGCACGATTTCGGCCTCGGGATAGTCGGCGCGCAGTTCGGATTCGAGGTAACCGTCGTCCTCGTCCAGGCTGACCATGCACACCCCGCGTTCGGTCGCCGCGACCAGCACGTGGCCGAAGTCGCTGTCGACGATGGTATAGGCGATCAGCGCCCCCTTGCCTCCTTTTGCGTAGGACGCCGGGGTCATGCCGAGCCGTGCCGAGGCGCGCTCGTAGAGCCGGCTGGAGGAGCCGAAACCGGCCTCGTAGAGCGCGCCGGTGACCGAGTCGCCGCCGCGCACGGCGTCCTTGAAGCGGCCCATGCGCAGGGCGTCGCCGTACTGCTTGGGGCTGAGGCCGAGCACCTTCTTGAAGGTGCGCTGCAGGTGGTGCGGGCTGACGCCGACGGCGTCGCTGAGGTCGTCGAGGTTGGGCATGCCGGTCTCCGTGTCTGGCCATTCCGCGATCGCGCGGCAGGTCTTGCGCGCGATCTCGACCGCCGGGTCGGCGGCGGCGGTGGTGTCGGGTTTGCATCGCCGGCAGGCGCGATAGCCGCCGGCGACGGCGGCCTCGGGCACGGCGAAGAAGTGCACCCGCTCGCGCCGCGGCTTGCGGCTGGAGCAGGACGGGCGGCAGTAGATCCCGGTGCTGGAGACGGCGTAGACGAAGCGTCCGTCGAAGGTGCCGTCGCGGGCGACCACGGCCTGCCACATGGTGTCGTCGTTGATCATCATCATGGCCTCATCGTAGCCGCCGCGCCGATGCGCATTCTATCCGAAGCTTGCGCCCGATATGCAGGGTGTTTTGATTGCCACCCGTGGCCCCGGGTGGCAGAGTCGATGGGCGCGCGGACAACAATCAGGGGGAGGAGCGCATGCAACCGACAACGCCGCTGCCGCGGGTGACCTATTCCAACATCGGCGCCGACTTCACGCCGCTGCACGACTGGCTCGACGAGGCCATGCCGGTGTTCCGCGCCGGCCTGGGCCAGCGCTGGCCGAACCGGATCGGCGGCCACGACAGCGAATCCGGGGTGCGCTACGAGGCCTACAGCTCGATCGACCGGACCCTGCTGCTGGGCACCTTCGTCGATGCCGACGAGGACGCGGTCGACCGCGCCGCCGCCGCCGCCCGCGCCGCCTTCCCGGCCTGGTCGGGTCTCTCGTGGCAGGACCGCGCCGCCGCCGTGCGCGCCTTCGCCGACGCCGTCGATCAGGCCAAGTACGACCTCGCCATGGCGGCCATGTACGAAGTCGGCAAGTCGCGGCTGGAGGCGGTCGGCGAGGCCGAGGAGGCGGTGGATTTGCTGAAGTTCTACTGCGACGAGCTGGAGCGCAACGAGGGCTACACCCGCCAGATGGCCCGTGCCGTGCCCCACGAGGAGACCGTCTGCACCCTGCGCCCGCACGGCGTGTTCGCGGTGATCGGGCCGTTCAACTTCCCGGTCGCGCTGTTCTGCAACATGCTCGGCTGCATCGTCGCCGGCAACACCGCGGTGATGAAACCGTCGCCCAACAACGGCCTGTCGGCGGCGCTGCTGATGCGCGCGGCCGAGGCCTCGGGCCTGCCCACCGGCGTGGTCAACCTGGTCTGCGGCGAGGGCGCCGGGCCGCGGCTGGTCGACGCCGGCATCGACGGGGTCGCCTTCACCGGCAGCCACGAGGTCGGCATGGAGATCTTTCGCAAGATGTCGGCCGGCCCCTACGCGCGGCCCGTGATCGCCGAGATGGGCGGCAAGAACCCGACCTACGTCACCGCCAACGCCGACCTCGACGCCGCCGCCGAGGGCTTGATGCGCTCGGCCTTCGGACTGCAGGGCGAGAAGTGCAGCGCCTGCTCGGTCGCCTACGTCACCCGCGACGTGCACGACGATTTCCTGGCCCTGCTCAAGGACAAGACCGAAGCCCTGGTGGTCGGGCCGCCGGAAAGCCGTGACAGCTTCGTCGGGCCGCTGATCGACGAGGATGCGCTGGCCCGCTTCGAGCGTGCCGTCGGCCTGTCGCGCGACGCCGGCCGGGTCATCAGCGGCGGCAAGCGGCTGAGCGGCGGCGCCTATGACGACGGCTGCTACGTCAGCCCGGCGATCGTCGCTGGACTGCCGCCCGATCACGAGCTCAACCGGGTCGAGCAGTTCATGCCGTTCCTGTCGGTGCAGGCCTGCGACGACCTCGCCGACGGCATCGCCCGGGGCAACGCCATCGTCTACGGCCTCACCGCCGGGGTCTACACCCAGGACGAGGCCGAGCTGCGCTACTTCCTGGAAAACGCCGAGGCCGGCGTGTTGTATGCCAACCGGCGCAGCGGCGGCACCACCGGCGCCTGGCCTGGGTTCCAGACCTTCTGCGGCTGGAAGGGCTCGGGGGTCGACGGCAAGGGCGGGCTGGGCCCGTATCAGCTGCCGCGCTTCATGCGCGAGCAGTCGCACACGATCATGCATCCGGCCTGAGCGCCGCGGAGGATACGCGACATGGACTACACCACCCTCGGCAACACCGGCCTGATGGTCTCGCGCCTGTACCTCGGCACCATGACCTATGGCTCGACCGACTGGCGCCCCTGGGTGCTCGACGAGGACGCCAGCCGGCCGTTTCTTCGCGACGCGCTGGAACGCGGCATCAACTTCTTCGACACCGCCAACGCCTACTCGACCGGCGTGTCGGAAGAGATCGTCGGCCGCGCGCTCAACGACTTCGCGCGGCGCGACGAGGTGGTGATCGCGACCAAGGTCAGATTGCCCATGGGAGACGGGCCGACGCAGAAAGGCCTGTCGCGCAAGCACATCATGGACCAGATCGACGCCTCGCTGCGCCACCTGGGCACCGACCATGTCGACCTCTACCAGATCCACCGCTGGGACTACGACACCCCGATCGAGGAGACCATGGAAGCCTTGCATGATGTGGTGAAGGCGGGCAAGGCGCGCTACCTCGGCGCCTCTTCGATGTACGCCTGGCAGTTCGCCAAGGCGCAGACGACCGCGATGCTGGCCGGCTGGACCCCCTTCGTCTCGATGCAGAACCTCTACAACTTGGCCTACCGCGAGGAGGAGCGCGAGATGCTGCCGCTGTGCGCCGATCAGGGCGTCGGCGTGATCCCCTGGAGCCCGCTGGCGCGCGGCTTCCTCGCCCGCAAGCAGACCACCGGCGCGCCGGCCGCGGGCACCGAGTCGGACGCCGAGACCGCGCGCTGGGGTACCGACGATTTCGCCAAGACCCTCAAGATCGGCAAGGAGGCCGACCGCGCCGTGCTCGCCGCGCTCAATCGCGTCGCCGAGGCCCGCGGCGCCGCCAACGCCGAGGTGGCGCTGGCCTGGCTGCTGTCGAAGGACGTGGTCACGGCGCCGATCATTGGCGCCAGCAAGGACGGCCATCTGGAGACCGCCTGCAAGGCGCTGGAGGTCGAGCTGAGCGACGAAGAGATCGCGGAACTGGAAGCCCCTTATATGGCGCAGGACGTGGTCGGGTTTTCGTAAGCCATGCGCGCCGCCATCTTCGACGCCTTCAACGCGCCGCTGGAGGTGCGCGAGATCGACGAACCCGCCTGCCCGCGCGACGGCGTGATCGTCGACGTCGCCGCCTGCGGCGTCTGCCGCTCGGACTGGCACGGCTGGACCGGGGCCGACTCCGACGTCAGCGCGCCGCACGTGCCGGGACACGAGTTCGCCGACACCATCGCCGAGGTCGGGCCCGACTGCCGGCGGTTCAAGCTGGGCGACCGGGTGACGGCGCCGTTCATCCTCGCCTGCGGTATCTGCCCGGTCTGCCTCGGCGGCGACCCCACCGTCTGCGCCGATCAGCATGTCGTCGGCTTCTCGTCCCACGGCGCCTTCGCCGAGCGGGTCGCGGTGCCGCGCGCCGACTTCAACCTGGTGACCCTGCCCGAGGCGATGGACTTCACCGCCGCCGCCGGCATGGGCTGCCGCGTCACCACCGCCTTTCGCGGCCTGGTCGACCGCGCTGACCTGCGCCCCGGCGAGTGGCTGGCGGTGCACGGCTGCGGCGGCGTCGGGCTGTCGGCGGTGATGATCGGCGCGGCCCTGGGCGCCGCCGTGCTCGCCGTCGACGTCAACGAAGAGGCCCTGGCTCTGGCTCGCAATCTCGGCGCCACGGCAACCCTCAACGCCCACGGCGTGAACGATGTCGGCGCCGCCGTCCGTGACTTGACCGGCGGCGGCGCCCAGGTCTCGGTCGACGCCCTGGGGGTGACCGAGACCTTCCACAATTCGGTCCGCGGGCTGGCCCGGTTGGGCCGCCACGTGCAGATCGGCCTGCCCCTGGACGAGCACGCCGAGCCGACGATCCCGCTGCTGGAACTGGTCTATGCGCGCCAGATCTCGGTCATGGGCACGCGCGGCATCGCCGCCGGCCGCTTCCCGGCCCTGTTCGAGATGATCGCCGCCGGCCGCATCGACCCGGCGCGGCTGGTCACCGGCACGATTCCGCTGACCGAGGCCGGCGACGCGCTGGCGGCGATGAACGCCTACACCGGCGCCGGCATCACCGTGATCGACAGCTTCTAGCGCGGATTCGATTTAATCCTGGTCGTATCCTGCGGCAGCGAAGAAGTTCTCGCATTCGGTGGGCGTGACTTTCTCGATCCCTTCGGCGATGGCGGCGTATTCGTCGCGGTCCGACGCGTCGCCGCTGATGCCGACGGCGCCGATCGCCCGGCCGTCGGCGTTCAGGATCAGCACGCCGCCCGGCACGCCGACGAAGCGACCGTCGGTGGCCGCCGCGATCTGCGCCTGGAACGCCGGGCGGTCGGCCAAGCGGTCGCGGATGGTGCGGGTCGGGATGCCCATGCCCAGCGCCGCGGCGGCCTTGCCGGTGGCGATCCCGGCGCGGGCGATGCCGCAGCCGTCCTCGCGCTTCAGCACCACCGTGTGGCCGCCGGCGTCGAGCACGGCGACGGTCAACGGCAGCAGGTCGGCGGCGCGGCCGGCGGCCAGCGCGGCGTCGGCGGCGGCCAGGGTCAGCGAACGGGCGACGTCGTACAGGTGATACTCGGCCATGACTTGGTCCTCCCTAAAACGCACGCGCGATCATGCTAACCTGGAGTGGCCTGCCCCCATTGAGTGGTCCACGGTCTAAGTTAGAGTTTGGCGCATTTGAGCTTGCCCCGAACGTTGGACCGGCTTGAAGCCGAATTTCCCGTTCTTCAGACCATTGGGTGGCTGGGGTGCCCGATGGTCTTGATGAACTCCATCGGGGTTTTGTTGCCGATGGCGCTGTGCG
>Ga0209785_1000546_pt1 | contig 9982 bp, 10 predicted proteins | sample WorMetG1BERMUDA2_FD_187403 | JGI IMG/M metagenome (GOLD analysis project Ga0209785, IMG submission 187403) | Marine gutless worms symbiont microbial communities from Max Planck institute for Marine Microbiology, Germany - Inanidrilus... ... | reverse complement strand
GTGTCAAAGACGCTCTCAGCCCCTCCAAAAGGCCCCACTTCGCGCCAAAACAGCGCAACCCAAGGCCCAGCGACGCCAACCAAGCTACAAGCGCACCCGCCCGACCGTTTTCACACGGCCAAGACCCCAAGCAGAAGTCGTGATGCGGTTGACGGAGGGAGAGGGCTTCGGGACGGGAGGCCAGGGCCGCGGGCCGGCGCGGGATCGGTCGGGCGCGCTCGGCGTTGGTTTTGAAGCCTAACAGAGGACCGGCATACGTAGAGAACCGAATTGCTCGATCGTTCGCCGCGGCTTAGCTTTCGGATCACCGCGAGGCAGGCTCGAGTTCGGACGCCGCACGATGGGGAGGATAAGGATCCCGCCGATTTCGCGTCCGGGCGCATCCAAGCAAGATCAAAGAGCCCCGCCTCGCGGCCGATCCTTGATCCCCCTGTTCGTGCCTGAATGCGCCACGCATCCACGACAGCCGGTCTGTTTGGAGAAAGCGGCGTCAGCGCAATTCCCGCCGGATCCTGGGATATCGTTCGCCCACCATCCGGTGGTGACCCAACTGGGGGGTTTCAATTTGCCCGAGGAGCTGTACCGCCGCGGATGTTGGCACGCAGTCTTCCCGTCGCATCGAAGTTGTGAATCGCTCGCTTCAACTGGAAGAGGATGCCGACGCCCGCCGCCAGCATTGCCGCCGAGTACAAGGAAAACAGCACGTACGTGCCGCTGAGGATCAAACCGTAGACAATGGCGACGGTATGCCCAGCGCAAACAGCGAGGGCGACGAGCCGACCGACGCGGGCAAGGTCTATAGAAGGCGTCGGAACCTCGGCTACCAGCCCGTCCGCGACCCCCAGTGCCGTTATCGGACCAACTGCGTCGGGTGCGCTCCATTTTGGTCTTTCAAGCATATCGGACCCTCGGCGTACGTAGTAATACGAATTGCCAGTTCATTCGCCGGGCCGCTACAATTGGCTTTAGATTTCTTGAGGTGACGCCTTTCTTGCGCGCACCGTAAGAGCTACGGACAAATGGCGGCTCTCCGAGCCGCCATTCTTTTGCGTTCGCGCCGCCCGCCGAACGCAACGTCCGCATTCTGCCACGGCGAATTCGTGGGTCATGACACATCGGGCCGGTCCGGGTTTAAAAGTACCGCCGGTTGGGACGAGGATTGAACGGCGCGGCGCACATCCGCCTGCGTTCTTGACGCAAGGCTTGTTCGCGGATCGCGTGGTCCAACCAATCTCGCAAGGATAGCTCCTCCTGCGCCGCTGCGCGGCGCGCCATCCGAAGGGTCGCGCGAGAAAGCCCCGCGGCCTTTCGTCCCGCCCGCCAACCGTCAGGGACCATGCTCACCCCCCAATCCCGATGGCCGCCGCCGTCGCAGCGATCGGTCACCCTGCCAAATCCGGATCACAACCAGAGGAGGCTGACGCGAGAGACGCCAGGCCTTCCCGCGCCACGAAGTCGCCGAGTTTCTTGTCGTGGGTCTCGATATGATTAAACAGCCAATACTTGAAGAATCGCGCAACAGCCAAGCAGTCGTCCGCACTGAATCGCACAATAATGCTATGCAAGAAATCAACACCATCTCGCATCAGCTTCTTGTGTTCGTTTACATGGAAGCCGTATTCCCCGTAGCCAGACGCTTCCATGATTCTTTCTTCGGACTCGAAATGGCTACGTGCGTGGCACAGCAGCGCACAGAAATCCACGGCAAACGCGGTGGCGTCGCAGCCATTGTTGAGAGCGCGCAACAGCAGGCGATACCGATCGACGAGTTCCTCATGCTCCCGGTCGATCGCCAGCACCCCCGTCAGCGGAATCGGGTCCCTCGCGCCGAGCCTGGCCTCTCGGTGGGGTGCCGCGCGTCCAGAGACGTGGAAACCCGCGACCCGTTGCCATGCGGTGGGTCGGTTCGGCAGACGGGCATCCACCTTGGGCATCTCGAACTCCCAAACCCTTTCGCTCGCCGCGGTGGTTCGGCTATTGCGCTGAGTCTATTGAACGCTCCGCGCACAGGCTATTCGCAATAACCCGTAGTTGATCGGGACCATCGATCATTAACCTGTTTTTTTCCTTGTGTTTTGGCCCGACGGTTGGCTGAGGCGCGGGCGTTACGCGGGCCCGGCTGCGCGCGCTGGGCGGCGATCAAGGCGTCGATGTGGCGGATTTCGAGGCTGTCGTCGTCCAACGGCAAGGCCCGGAGCATCTCCTTGAGGCATTTGAGTTTTTCGATGGCGCCCGCCGACGTCTTCGGTACGGCATCGGCAAAGGCCGCCTCGGCCTCGTTCCAATGGCGCTCGGCCGCGAGGAAGTCGGCGCTGAACTCGACAGCGGCCGGCCCGGCCGGAACGGAGAGAAACAGGCTTTCGGCCTCGCTCATCGCATCGCGGGCCGAGATGGCGGGATCGGATGGGTTGTTTCCCAGCATCGAAAGACCTCCCTTTACAGCCACTTGAGTTCTTTGGATTGCGGCGGTCCGCACCGCGCGCCGGCCCCGACGGGTCCGACGCGCGGACACCGGTGGAATTCTATGGAACCTGGCGACGCCGATGAATCCGTGATGGCCCGTACGCAGAAACGCGTACGCGACCGCGGGGTGCTGGAAAGCGCGCTATGCTTCGGATTGGCGGGTGCTCATGTCGAAGGCGTTTTCGACCAGTCTGAGCAGTTCGTCATCCCGCGTCGGTTTTTCGAGCACCGCCAAGGCGCCGACGCGCATGGACCGCGCGCGCGACGCCAAGTGCCGGTGCCCGGTGATCATAATCGTCGGTACCGGGTTTTCGCCTTGCCGAATTTGACGCAGGACTTCGAACCCGTCGCCGCCGGGCAAGCGAATGTCGAGCACGAGGCATTGGGAGCTGTCGTCACGCGGTTCGCGGAGGAAATCTCCGCCCGACGCAAAAACCCGCGTCTCGAACCCTGCCGCAACGAGCAGCGCCCGAAGCGAGTCGCGCACCGCGTGATCGTCGTCGACGACGAACACCGTCCCTCTGCGCTTGGGATTGATGAGCATGTCCTCCGAACGCCCCGAACCAACAGCATTTGAGATTAGCCGCCGACAAAGTGATGATAAATTGGTAGTGCTACGTACAGGCCGCATCGCGTTCGCGACCGCACTCCTAATGACCGCTATTCATCGGACGGCAGAATCCGTGCGCCCAAAGTCATCCTGACCAGCGCAGAGAGCGTGCGCGCACCCATTTTCTCCATTACCCGCGCCCGATGCACCTCGACCGTTCGCGGGCTAATCCCCAGCTCGAAGGCGACTTCCTTGTTCTGACGGCCTTCCACCAACAGCTCAAGAACTTCGCGTTCGCGCGGTGTCAGCGCCGTCGCCTTCGCCCTTGTTTCAGATGCCAGGGTCTCCCCAGGCTCCTTGCGCCGATGCGCGTGGAGTGCCGAGCGGATGCTGGCGAGGACTTCCTGCTCGGTGAACGGCTTCTCGATGAAGTCGACTGCGCCGGCCTTCATTGCCCGGACCGCAATCGGCACGTCGCCGTACCCCGTGACGACGATGACCGGCAGATCGATCTTGTCGGCGTTCAGCCGTTGCTGCACCTCGAGGCCGCTCATGCCTGGCATCTTGACGTCGAGCAAGACGCAGCCGATGCGGGGTGGCACGAAACCGTCGAGAAACTCCTGCCCCCCACAGAACCCCTGCACGCGCAGACCGATGGACCGCAGCAGCGCCTGGAGCGAGGCGAGGACCGCTTCGTCGTCGTCAACGACGAAGATCGTGGCGTCGTCATCGCCGTTCATCGGAGCGGCCTGTCGTCCTGGTCTCGACCGGTAGGGTGAAGGTGAACGTCGCTCCGCCGTCCTCATTGTCCGACGCCGTCAGTTGCCCGCCCTGTGTCTCGACGATGGACCGGCTGATCGAGAGGCCCATCCCCATGCCATTCCGCCTCATCGAGACGAAAGGTTCAAAGATGCGATCGACGTCGCCTTCGGGGAGGCCGCAACCCGTGTCGCAGACCGAAACACTTACGGCGCTTGGCGACGCGCGAAAGGTCTCGACCTTGAGCGTCCGGCGGGACGAGTTCGCCATCGCCTCGACGGCGTTGCGGACCAGATTGAAGACGACCTGCTGGATTTGCGTCCTGTCGACATACATGCGAGGCAGCCGTTTCCCGGGATTGAGTTCGATCCGCAATTTCTGGTCCTCGAGACCGGCCAGGGCCAAGGTATTGGCCTCGGCGACGATATCGTTGATGTCTTCGCGACTGCGTTGGGGCCGCCTCTTCTCGGCGATCGCGCGCAGGCCTTCGATGATTGCGCCCGCCCTTTGCACCTGTTCGGCGGCCTTCTCGACCGAATACCCGGCATCGCGAAGGGCATCGGCGCTGCCGCCATCGATCTGGCGCCGCGCCGCCTGCACGTAGTTCATGATCGCGGCCAGCGGCTGGTTCAGTTCGTGCGTTAGGGCAGAGACCGTCTGTCCCAACTCGGAAAGGCGCGAGACGCGAAACAGGTTTTCGCGCAGGTCCTGGAGTTGCTGGACCATCTTTTTCTGATCGGTGGTCTCCTGTTGGATCCCGACGTCGTGCGTGATCGTCCCCGATGGGTCCGCCAGCGGCGCGATCGCGACGAATTCCCAATAGAGGTCGCCGGCCTTCCGCCTGTTGCAGATCTCCCCTCGCCATATCCGACCGGAACTGATGGTCGACCACAGGTCCTCATAGGTCCGCTGCGACACCAACCCCGATTTCAAGATGCGCGGGTTCTCTCCGACCGCTTCCTCGGCGGTAAACCCCGAGGCCCGCTCGAACGACGGGTTGACGTACACGATGGTCCCTTGCGCGTCGGTGATCAGGACCGAGGTCGGGCTGATCTCGATCGCCCTCGAGAGCTGACGCAGCCCGTCGTTGGTGGTCTCCAGCTCCTCGTTGGTCGATTGCAGCTCCTCATTGGTCGACTGCAGTTCCTCGTTTGCGGTCTCCAGCTCCTGGTTCGTGGACTGCAGTTCCTCGAAGGCCTCGTCACGGGCGTCAGCGATTGCCTTGCGCTCGCTTTCGCGTGCCCGAAGCTCTGCTCGCAGCTCCTTCACGAGCGCCTGTTGCCTGGCGACCTCGGCGACGACCTTCCGCACACGAGCGTTTTCCGCCTCCAATGCCAGGATTGATTCGTTGTCCTTGTTTGCCCGTGATGCGAGGGCGTCAACGCGCTCGTCCGCATCTTCCACGGCCACGCGAAGGTTCTCGCACTCGTCCTCCAGCGCCCTCACGTGCCGGCGCAGCGCCTTCAGTTCCATGTCGGGGACCGGGATTGCGGGAGTCACCGGCGCCGTTTCCTTCCTTTCCCGGATGGACTGTCTGGGGCCTTTCGGCGGGTGCGAGCCTCGTCGCCTGCGGATTTCGCTTGGCTCGAACCTTCGTCGCTCCTTGTTGCGGCGGAAGGAGCGGCCGGCTGCACTTCGGCCTCGCGCACCATGAGGATGACGCCACTGATGCTCTCGTCGTCGGCTCTGAGAGGGGAAATGTTCACTTGGCAGTCAATCGGTCGGCCGTGGCGATCGTTTGCGGGCACATCCAATGACACGCTTTGTCGCTTCCGCGTCAGGACCTGTTTCAATGGCCGGGTGAGCGTTTTGACATCCAGACCGAAGTCGAGGCTGAGTAAATGCTCGCCAACGGTTTCTTCCTCACGAAGTCCCCACAGCTTCTCACACGTCGCGTTCCATGCCGCGACGCAGGACCTCTTGTCGAGAATGATGACGCCGATGCCAATGCTGCCGAGCGCCATTTCCATCACGTATCGATAATTACTCATTTCCTCGGTGCGGACCTGAAGTTCCTCGTTGGTGGTCTCCAGTTCCTCGTTGGTGGTCTCCAGCTCCTCGTTGGTGGTCTCCAGCTCCTCGTTGGTCGACTGCAGTTCCTCGTTGGTGGTCTCCAGCTCCTCGTTCGCCGATTGCAGTTCCTCGTTCGCGGTCTCCAGCGCCTCATTGGTTGCCTGGACTACCGTCCGGAGTTCATGCGCCTTGCTGGTGTCGGCAAAGCTCAAGATCGTCGCCATATGCTGGTCTTCGCCGTTCAATATGGAAGAGATTTCCAGGCTCAGGTGCGGGAGGTTGCTGCCGGACGAAGGCATCTGGAACTCCTCCAACCGGATCGTCGTCCTGCTCTTGATCGCCTCGTTTATCCGACTTCTCAGTTCGACCGGATGATAGGAGAGCTCGAGGTCCTGAAACGGTCTGCCGATGTCCTCACCACTGAGGCCGAACAGGCGGCGCGCCATTCGATTCGCCAGCGCCAGCCGGCCAGCGGCGTCGATCACCATGTAGCCCAAGCTGCTTTCGTCGACGATCCTTTCCGCAATATCAACGTCTTCGGCGGGGCCGACCGGTCTCGATGCACGGGCTCCAAGGACCGAAGCGATGATCTCCTCTCGCCCGGGCGACTGAGGAACCTTCGCGAAGATGCGGTTCTTCAGATCCGTCGCCGAAAACATCGGCGAGCGAATGAGCAGGGTTTCCGCCTTTCCCAGGAACAGGAACCCGCTGTCTTTCAGGGCGAAATGCAAAAGCGGCAGAACTCGGCTCTGCGTCTGACCATCCAGATAGATCAGGACATTTCGGCAGATCAGTAGGTCGACGTTGGAAATCGGTGTGTCGTTGACGACGTCATGCCGGCCAAAAACGATGGATTTGCGCAGGAGGCGGGGGAAAACGTAATCGTCGCCGGATACGGCGAAATACTTGTCGCGTAGTGTCTTGGGGACCGCCTCCATATCTTTGGCCGAGAACCTGGCATGCCGCGCCGTTTCAAGGGCATCTTCATCGATATCGGTGGCGTAGATCTTCACGCGCCGGCGATAGTCAGCCTCGCCAAGCGCCTCGGCAAGAAGTATCGCCGCGGAATACGGCTCTTCTCCCGTCGCACACCCGGCGCTCCAAACCCGGATAGGATCGTTTGCGTTCTTTCGGGAGGCAATCTTGGGAACAACCACATCGCCAAGTGTCTTCCAGGCCGGGGGATCACGGAAAAAGGAAGTGACGTTGATCAGGATTGTATCCAGGAGTTCCGTGTATTCAGGGGGGTGGGCTTCGAGATAAGCGCAGTACGTCTCCAGATCCGAATGCCCGACGTCCGCCATGCGTTTGGTGATGCGTCGTCGCAGGCTGGAGTGTTTGTATCGGCGGAAATCGAACCCTCGTTCTTGTCGGATATGTTCGATCAGGCGCTCGAACTGGGCGTCGGTCGTGTTCTCCGCCTTCATGGCTTACTTCCCTTTTCGACCAACATGACAAGCGCCGGAGCGATTTCCTCGAGGGACAGGACGAAGTCGACGCAACCGGTTTTGATGGCCGATCCCGGCATGCCGAAATGCTCGGAAGTCTTCTCGTCCTGAGCGATCGTCGTTCCTCCCATTTCCTTGACGGCTTTGAGGCCGTTCGTTCCGTCCGAGCCCGAACCGGACAGGATGACGGCGATGACCTTGTCCCCAAAGCAGGCGGCAATCGACTCGAACATCAGGTCTGCTGACGGACGGACGAAGTTCACGAGTTCGGACTGGGTAAGGCTCAAGATGCCGCCCGCTGCTACCAGCAGGTGCTTATTGGAGGGGGCGACGTAGATGTGTCCCTCTTGGATTTCCTCGCCGTCCCTGGCCTCCTCCACGCTCAAGGCTGTTCTGCGGGCCAGAATCTGAGCCATCAGGCTCTTGTGTCGGGGGTCCAGGTGCTGGACAACCAGCAGCGGGGCAGAGAACTCCTCGGGCAGATCCCCGAGAACCCTACTCAACGCATTGAGCCCGCCTGCCGAGGCCGCGACCGCGACCACTTCAAACGCAACAGCTGGCTTGGACTTCCGGACCACGGCCCTCCCCCCAAGGAAATCAGTCCAAGAACCTCGGCTCTCCAATATCCTACCCGAATTCCCCCGGTTTGGCCCTTCAAACCATAGATGATGCCTGATGGCGGTCGAGGTCGAAGCCTCGGGAGAACGATCAAATCCGAGCGACGATCGCCCAGTCGCTCGACCAGACACGGCGAAAAGTCTGGATTTGCCTTATGGCCGCGGCTTGAGGGCGCCGCCAACGAATCACGTTCCGTCAGCGTTTCCCTCCTACCTGCCATACTAACACGGAGGAGGAAATTCGCGCCTAGAGTTTGTTGATCGGCCATGGTAGTATTGCGTTTGTCCTTAGCTCCGGGATGCGCGTCTCCGTTTCAGAACGTGCCTCCCGACGCGCCCAGAAAAAACCCACCTAACGCCGTTCGGCGATGGGGCGCAGATAAGAGATCACCCTTGGTGCAGCGCCGAGAGTGATAAGTTTTCGCGACCGCGAACGCATGCGGCGTTTGCGGCGGAACACGGCGTAGGGATTCGCACCGATGATCCCCTGCGACGGTCCGGGAGCATCCAGTTTAGAGGCCACCGAAGTCGGTCGAGACGTCGGTGCAAACTTTGCCGAGCATCGCAGGATGCTAGGGCTCAACTGCCAAAGTCTTTTGCCAAGCGGCATCGGTTCAGGGATCAACAGGCCCACAAGCATACGCGTGGGCTCGATCACGTTTCAGCGAACCGCCCGTCGCAGAATACTCAGACGCAACGTTCTCCGATCAATCAAATATCCGCCGGACTTGGCGGTCGACGGCGCGACGTTGAGCCGTCGGTCTGACGGCCGACCTGCCTCCAGGTGGCGCGTTGATGCGCTCCCATTCGAGCCGAACGCGACCACGAAGCGGCAGGGCGGTTGGCCCGGGCCTCGCCTAAGACCGGCCGGACGTATCGGGACCATTCAGGGGGAGATGCGCTGAGGGGGAGGAGGAAGCACAGACATGGTTAGCGGCCCGAACGGCCAATCATCGCCGCTCGTCATCCGTCGGTATCGAAATCGGCGCATGTACGACCCGAGCCGCGCTGCCTACATCACCTACGACGATCTTCGCTGCCTGGTTAGCAAGGGTGTCGATTTCGTCGTCCAGGATAACAATGGCACCGACGTCACCCACCCGACGCTATTGCAGCTGGCACTCGACCCGCAGACCCGATCCTTTCCGCTGCTAACGCCGTGTTTTCTGAAGGACCTGATCCGCCTCTATGAAACCTCGGCAAACGACGCGATCGCTTTGTATCTCGATCACTGCATGGCCTTGTTCGCGGCGAACAGAAGCCGTCTGGACCACACCTACGGCGCCACCTCGGCGTCTGCACCTGGAGGTGTGATCCACCCCCCCGGTGCCGGTGTGGCGATCGAGGGCGGCGGACAACCGGGCGGCGAGCCACCCCTCGGTGGTGGCGCTCCCCGTTCGGAGCCGCGCCGTGACTGACGATCGGACCCGCAGCGGTCTACTGCCAGCGGGGCCCGCGAGGGAGCCGCGATTGGACGCGGACGGCGGGATCGGCGTGGGCGCGGCGACTAGGCCCGAATCAATAACGTATCGACACGTCTGGGACGACCGACTGTGCCTCGGTGTTCGGGAGATCGATTCCGAGCACCGAGCGCTTTTTCACCATCTCGAAAAACTGACGGACGAGCATCGGGCCGCTTGGGGGGTCGTCGATTCAGCTGATGCGATGGAGCATTTGATCGGCGACGCACGGTACTGTTTCACGCGCGAAGAAGTGTTGATGTGGGACTACGACTACCCCGACGTCGAGGCTCACCGTCGCGAGCACGCCGAATGGATTGCCGATCTGGAACAGTTGGAGGCTCGTTTCCTCGCCGGGGGATCTCCGGGACGAAGCTCCGGAAGCCTCCGCATCCTCGGTCGCAGACTTGCCAAGCACATCGACATCGCCGATCGAGGTTACATCGTGTTCTTTCGCTCGAAGGTGCCGTCTGCAAAGTAGGTCCCGCGCTCGGGGTCGGACAGGGCCGCTCGGCGCGACCATCTGCCAATCGCCTTTACGAGGTCCGCTTCTGGCTACAGCCGGTCTAGGCGGGGCGGGCAGAGCGTTTCCGCTCTGCCCCCACGATCAGACGTCGATCTGCTCCGCAATGTTGAGTGCGTCGTCGACCTCGATACCGAGGTATCGGACCG
>Ga0209785_1000544_pt1 | contig 10032 bp, 8 predicted proteins | sample WorMetG1BERMUDA2_FD_187403 | JGI IMG/M metagenome (GOLD analysis project Ga0209785, IMG submission 187403) | Marine gutless worms symbiont microbial communities from Max Planck institute for Marine Microbiology, Germany - Inanidrilus... ... | reverse complement strand
AAGTGCTGATCGAACGATGGCGCCGGCATTACAACACCATCCGGCCCCACAGCTCGCTCGGATACAGACCGCCGGCGCCAGAAACAATCTTGCCAAACGTTGATGGGCCAACCTACGCTGTGGATCGGCTTCGGTCGGCCCATCAACTCAAACCGCGCCAAACTCTAACTTAGACCGTGGACCACTCAATGGGGGCAGGCCAGTGGTGTCTCGTAATCAAGATCATGATGGGGGTCAAGGGCCGTGGCCCCCGGCGCGGCGGCGCCGAAGCGGCCGGCAACGGCGTCCGGCGGTGTCCGCGATGCCGTCGCCGGGCGGCCGAAAAGCCGCCAAAACCGCGCTATAGCCCTTTGTTTTCATGAAAAAATCGTCCGCTACCCGGTCCGGCTTTACAAATCATCGCCGGATCGGCGGGCGTTGTAAACAATTGTAAAGGAGTCGAACAATTGGCCTCTCGGCACTTGCCGTCAGCGTCCGCAGAGCGCATCACGATGGAAACAGGATCGCTGAAAACCATGGCCACACCCGACAGCAAGACGAACAATGATCCGGGCAAGGATCCGGGCAAGGAAGCAGGACCGCCTGCCGCGCCGGCGGAAGCGGCGTCGGCCAACCGCGTCAACGCGGTCGAGGATTTCGACTACCGCAACTTCGTGCAGACGGCGCTGGACCACCTCGACGACGGTATTTCGGTTTATGACTCGGAACTGCGCCTGGTCGCCTGCAACCAGCGCTTTTTCGAACTGCTCGAGTTTCCCCGCGCGTCTCTCGGCAAGCTGGGCACGCCGATCGCCGAGTTCTTCCGCTACAACGTCGAGCGCGGCGAATACGGCCCCGGCGACATCGACACCCTGGTCAAGGAGAGGGTCGAGCTGGCGCGCCAGTTCCTGCCGCACAGTTTCGAGCGCACCCGGCCCGACGGCACCGTGCTGGAGATCCGCGGCAATCCGATGCCCGGCGGTTTCGTCACCATCTACAAGGACATCACCGAACGCCGCCGCGCCGAGGAGGCGCTGCGCGAAAGCCACGACCTCCTGGAAAGCCGAGTCGAGAAGCGCACCGCGGAGCTGAAGCAGGCGCTGGACGACCTGCGCCAGCGCGAGGAGTGGATCCGTCTGTTCTCCGAGACCGTGCCGGCGGTGATCGGCTACGTCGACCAGAACCAGATCTACCGCTTCGCCAATTCCGGCTACGAGCCATGGTTCGGCCTGGCCGCGGACCAGGTCATCGGCAAGTCGGTCAAGGAAGTGCTCGGCGAGGAGATCTACGCCGGCCACGCGCCGCACATGCAGGCGGCGATGTCCGGCGAGGCCTCGGTGCGCGAATTCACCCTGGCGCTGCCGGACGGCAGCGAGATCCAGACCGTGGCCTCGTTCATCCCGCACTTCGACGAGCAGCGCCGGGTGCAGGGCTACTTCGTGCTGGCCCAGGACGTCACCGACCAGCGCAAGACCGAAGGCGTCATCCGCCAGGCCCAGAAGATGGAGGCGATCGGCCAGCTGACCGGCGGCCTGTCGCACGACTTCAACAACCTGCTGACCATCATCATCGGCAATTTGGCGGTACTCACCGAACAGGTCGACGGCGATGCCGAAGCCGGCGCCCTGCTCGATCCGGCGCTCGACGCGGCGCGGCGCGGCGCCAAACTGGTGACCCGCCTGCTCGCCTTCGCCCGGCGCCAGCCGCTGCAGCCGAAGCTGATCGACGTGGCGACGCTGATCCATGGCATGTCCGATCTGTTCGAGCGCACCCTCGGCGGTTCGATCGAGGTCGGCTTGAAGATGACCGGTGGTCCGTTCCATGTGCGCACCGACCCGCACCAGCTGGAGAACGCCCTGCTCAACCTGGTGATCAATGCCCGCGACGCCATGCCCGACGGCGGCCGTCTGGGCATCGAGGTGCGCAAGCTGAACATGACCAAGCGCACGGTGGCGCGTTTCCCCGACCTGTCCGTCGGCGATTACGTGGTGGTCTCGGTTTCCGACACCGGCATCGGCATGCCGCCGGACGTGATCGAGCACGCCTTCGAGCCGTTCTTCACCACCAAGGGCATGGGCCGCGGCAGCGGTCTCGGGCTCAGCATGGTCTATGGCTTCGTGCAGCAGTCCAAGGGGCATGTCGAAATCGACAGCAAGCACGGCGCCGGGGCCAAGATCAGCCTGGTGCTGCCGCTCAGCGACGAACTGCCCGAGCAGGCCGCCGAGGCCGCCCAGACCGCGCCGGTTCCCAGCGGCCGCGAGCGGGTGCTGGTGGTCGAGGACGACGACGACGTCCGCGCCTTCACCGCCACCGCCCTGCGCAGCCTCGGCTACACCGTGACCGAGGCCGCCGACGGCCAGGCCGCGCTGGCCCTGTTCGAACCCGAGACCCCGCCCGACCTGCTGCTGACCGACATCGAGATGCCGGGCGGCGTCAACGGCCTGGCGCTGGCGGATCAGATCCGCGCGCGCAGCGGCGATACCCGCGTGCTGTTCATGTCCGGCTATCCCGACCGCGTGCTCGACGGCCGCGGCAGCGCCCCCGAGCTCGGCCCGCTGCTGCCCAAGCCGTTCGAGAAATCCGATCTGGCGCAGTTCGTGCGCTCGGCGCTGGACGGCTGAAGCCGCGGCAACCGCCCCCGATCCGCTCCCGCGATCTGCTAAAGTCCCCCGACACGCCTGCGACGACGGGGAGACGCATGGACAACATTGCCTTCATCGGGTTCGGCGAGGCCGGATCCTGCTTCGCCCGCGCCTTGCGGCGCCACGGCGCGTCGGTCGCCGCCTACGACATCCGGCTCGACCAGCCGGACGGGCGCGAGATCCTGCGCCGCCGCTTCGCCGGCCTCGATATCCGGCTGGCCCCCCTGCCCGAGACCATGGCCGGCGCCGCGATCGTGATCTCGACCGTGACCACCGACGTCGCGCGTGACGCCGCCGCGGCCTGCCGGCCACACCTGCGGCCGGGACAGACGTTTCTCGACCTCAACGCCACGTCGCCCGAGATCAAGCGCGACATCGCCACGCTGCTGGCGAAAAGCGGCGCCGTTTTCGTCGAGGGCGCGGTGCTGGGCGCGGTCGGCGTCGCCGGCGCCGGCACGAAAATCCTCGCCGCCGGCGCGACCGCCGAGGATCTGGTCGAGCGATTGCGCCGCCGCGGCCTGAACGTCGATTTCTTCGGCCACGAGATCGGCCGCGCCTCGACCTTCAAGATGCTGCGCAGCGTGTTCTCCAAGGGCGTCGAGGCGCTGTTGCTGGAAAGCCTGGTGGCGGCGCGGCGCGCCGGGCTGCAGCAGGAGTTGTGGCAGGAGATCACCGGTCTGTTCGCGGCGCACGGCTTCGAGCATGTGGCGGAAAACTGGATCCGCACCCACGCCGCCGCCCACGCCCGCCGCGGCCACGAGATGAAACAGGTCGCCGACGTGCTGCGCGGCCTGGACATCGAACCACTGCTGAGCGACGCCGTCGCCGACTTTTTCGCCCGCTCGGGAAGTTCCGGGCTCGACGGGGACGAAACCGACGTGATCGCGGCACTGGACCGGGCACTCGGATAGCTTTGTTTCAGGCGCTTCATTGAAAAAATGCGAGGTGCTATTCTCCGCCACAGGAACGCGGTGAATTGGAACCGGGAGCCCGTCCACCAACATGAGCCGACCCGAACACATCCTTGTCGTCGACGACGAACCGCAGGTCTGCGCCCTGGTCAAGCGGGTGCTGGGCGACGGCGGCTATCGCGTCAGCACGGCGCACGACGGCATGACCATGCACCGGCTGCTGCGCCGCGAGGAGATCGACCTGGTCGTGCTCGACCTGCGCCTGGGTCCCGAGGACGGACTGGTGCTGCTGAAGGAACTGCGCGCGACGTCGCGCCTGCCGGTGGTCATCCTGACCGCCATGGGCGACACCGGCGACCGCGTCGTCGGGCTGGAGAGCGGCGCCGACGACTACGTGCCGAAGCCGTTCGAACCGAGCGAGCTGCTGGCCCGGGTGCGCAGCGTGCTGCGCCGCACCGGTCCCTGGACCGAGCCCGAGGTCGACGAGGGACCGAGCGAATACCGCTTCGACGGCTGGTGTCTGGACATGCGCACGCGCAAGCTCAGCGATCCCGCCGGCGAGGACGTCGAGTTGACGACGGCGCAGTTCGACCTGCTGAACGCCTTCATCACCAACCCCAACCGGGTGCTCAGCCGCGAACGCCTGCTCGATCTGGCGCGCGACCGTGTGGCCATGCCCAACGACCGCAGCATCGACGTGCACATCGGCCACCTGCGCAAGAAGATCGAGGCCGACCCGCGCCAGCCGGTGCTGATCAAGACCGTGTACGGCTCGGGCTACATCTTCACCCCGACGGTGGAGCGCTCGTAGCACATTCACGGCACCAGTTGCCAACGTGTTGCAACTGCGAAGTTAGGCTAGACAAAAGCCCTGTTTTGTGGCTTTTTTCGGCCCCACCGCTCCCACCCCAACGAGGAGGTTCGCCCGTGCCCGCATTCGGTCATGACAGCCTGAACGCGCGCCGCTCGCTATCCGCCGCCGGCAAGCATTACGACTATTTCAGCATCAAGGCGGCCGAAGACGCTGGCCTCAGCGACGTCTCGCGATTGCCCTTCTCGATGAAGGTGCTGCTGGAAAACCTGCTGCGCTGGGAAGACGGCCGCACGGTGACCACGGACGACGTCATGGCCGTCGGCGAATGGCTGAAGGAAAAGCGCTCGGACCGCGAGATCGCCTACCGCCCGGCGCGGGTGCTGATGCAGGACTTCACCGGCGTGCCGGCGGTGGTCGACCTGGCGGCGATGCGCGCGGCGATGGTCGACCTGAAGGGCGACCCGCAGAAGATCAACCCGCTGTCGCCGGTCGACCTGGTCATCGACCATTCGGTGATGATCGACCACTTCGGCGCCGACGACGCCGCCGACAAGAACATGGCGCTCGAGTTCGAGCGCAACAAGGAACGCTACGAGTTCCTGCGCTGGGGCCAGCAGGCCTTCGACAATTTCCGCGTCGTGCCGCCGGGCATGGGCATCTGCCACCAGGTCAACGTCGAGCATCTGGCCCAGGTCGTGTGGACCGGCGGCGAGAACGGCAACGTCGCCTATCCCGACACCCTGGTCGGCACCGACAGCCACACCACCATGGTCAACGGCCTCGGCGTGCTCGGCTGGGGCGTCGGCGGCATCGAGGCCGAGGCGGCGATGCTGGGCCAGCCGGTGTCCATGCTGATCCCCGAGGTGGTCGGCTTCAAGCTGACCGGCAGCCTGAAGGAAGGCACCACGGCGACCGACCTGGTGCTGACCGTGGTCGAGATGCTGCGCGCCAAGGGCGTGGTCGGCAAGTTCGTCGAATTTTACGGCCCCGGTCTGGACAGCCTGTCGCTGCCCGACCGCGCCACCATCGCCAACATGGCCCCCGAGTACGGCGCCACCTGCGGCGTTTTCCCGGTCGACGCCGAGACCATCCGCTATCTCAACTTCACCGCCCGTGACGAAGGCCGCGTGGCCCTGGTCGAGGAATACGCCAAAGCCCAGGGCATGTGGCGCGACGCCGACAGCCCGGACCCGGTGTTCACCGACACGCTGGAGCTGGACATCACCTCGGTCGAGCCGAGCCTGGCCGGACCGAAGCGGCCGCAGGACCGCATCGCGCTGAGCGGTGCAGCGACCTCGTTCGCCGGCACGCTGAAGGACATGGGCGGACGCGACGAGGCGAAAGCCGTCGACGTCGCCGATGCCTCCTACGGACTGCGCGACGGCGACGTGGTCATCGCCGCGATCACCAGTTGCACCAACACCTCGAACCCGAGCGTGCTGATCGCCGCCGGCCTGCTGGCGCGCAACGCCGCCGAGAAGGGCCTGCGCAGCAAGCCCTGGGTCAAGACCTCGCTGGCGCCGGGATCGCAGGTGGTCGCTGACTACCTGGAGAAAGCCGGCCTGCAGGAGCACCTGAACACGCTCGGCTTCAACATCGCCGGCTTCGGCTGCACCACCTGCATCGGCAACTCCGGACCGCTGGCCGAGCCGATCGCCGCGGCGATCGACGGCAACGACCTGGTCGCCGCCGCGGTGCTGTCCGGCAACCGCAACTTCGAGGGCCGCGTCTCGCCGCACACCAAGGCCAACTACCTGGCTTCGCCGCCGCTGGTCGTCGCCTACGCGCTCGCCGGCTCGATGACGCGGGACCTGTTCAACGACCCGCTGGGCAAGGACAGCGACGGCAACCCGGTCTACATGCGCGATATTTGGCCCAGCAACGCCGAGATCCAGGAGGCCATCGTCGCTGCCGTGACGCCCGAAATGTTCGCCACCCGCTACGCCGACGCCTTCGCCGGCACCAAGGAGTGGCAGGCGATCGAGACCACCGCGGGACAGACCTACGAGTGGAACGACCTGTCGACCTACGTTCAGCATCCGCCGTTCTTCACCGGATTGGACGACAAGGCCGGGGGCGGGGGCGATATCGCCGGCGCCCGCTCGCTCGCCGTGCTGGGCGATTCGGTCACCACGGACCACATCTCGCCGGCCGGCGGCATCAAGGCCGACAGCCCGGCCGGCAGCTACCTGGTCGGACACCAGGTGCGCCCGGTTGACTTCAACTCCTACGGCTCGCGCCGCGGCAACCACGAAGTCATGATGCGCGGCACCTTCGCCAACATCCGCATCCGCAACGAGATGGCGCCGGGCACCGAGGGCGGCGTGACCAAGCACCAGCCCAGCGGCGAGGTGATGTCGATCTACGACGCCGCCATGCGCTACGCCGAGGACGGTGTGCCGCTGGTCGTGTTCGGCGGCAAGGAATACGGCACCGGCTCGTCGCGCGACTGGGCCGCCAAGGGCACCAACCTGCTGGGCGTCAAGGCGGTGATCGTCGAGAGCTTCGAGCGTATCCACCGCTCCAATCTGGTCGGCATGGGCGTCTTGCCGCTGCAGTTCAAGGACGGCGCCAGCCGCCAGTCCCTGGGACTCGACGGCAGCGAGACCTTCGATCTGAGCGGCATCGCCGGCGGCATCTCGCCGCGCATGGATGTCACGCTCACCGTCAACCGCGCCGACGGCTCCAGCGAGCAGGTCGAACTGCTGTGCCGCATCGATACGTTGGACGAGGTCGAATACTACAACGCCGGCGGCATCCTGCAGTACGTGCTGCGCAACCTCGCCGCCGCCTGATCTCCGCCGCCTAGCGGCCACGAAAAAACCCCCGGGGCACAGGTTCCCGGGGGTTTTTTGCTTTCCGTCGGCTTTCCGTCAGGCCGTCCAGAAAGTTTTTCCGACTTCGGCATCGACATCGGCGCGGCTGAGCCCGAGGTCTTCCAGCATGTGATTGGGCAGGCCGGCGAGTTGGCGCCGCTGGTGCGCCCGCTCGTTCCATTCCAGGATCCGATCCAGCGCCCGCGCCAAACGCAGGGTCAGCGGAACGCGTTGCGGGGCCGGGGCGACGGCGGTAATCGGGTGGGCGTTCGCGGTCTGGCATTGGGCGGTCATGGTCGATCTCCTTTCCTGTGTTGATGTCTTGACAGGATAATTGACCAAACAAATCGCTTTTACAAACGACGATTTCTCGTGTATTAAATTAGAAAATTTTAGTCATGGAGGAATCGCCATGCCCCGCCGTTTGCCCCCGCTGAACGGTCTGCGCGCTTTCGAGGCGGCGGCACGGCACCGCAGCTTCACCGGCGCCGCCGCCGAGCTGAACGTCACCCCGGCGGCCATCAGCCATCAGGTCAAGGGGCTGGAGGCCTTTCTCGGGGTGCCGCTGTTCCGCCGCCTGCACCGGGGCCTGGCGCCGACCGACGCCGGGCTCGCCTACCAGCCGGAACTGACCAAGGCCTTCGACCACCTGGCCCGCGCCGGCGACGCCCTGCCCAAGGGGCCGCCGCGCGGCCCGCTCAGCGTCACCACCCTGCCGTCGTTCGGGCACATGTGGCTGACGCCCAGGCTGCCGGACTTTCTCGAGCGCTATCCCGACATCCAGGTCACGGTCAACTTCGAGGACCACCAGGTCGACTTCGCCACCACCGATCGCGACGTCGGCATCCGCTACGGCAGCGGCGACTACCCCGACCTGCATACGGAGTTGTTGATGACCGAGCAGGTCTTTCCGGTGTGCAGCCCGACCGTGCTGAACGGGCCGACACCGCTGCGCAGCCTCAAGGACCTGGCCAACCACACCCTGATCCACGACCACTCGCCGGGCCGCCTCGAGCCGACCCTGGACTGGCTGCCCTGGCTGCAGTCGGTTGGCCTGGACGAGGCCGTGTATGAGCACGGCCCACGTCTTTCGGACACCGCCGCGATCGTCCATCTGGCCCTGGCCGGGCACGGCGTCGCGCTCGGCCGCTCGGCCCTGGTCGCCGATTTCCTCGAGGCCGGGCGCCTGGTCCGGCCGGTCCCGGACAGCCGACCGGCGCGCTATTCCTACTACGTGGTGGCGCCGCCGCTGGTCGCCGCCGAACCCAAGGTCGCCGCCTTCATCGACTGGGTCGGCGAGGTCGCCGCGGCCGAGACCGAGCGCCATGCAGGTGCCTTCACCGGACTGTGATTGGCTGTTGATCGGCAAATGGGATACACCGGGATCATGCAAGTCCGAGCAACAATAAAACTGCTGGCCGTCGCCTTATTCCTCTTCCCCCTCTTCACTATCCCCTCACCCGAGGCGGCGGCCGGCGATTCTTCCCAAAAAACCAACCAGCTCATCGTGGTCGAACTGTTCACCTCGCAGGGCTGCTCGTCCTGTCCGCCGGCCGATGCCTACCTGCACGAACTGGCGGAGATGGACGGCGTACTGCCGCTCTCGATGCATGTCGACTACTGGGACTACATCGGCTGGAAGGACCCGTTCGCCATGCCCAAGGTCGGCGAGCGGCAGCGTGAATACGCCGCCCACTTCGGACTGCGCTACGTCTACACCCCGCAGGCGGTGGTGCACGGCATCGACCAGGCCACCGGCAGCGACCGCCGCGCCGTCGGCCGCGCCATCGCCCGGCTGCGCGGCAAGCACCAGGTGCCGATCGAACTGGTCAAGACCGCCGACGGCGGCATGGCCATCAACCTGCCCGACGACCCCACAGTCGAACACCGCGCGCGCATCACCATGGTGGTCTTCGACCGCGAGCACCAGACCGCGATCAAGCGCGGCGAGAACCGCGGCCGCACCATCAAGTACCGCAACGTGGTGCGCGGCTTCCGCCCGATCGCGCAATGGAACGGCCGTGCCGCCAGCGTGCCCCTGTCGGCGCGCGAGCTGGCCTCGATGCAGGGCGAATCCTGCGCCATCATCGTGCAGTCGATGCGCACCGGCCACATCCTCGGCGCCGCGGCGATGCCGCTGCACAACTGATCCACACCACGGGCGCTGGATTACAAAAATTTAACAAAATCACGACAGCAAAACGGTTGCCGTGGCTCCGTGCCTTCGCCTATGCTGGGCCAAACGATTCGAAGAATTTCGGACGCAAAAAAAGCCTGGAGGCAACGGCGCGCGGCGCCGACGCTGGGGTCCGCGAACACCGCGGACCTGTTCGATTTCTGAAATAATGGGGAAATCTGCTGGGGGTATTTTCCGACACGCCGTTCAACCCACCATCCGGAGGAACGCATGCCGAGAAATTCCGCAGAAGCCTGGAATGACATATCGGACTACGAGACCAACAAACCTTACATGAATGCCACGGGAGAGCCCGAACTCGACGATCTGCTCAACGATTCTTCCACCCACGCCGTGATGGCCAGCGACGACGTCCGTCGCGACGACCTGATCGAAACGACACGCGCGGGACTGAGCGATCGGATCTGATTCCAAGCGGACCTCTTCCGCCCGAACATTCAACAAAACGCGTCGACCCATCTGCCGGTCGGCGCGTTTTGTTTTGCCGCATTGCCGCCACAACCACTTGACGGGTCACGAAATTTTCACGCCCGGGTCATCTTCCCGCCACCCGGCGCGGGCATGCTGCGCGCGATCGGAGCGAGAACGCGCGACGACAACAAGAGCAACAAGGATTTGAGAATATGAACACGACCTGGCGCGGCCGCTGGCCCCGCCCACCCCTGACCGAAAC
>Ga0209785_1000543_pt1 | contig 10041 bp, 7 predicted proteins | sample WorMetG1BERMUDA2_FD_187403 | JGI IMG/M metagenome (GOLD analysis project Ga0209785, IMG submission 187403) | Marine gutless worms symbiont microbial communities from Max Planck institute for Marine Microbiology, Germany - Inanidrilus... ... | reverse complement strand
GCTACCGGACGCATTTGTGCCATTTTTAACGAGATCTTCGCTCTGACATTTGCGACAGCTGTATACTTTAGTCTCGATAATCATAATTGAAAACTCTTCGGTTCGTTTTATCAATGAACGCAATCGCTCAGACCAAGCGTATTCTTCCGGAAGAGAGGGCTAAAATCTAGAATCAGGTAACGAGAAAAACGGTGGCAATCGGAATGATTGCCAATGAATCTATCTACTCTATCACTTCAAAAATCACCACTACCACCTTGATGTATTGGTTACCCATGTCCTGTTTATTAGGTGACCTTGAATCCCGGCTTGCCGTCGGGAAAGCGGGCGATCCCATATACATTGCGTAAACGTACAACAGGACCGGGAGGTAAAACTCGGAACCAAAGGCTTAGACATAACTTGGTGGCCTGTGCCTCCGGTGTGGAATCGCCGTCACGGATCTGCTTTCAGAGGTTCTTGGAGCCGACGAATTTGCGGGTGGAGGGATCGTTCATGTGGTTCAGATCTATCTAGCCGCAGTTACAAGTGTAGATGAGGCGTCTGCTTTCAATGTCATCGCGATCCGACATTGGTTACTCCTACCGCAGATAGATGATATCGAATTGGTCCGGCACCGCCGTCGAAAGCTCGAGCACATGGTCGTTCTGCCTGAAATAGGTAGGTTCTTGGTCCGAGAAGCGGTAGCCCCATTTCGGGAGCAGTCTCTGGTAATAGGCGATCGCAGCGGTCGGGTCGGACATATGGAAACGGCGCGTAATCATAAGGGGCTTAGGTCCATCGCTGGCACTATAGTGGTAGTGGGCAAGCTCACTGCAATGATCCAGCGGCAAGCGGCGGATGCTAGCTATCTGGCACGACGAGCCAATATGCAGGCGAGTAACGGTAGATGTCGCGTGATTCATCAGCAATGAGAGCGATGAACCACCAGAATGCGGCAAGAGCTGCCAGGAAGTCGGTGACAATCAGAAAAATGATTCTGTTTCGTCTCCGGTGCTGCATTTGCGATTGTTCCCTCAAGACTTTGCCATGGTGGTGTCGAAGTAGTCCAGCCTTGAGTGCTCCCAGCTTCATTCAATCTACGAACCGGTAATAGCTAAACCGCAAAGGGCACAGAAGACACAAAAACGAAACATCAATTTTCTGCGCCCTCTGCGTCTTAAACGGTTCAACCTGTCGCAAAATCATCGGTAGGCACAGCCCACTCCACATACGCGGTGGTTAGGTAATGACGTCCGGTTCGGTCCGCCCGATCCGGGTCTCGATCCGGGCCAGCTCCCGCGCGATGAGGATGAGCGGCCGCATGGCTTCCTGGGTCTCCTGGTCGTGCTTGGTGGCGTCCGCCTCGAAGAATTCCAAGTAGACGCGCAGGGTGGCGCCTTCGGTGCCGGTGCCGGAGAGTCGGTAGACGATGCGCGAGCCCCCCTGGAACCCGACGCGCACGCCCTGGCCTTCGGAACGGCTGCCGTCGATGGGGTCCGTGTAGGCGAAGTCGTCGGCGTATTCGACCTGGTAGTCGCCGAGCCTGGTGCCGGGCAGATCGGGCAGCAGGCGGCGCAGATGGTCCATGAGATCGCCGACGGCCTGGGTGCCCACCACATCATAGTCGTGCCGGGTGTAGTAGTTGCGCCCGAAGCCTTGCCAGTGCTCTTTGACGATCTCGGCAACGGACTGCTTGCGGGCCGCCAGTAGGTTGAGCCAGAAGAGTACCGCCCACAGGCCGTCCTTTTCCCGTACATGGTCCGATCCGGTGCCGAAGCTCTCTTCACCGCACAGGGTGATGCGTCCGGCGTCGAGCAGGTTACCGAAGAATTTCCAGCCGGTGGGGGTCTCGAAGCAGGGGATGCCGAGCGCCTCGGCCACCCGGTCCGCGGCCTGGCTGGTGGGCATGGAGCGGGCGATGCCGGCGATGCCGCCCTGATAGCCGGGGACTAGATGGGCGTTGGCCGCCAGCAGGGCCAGGCTGTCGCTGGGGGTGACGAAGAAGTCCCGGCCCAGGATCATGTTGCGGTCGCCGTCGCCGTCCGAGGCCGCGGCGAAGTCGAGTCCGTCCGCGCCCTTGGTCATGGCCACCAGCTCCTTGGCGTGGGTCAGGTTGGGGTCGGGATGGCCCTGACCGAAGTCTTCCAGCAGTTCGCCGTTCATCACGGTGCCCGGTGCGGCGCCGATCCGGTTTTCGAGGATCTCGCGGGCGTAGGGGCCGGTGACGGCGTGCATGGCGTCGAAACGCATCTTGAAGGTCCTGAAGTCGAAGAGCCGGCGCATGGCGGCGAAGTCGAACAGGGATTCCATCAGGTCGGCGTAATCGGCCACCGGATCGATGACCCGGACCTTTGTGTCGCCGAGCTCGACTTTACCGAGGCAATCCAGATCCAAGTCCTCAGCCTCCAGGGTCCGGTAGCTGTCGATCTCGCCGGTGCGGGCGTAGATGGCCTCGGTGATCGTCTCGGTGGCCGGGCCGCCGTTGGGGGCGTTGAATTTGATGCCGAAGTCTTCGTCCGGGCCGCCGGGATTGTGGCTGGCCGACAGGATGATGCCACCCTGGGTCCGGTATTTGCGGATGATGCAGGAGGTGGCGGGGGTGGAGAGGATGCCGCCGCGGCCGACCAATACTTCGCTTACGCCGTTGGCGGCGGCCATGCGCAGGATGACCTGGATAGCCTGGCGGTTGTAATAGCGGCCGTCGCCGCCGAGGACGAGCACGCCGCCCTCGAGGTCCGTCCTGGTATCGAAGATGGCCTGGACGAAGTTTTCCAAGTAGCCGGGTTGCCGGAAGACCTTGACCTTTTTACGGAGACCGGATGTGCCGGGGCGCTGGCCGTCGAACGGCCGGGTGACGACGATTTTTGCATCCATATCACAAAGCCCTTGATTTGTGTGTGTTATGACTACATTCATCCACACGTGATGCGTGCATGATTGCATAATAGGGCATTGTATCCTTTCACGCTTACGCCGCCCATGACCTTTTATTCGACGATTTAAGGGGATAGCCAAAAATGACCGTAGCAGCACACAAGGAGACCCTGGAATTCAAGGCTGAAGTGAGTCAAGTCTTGGACTTGGTCATCCGTTCCCTTTATTCCAACAAGGAGATCTTCCTGCGGGAGCTGGTTTCCAACGCCTCGGATGCGGCCGAGAAGCTGCGCTTCGAGGCCCTGACCGACGAGGGGCTGTTCGAAGAGGACCCGGATCTGCGCATCCGCGTGGAGGTGGACAAGGAGGCTGGGACCCTGACGGTCTCGGACAACGGCATCGGTATCGGTCGCCAGGAGATGATGGAGACCATCGGCAGCATCGCCGGCTCCGGAACCCGCCGTTTCGTCGAGCAGCTGACCGGCGACCAGAGTATAGATGGTCAGCTCATCGGTCAGTTCGGGGTGGGCTTTTATTCCGCCTTCATCGTCGCGGACAAGGCGACTCTGATCTCACGGCGCGCCGGTCTTGGCCCCGAGCACGGGGTGCGCTGGGAATCGGATGGGCGGGGGAGCTATACCCTGGAGACGGTCGATAAGCCGGGGCGGGGTACCGATGTGGTACTGCACCTGAAGGAGGACGAGAAGGAGTTTCTCGATTCCTGGCGCCTACGGGGCATTATCGGCAAGTTCTCGGACCACATCGCCTTGCCGGTGGAGATACGCAAGGAGACCCTGCCCGACCCGGAGGACAAGGACAAAGATAAGGATAAAGAGGCGGAAAAGACGCCGGAGTACGAGCGGGTCAATCAGGGCACGGCCCTGTGGATGCGCGCCAAATCCGAGATCGAGGACGGCGAGTACAAGGATTTCTACAAACACATCTCCCACGACTTCGACGAGCCCCTGGCCTGGGTCCACAACCGGGTGGAGGGCACCAACGAGTACAGCGCCTTGTTGTATCTGCCCAAGCGGGCCCCCTGGGACCTCTGGGACCGGGAGCAGAAGCACGGTGTCAAGCTCTACGTGCGCCGGGTCTTTATCATGGACGAGGTGGAAAAGCTCATGCCCCGCTATCTGCGTTTCGTCAAGGGAGTGGTGGACTCCGACGACCTGCCGCTCAATGTCTCGCGCGAGATCCTGCAGCACAACCGCAAGATCGACACTATCCGCCAGGCCAACGCCAAGCGTATTCTGGACCTGTTGGAGTCCATGGCCAAGGATAAGGGGGACGATTATCAGGTTTTTTGGAAGGAGTTCGGAACCGTGCTCAAGGAGGGGCCGATGGAGGATTATGGCAATCGCGAGCGCATTGCCGGCCTGTTGCGGTTCGCCACCACGGCGACCGAAGGCGACGCCCAGACCGCGACCCTGGACGCTTACATCGAGCGCATGAAGGAAGGCCAGGATAAGATCTATTACATCACCGCTGACAGTCCGGCGGCGGCGCGCCACAGCCCGCATCTGGAGGTCTTCCGTAAGAAGGAACTGGAGGTGTTGCTGTTGTCCGACCGGGTGGACGAGTGGCTGGTCAATGGTCTGACCGAGTACAAGGGCAAGCACCTGCAATCGGTCACCAGGGGCGATCTGGATCTGGGGGACCTGGCGGATAAGGAAGAAAAAGAACAGAAGGAAAAGGCGGCTGATGCGCACGGCAAGCTGCTCGAAAGGTTCAAGCAGAGCCTGGGAGAGCGGGTCGAGGCGGTGCGGGTGAGTACCCGGCTGGTGGACTCGCCTGCGTGTCTGGTCGTAGGCGAGCATGACATGAGCGCCAACCTGGCCCGGGTGCTCAAGTCCGTGGGTCAGGAAGCTCCTCGCACCCGGCCGACCCTGGAGCTCAACCCGAATCACCCGCTGGTAAAAAGGCTGGAGACCGAAGAGGACGAATCCCGTTTCAATGATCTGGGAATGGTCCTGTTCGACCAGGCCCAGCTGGCGGAGGGCGGGCAGCTCGATGATCCGGCCGCCTTCGTGGGCCGGCTCAACAAGCTGATGATGAGCATGCTGCTCGCCGGCGCTTGAAGGGCGCCTTGAATTTTTCAAGGCATCCACCATTGGACCGGGCGATCGAAAACGTTGCTCCGATAACTTCATCCAGGGAGAATAAGACGTGCCGGGTATCCAAACAACATCACTATCGGAGCCTTACGGAATCATCGAGGCTTTGCCGGAAGGCCTAACCGGAGAAATCCTGGACGGACAAGTCCATGCACAATCGCGACCTTCCACGTTGCATGGATTTACCAGTACTGCACTCGGTTCTGAATTGACAGGTCCTTTTCAAAAAGGCAGGGGTGGTCCGGGTGGCTGGTGGATTATCCATGAGCTGGAGATTCACTTCCTACGCAATGTTGATGTCGCGGTACCGGATCTGGCTGGCTGGCGACGAGAAAGTACGCCAAGACTCCCAAAGGGCCACCGTGTCGAAGTATTTCCCGACTGGATTGCGAAATCTTATCTCCATCCACAGCGAGTAGGGATCGTGAAGTCAAGCTGCCGATGTACGCCCACTATGGTGTGCAGTACATCTGGGTAATCGATCCAATCGCGTGCACCCTGGAGGCATACCAACTCGACGCTGGTGCTTGGCTTGAGATTGGCCGCTATACCGAAACCGATCAGGTTACCGCACCGCCGTTCACAGCGATAGCGATCGATTTGGGGGATTTTTGGATGGATTAGAGACCGAAGATCCCTGAGGCAATCCAGCAGCACTTGAACAGCTTCTGATTATCACTCGGCGGCCCGGTCGGAGGCTCCGGGCAGACTGCGGGGGGGCGGAGATTTTGGTAGTATCGGATCTCATTTTTTCTAAGTCAGGTGGAGCCGATGGGCGTCGTAGAACTGACCAAAGACAACTTCGAAGAGACGATCAATGACCGGGATTTCGTGATCGTGGATTTCTGGGCGCCTTGGTGTGCACCCTGCCGTTCGTTCGCCCCCGTGTACGATACGGTCTCGGAAGACCACGAGGATATCCTGTTCGCCAAGGTCAACACGGAGGGCGAGCAGGAGCTTGCCGCCCACTTCCAGATCCGTTCCATCCCGACCCTGATGATCTTCCGCGAGCAGATTATCATCTTTTCCCAGCCAGGGGCGCTTCCCGAGAGCGGGGTCCGTCAGCTCCTGGAGCAGGCGAAAGGGCTCGACATGGCTGAAATACGTCGGGAGATCCAGGCCCAAGAGCAGGTGACCACCTGACACCTATGCCGGACCATGCAGGCGGCGACCCAGGATCTCTGGCGAACGGCCTTCATCGAGTCGGGACGCCCGACCGTCGGTAATCTGATGGGCCTGTGCGAGGAGAATTACCGGGCGCTGATGCGTTTGATCCCCGACTTGCGCAAGGTCCGAGGTGAGGAGCGCGCCCAGGTCGACCAGGATCGGGACCTGTTCCTGGAAGTCCTGGAGAAGGCCCCCTACACGACGCTGCTGCGGCTTACCTACTATTTCCCACACCACGACGGCAGGGTCCACAGGATGCCGGACCCCGATCCGGATACCCTATTGCGCGCCTATCATGATGCGGGTCAGGTGGAGGTTCTGAGTCTGCACCAAGCGGCACTGCCGGTCCACGGGCAGGGTTTGCATTCCGCCCTAGAAACTAAGTGGAAGGTCAATCTGTTTTTGTCCAAATGGTTGGCCTTCTGTCTCAGCCGGGGGTATCGGTTTTCCCCCGAGCGGGACGTGCCTCTTGCCTCGGAGGCCGGGATATTGGCTCCGATTGCCGGCCTGTAGCCCGTAGGAACCGCATCGAAGGATGACCCCTGCCCGACCAGCTGAGCACAGACGGCAGGCGAGACGCCTGCGCTACCGGGCACCCCCAGCGTCCAAAGATGCTGGTTCGCTACCTGCCTGTCGGCAGGCAACAAGGACGGGTAACCCGACAACCGAGATGTCAAGGAAAACTACGAATCGCGCGAATCAACGCCAATCAAAGTTCGTGCAGATTCGCGTGATTCGTAGTTCAAAGATGCGGTTCGATCAGGCTCCCTCCTGCGTCGGGACAAGCCTGACCTCACCGCATCCTACGGGCAACGGGCAATGTAACCTGTTGCTTTCCAGCGAGTTATCATTCGGTTGCCCGGGCGAACAATGAGAGTTTGGTGCCGAGGGTCGGACTCGAACCGACATGGTGTTGCCACCGGTAGATTTTGAGTCTACTGCGTATACCAATTTCGCCACCCCGGCGGGGAACCTGGCAGGATCGCACCGCTAACCGCATACCCGGACGTACTGGTCGCCCCTGGGCAAGGCATCCCAGTATAGCCGCTCCGGTCAACGGGGCAAGACGAATGCTTAACCTGAAGTTGTTTTGCTGACCGGGTCTATGCCCTTGTGCGGGATGAAGATGCCGCAGCCCATCTCGCAATGGGGGCCGAGTCCCTGCTGCTGCAGACGAACCGACTCTTCCGGCGCCAGGTCCGACAGCATGAGGCTGCGTGTGCGGAGCATTCCACCCGGCGTGGTCAGCAGGGTCATCTTGCCGCACAGGGCCTTGCGTACCCGGATGCCTTGGTCGCTCAATGCATGTGCCGCCCAGTCGAGAAAGGCCTCTTCGGCGGCGTCCGGGACGGCGGCTACATAGCGCGAGAAAAGTGTCGTTTCCTTGCTCAGCCGGCGGATTTTGCCGGGGCCGATAGTCAGCGGACAGCCGGCCACGTCCAAGGCCTTGCCCTCCAGGTCCTTCAGGAGCGCGGCCGTGCGTTGCCTGGGCACCCGGATGGTGAGCTTGGAGCGCCTGGATAGGATCAGGTATTGGTCCGTACCATGATCGGGCCGCTTCCAGCCATTCTGGGAGCCCGCCACGTGGACCGTGTGGACCGCGACCCCGGAATCGTCCTCCGCGATCCAGGTCGCGGCCTGCCGCAGTGCCGCGGATAGGGCGTAGGCATGATCTACGGGCAGGCGTTTACAGGTTACGGAGAACAGGACATCGACGATATCATCGGGGACCTGGAAGGGGGTCTCGGGGTTGTCTTCTTGCCAGAACATGGTTTTGAATTTTCGGCTGTAGGTGATCGAGAAACGGACGGGGCTGCCAAGCACCCGACGCGGCTTGTGTGATAGGGTATTGCTACTCCGTTTCACCTTATTTTTTCGCTCTCAGCGCGGCGAGAAACGGCTTGGTGCGAGGCGCGCGAGTGCAGGAATAGCGAGATCTCTTTCAAGCTCGCGCGCCTCGCACCAAGCCGTTTCTCGCCGCGCTGAGAGCGAAAAAATAAGGTGAAACAGGGTACTTAGTGCCATCGGTGGAGGGCATCGTACCATGGGGTGGTTGGCGAATTGGTGGAACTGGTTTTTGGGTTTGGGCGTCGGGGAGACTGAATGGGACCCCCTACTCGCCAAGGCCGTCGCGAGGTTCACGCAAGCGCTGGATGCCAAGGACCGGGCCCTGCTCGATCCTCGGCACCGCGAAGAAGCGGCACGGGAGCACGAACAATCGTTGCGGGCGGCGGTGCGGGAGGCGGTCATTGCCATCCCCGGACAGACGGTGATTCCGAACGCCCGGGCCCGCATCCGGAAGGCCCTGGAAGCAGCTGTGCAGGGCGAAACAGAGCTTGCAGAGGCGATCTTCTCCGAGGTCGAGGCGCGCAAGGTCGCAGAGGAGAAAGCGACCGATCAGGAAGTGGCGGAAGCCGTGCGGCATCGCGGGACACTCGCCTTCCTCCGCGACACGGACGAGGCACTCGCTGCTTACCGTCAGGCAACGGAGCTTGATCCGGAAAATCCGAAGGTGCGGAACGGACTTGGACACATCTCCTTACGAGCCGGGGCATTGGATGAGGCGGCGGCGGCCTATCGCGTCGTAGCCTCGTTGGCCGAAGCCGAAGCTGACCGGAAGCTGTCGGCTGTCGCCTACGGTAATCTGGGCAACGTCTCCCGCATCCGCGGTGACCTGGATGAAGCCGAGGCATTATACCGACAGAGCCTGGCCATCGAGGAAGAACTGGGACGCAAGGCGGACGTGGCCGCCGACTACGGCAACCTGGGCACCGTCTACCAGATTCGCGGTGACCTGGATGAGGCCGAGGCGCTGTACCGGCAGGGTCTAGCCCTCAACGAGGAACTGGGGCGCAAGGAGGGCATGGCCGCCGACTATTGCAGCCTGGGCAACGTCTTTCGAATCCGCGGCGACCTGGATCAGGCCGAGGCGATGTGCCGCAAGGCCTTGGCGCTCAACGAGGCACTGGGGCGCAAGGAGGACATGGCCAGCCAGTACGGCAATCTGGGCAGTATCTACCAAACCCGCGGTGACCTGGATCGGGCCGAGGCGATGTACAAGCAGGGCCTGGCCATCGAGGAGGCCCTGGGGCGCAAGGAGGGCATGGTCGCCGACTATGACCACCTGGGCCTGGTTTACCGCATCCGCGGCGACCTGGATCAGGCCGAGGCGCTGTACCGGAAGAGCTTGGCGCTTAACAAATCCCTGGGGCGTAAGGAAGGGATGGCTATCGACTATGGCAGCTTAGGCATCGTCTACCGCATCCGCGGTGACCTGGAACAGGCCGAGGCGATGTATCAGCAGAGCCTGGCCATTGATGAGGAGCTGGGGCGCAAGGAGGGCATGGCCACCACCTACGGCAACCTGGGCACCGTCTACCGCATCCGCGGTGATCTAGATCAGGCCGAGGCGATGTACAAGCAGGCCCTCGGCCTGTTTCAGGACATCGGAGCGGCGCCGCGGGTAAAACAGGTCCGGGGATTACTTGAAGGACTGCGACAATCGGATTGAAGGGGGCCATTACTGATAACAACACTGAGCAAGCAGAATTTTCACGGAAAAGTTAGCCGAAAATCAACGCAAATGGACGCAAATATCGGTAAAGACGATTCGCAGGTCGTCGATGGAGTCCGTCAACCGACGGCGGCGGCGTTCCAACAGGCTTTTTCACCGTTTGTAACTATTCAGGCCCCCTTTGTTTGCGCAGCGTTGAGAGGGAGGAGCGGATCACGGCGAAGGCTTCGACCCCGGTCTCGGAGCGGAAACAACCGGAAACCTTCTGCTTGAGCCTGGGCGGGAGGTTGCGTTCGGCCTGATTATTGTCGAAGGGGACGCGCAGATGGGTGATGAAGCGCAGGACCTCATCGCGGTGTTCCCGCAAGGGGGCGATGAGGTTGTAGG
>Ga0209785_1000542_pt1 | contig 10064 bp, 12 predicted proteins | sample WorMetG1BERMUDA2_FD_187403 | JGI IMG/M metagenome (GOLD analysis project Ga0209785, IMG submission 187403) | Marine gutless worms symbiont microbial communities from Max Planck institute for Marine Microbiology, Germany - Inanidrilus... ... | reverse complement strand
TTCATGGCAATCCAGACCCACACTTTGTCTTTGCTACGAAAGACAAAGGACCGCAACTCATCCACATCCAGCATAGGAATCTTTTTGCACTCAACAGGTTGTAGCGTCTCTTCAAGGGGTGGGAGGTCATTCGCCTGTTCTTTTAACCAGGCGCTCAATGTTCGTGCGCGAGACCCCAAACGTCCATTCAATCCCGCGCATACTGCATCTTTCTTGATAAACATTTATAATGAGTTCTTTCTTTTCTTCCGTCGCGCGTTCTTACGCCATAGGACACCACAGGCTTTACAGTGATATTGCAAGCTACCGGATGCATTTGTGCCATTTTTAACGAGATCTTCGCTCTGACATTTTCGACAGCTGTATACTTTAGTCTCGATGATCATAATTGAAAACTCTTCGGTTCGTTTTATCAATGAACGCAATCGTTCAGACCAAGCGTATTCTTCCGGAAGAGAGGGCTAAAATCTAGAATCAGGTAACGAGAAAAACGGTAGCGATCGGAATGATCACCGATGAATCCATCTACTCTATCACTTCAAAAATTACCACTACCCGCAGATTATTTCTGTTCTCAAATTGCGAACAAGAAATCAACGGTTTGCCGGCACAAGTCCAAATTTGCAAATGGTATTGGGGTTTCTACCATGCCGGGAAGATGTTGGGGGTTGTTCCTCACATCGACCTCCCCTGGCATCACACCGTGAGCATACTTAACAGAATATTGGCAACACGTCGAATATCAGGAAGATAAAACTTGCGGTGATGCTGGTAGACAAGCTGTTGCTCGGAGAAAATCTCTAAAAACATCCAGTCATCCCCTGTTGAAATTACACCATACTGCGCATGTTTCCCAAGTTTATGCAACGCCACAAGTTCGGCTGCACATTGACTCATCGCCTCTTCGATAGTCTTCTTTTTCGCCTCAATCACCACAATTGGATAATCACCTAATGTATCATTCGTATCATCCTCTTCGACTTTTGAAACGATCAGATCGCATCGCCCTCTCAAGTCTTCATCAACTTCGATGTATTCTTCATAGAGAATGCTGTATTTTCCGTGCAATTGTTTGATAACATTGACGACAATAGGTGTCAAAATGAGGGCTTTGACGGCCTCTTCATTGCTATAAAACAGTTTCACAAATGTTTGGATATTTTCATAGGCCGCATCGGAAATCTCCTCATGCTCCGGGAGCGATAGATCCTTTTCTTTCAGTTTATAGCCGATGCGCTCCAAATCCGTTTTGGTTCTGAAATCACTAAACATCTTCTTTTAGGCGTTCGGTTCGGTTGAATCAAGATAGTGACCGATCATCATAATGACACACGTTCACATTCCGAAAAAATATAATCTAGCACTCCTGCAAGTTGGAGCGGGTTGGCGATTGAAATCGGGGCAAGATATTTTTTCAATGTATGCGCTTCGAGTTTGCCAAATTCCCAGATCTCACCAGTCGAGACAATCCCATACACCGGAAGTAATGGCTGATCGTCTCGATGGTGAGCGGCATTGATTTTCTAACAGGCAAGCATAGCTGCAAGACATTGCCTCCAACCTGCAATAAAATTCTGTTGTTTCGCCTGAATCGCTGCTAAGAGAGGGGTACTCAGCACTTCATACGTGTGGGCCTCGTGTAAGGCAGACACAATATAGTCCGGATTCCCGCATAAATCATCGTCGTATCGGATATAAATATGCGACCACACTTTGACATTCCTGTGATGTTTCCAGACTTCTTTCAGAAACGGGACAATGAAAAATTCTTCATAAAACGCCTCATTTCCTTGAGAGCTTTTAATAGATAAGGCGAATGTAATGTCTTGCAAAAACCAGTCCGGCAAGTCTCTCATCACTTGCTCCGGTAGAAACGCCTCATTGAGAATAATGACAGGTACTTTCCGCAACACCTCTTCCATACTTTTATAATCAGTAAATGCTATATTTCTCACATCCTTGACGCGTCGAATAGGCTTCTGTCAGATCGACTCACTTTCTGTAACGGAGTGAGGAACGAGCGTAGTGGAAGAAATACGTTTCCATTCCCTGGTTAGGCGATTTGATTTATCATCGCACTTAAAATCCCCATGATCTTTTCAATATGTCCAATGTGATATTCCTTTTTATCTATTGAGACCGTATGCTTATTAAGCTTTAAAAATTTCCAGGCACTTCCTGTGGTGACCACCCCATAGATATAATCTAAATGATTATTTTCATTTTCATTGAATATTTTTGATGCGACCATTTCAGCTAAACATTGCCCGATTCCACCGATAATGTTTTCATTCTTTGCTTCAACTACTGCCACAATAGGAGTCGTGAGAAAAAGTTGTTCTGAAGAAAGACTAATAATGAAATCACAAAAACCATTTAGATGTTTTTCTTTGTCGACTTCAAAGTCTATTCCCGAAAACAAACTAATTCTGTCTTTGAAATTATTTCTTAATTCCAATAAAACAAAGGCAATAATAAACTCTGATCTTGCTTTCTCTGTATTTATGGCTAAGGCTAATGGCACATTTTCTTCCAATTTAATTTTAAGGTCATCACTGACTTCAACAGATTCTATCTCCTCGAAAATATCTTTGTTTTCGATGGTTTTTAATCCAAATTCGTCTTTTGCTTTTTTTATTGTAAATTCGCTATATGCCATAACAACATCCTGTTGATTTTTGCTCAGTGAACAACAAAGTTGGAGCACTACCCCCAATATCGGTGTTGGGCACAGGCCGTGCATTGATGCGGCTCGCGTTGGAAGTACGTGCACCGACCGACAAGCTTAGAACTACCATGCCAGGAGATGCTGGGGTTCGTTCTTCACCCCAACCTACGGGCTGCTAATGACATCTACGTGCTCGTATCGGTTTTCCAACAAACCTTCCAGGAGCAGATCCAGCTCGCGCATTCCCCTGCGACAATGCCATTTCAACTTGGAGTGATGAGTCATGGAGACATTACCCAGCATCTCTCACTATCCAGACGGAAAACCACGAATGTGCACTAATCAACACGAACTTTTGTGAATTGGTGTCCATTCGTGGTTCTGTCTGCTCTTCTAATCCGCAGATTACGCAGATTTCTACAGCTGAAAAACGAAACGAAATAATCTTCGAAAATCTGCGTAATCCGTGGATAAAAAAATATCACTATAAACCGTCTCCACAGCCCAGAGGGATGGGGAAACCGATGGGAGTTCGAAAGCCCACGTGGCTTAAAGCGCCCGCATTGCGATCATCCGTTTGATCTCGCCGATCGCCTTACCCGGATTGAGGCTTTTCGGGCAGGTGTTGGTGCAGTTCATGATAGTATGACAGCGGAACAGCCGGAAGGGGTCTTCCAGCTCATCGAGCCGCTCGCCCATCGACTCGTCGCGGCTGTCAGCAATCCACCGATAGGCCTGGAGTAAGGCCGCCGGTCCGAGATAGCGGTCGCCGTTCCACCAGTAGCTGGGGCAACTGGTCGAGCAGGAGGCACAGAGGATGCACTCGTAGAGTCCGTCTAACTTCGCCCGGTCTTCTTTCGATTGCAGGCGCTCACGGTCCGGCGGCGGGGTCGATTGGGTCCACATCCAGGGCTTTATGGCGGCATACTGGGCGTAGAAGTTGGTCAGGTCGGGCACCAGGTCCTTCACCACTGGCAGATGCGGCAAGGGGTAGATCTTGACATCGCCCTTGATGTCGGAGATTGCCTTGGTGCAGGCCAGGGTATTGGTCCCGTCGATGTTCATCGCACAGGACCCGCACACACCCTCACGACAGGAGCGCCGGAACGAGAGCGTCGAATCCACCTCGTTCTTGATCTTGAGCACGGCATCGAGGACCATAGGGCCGCAGCTGTCGAGATCGATCTCATAGGTGTCGGTACGCGGGTTCTCGCCGGAGCTCGGGTCCCAACGGTAGATCGCGAAACGCTTGGTGTTCTTCGAGCCGTTGGCAGCGTTGAAGGTCTTACCCTGTTGCACGACCGAATTCTTCGGAAGCCGAAACTCAGCCATTTGCTCATTCCTCGTGGTTGTCTGTTGTCGTCACTAGGGTGTGTTGACACTTAAAGCTAAGTAGCTGATTTCAAATGAAATATAACCACGAATGAACACGAATTCTCATTCGTGTGAATTCATGCCTGCCTTCGTGGTTCGTATTCCCCACGCCCGCAGGTATGTTAAATGTCAACAGGACCTAGTACAGCTGCACCGAAATACCGATAACATCCGTGATGTGGCACAGGCCGATGGGAATTATTTTTGCCGAAAATAAACGCAAACTAAATTATGCATTTGCGTTTATTTGCGGCTAACTCTTCCGTAACAAGCTTGCTTGTTTAATGTTATCGGCAGTTGAAAGCAGCTGTACTAGCTACCCCTTTTCCGCGGCAGTTCAATAGACACGCGCCTTGGGCGGAACTACCTCCACTTCGTCGGTGAGGGTGTAGTAGTGAACCGGCCGATAGTCGATGGTCGGCTCGCCTGTCTCCCCGAGCCAGGCCAGGGTGTGTTTCTGCCAGTTTTCGTCGTCGCGCTCCGGGTAATCCTCTCGGGCATGGCCCCCCCGGCTCTCCGTCCGGTTGCGGGCACTGTGCATGGTCACCACCGACAGTCCCAGCAGATTATCCAGCTCCAGGGTCTCCACCAGATCTGAGTTCCAGACCATATTCTGGTCGGTGACCTTGACGTCGCCGAAAGACTCGCGCACCTCGCCGATCAGCTTTACGCCTTCGTCCAGGGTCTCTCCGGTACGGAAGACCGCCGCATAGTTCTGCATGGTCTTCTGCATTTTCAAGCGGATGTCTGCGGTCGGTAGGGAGCCGTCGGCGTGGCGCAGCCGATCGAACCTCTGCACGATCTTCTCATCCGCGTCCTTCGGCAGAGACTTGTGCTTGGTATCGGGCTCGATAAGCTCGGCACAACGTTCGGCGGCGGCGCGCCCGAAGACGACGATGTCCAGTAGGGAGTTGGAGCCCAGGCGATTGGCTCCATGGACCGAGACGCAGGCACACTCGCCGATGGCCATCAGGCCGGGAACCACGGCGTCCGGGTCCCCGTCCTTCAGGGTCACCACCTCTCCGTGCAGGTTGGTCGGGATGCCGCCCATGTTGTAGTGCACCGTCGGCAATACGGGAATGGGCTCCTTGGTCACGTCCACCCCGGCAAAGATCCGTGCCGACTCCGAGATGCCGGGCAGCCGTTCGTTGAGGACCTCCGAACCCAGGTGTTCCAGGTGCAGGTAGATGTGGTCCTTTTCGGGACCGACCCCTCGCCCTTCGCGGATCTCGATGGTCATGGAGCGGCTGACCACATCGCGGGAGGCGAGATCCTTGGCGTTCGGCGCATAGCGTTCCATGAAGCGTTCGCCCTCGGAATTGGTCAGGTAGCCCCCCTCGCCCCGCGAACCCTCGGTGATCAGACAGCCGGAGCCGTAGATGCCGGTGGGGTGGAACTGGACGAACTCATGGTCCTGGAGCGGCAGTCCGGCGCGCAGGAGCATGGCGTTCCCATCGCCGGTGCAGGTGTGGGCCGAGGTGGCCGAAAAATAGGCTCGGCCGTAACCTCCAGAGGCCAGAATCACCTGATGGGCACGGAATCGATGCAGGGTTCCGGAATCGAGATCCCAGGCCATGACGCCGCGACAGGCACCCTCATCGTCCATAATCAGATCCAGCGCGAAATACTCGATGAAGTATTCCGCCTTGAACTGCAGGCTCTGCTGATAGAGGGTATGCAGGATGGCGTGCCCGGTACGGTCGGCGGCGGCACAGGTGCGGTGGGCGGTGCCCTGCCCGTAGTTGGTGGTCATGCCCCCGAACGGACGTTGGTAGATCTTGCCTTCGTCCGTGCGTGAGAAGGGCACCCCATAGTGCTCAAGCTCGATGACGGCGGGGATGGCTGCCCGACACATGTACTCGATGGCATCCTGGTCCCCGAGCCAATCCGAGCCCTTGACCGTGTCGTACATATGCCAGCGCCAATCATCCTCCCCCATATTGCCGAGGGCGGCGCTCATCCCCCCTTGGGCGGCCACTGTATGGCTGCGGGTGGGAAACACCTTGGTGATACAGGCCGTGGAGAGACCCTTGGCGGCGGCACCGAAAGTTGCCCGCAGACCCGCACCCCCCGCACCGACCACGACCACGTCATAGGCGTGATCGACTATCCGATAAGCTTCCGACATGATGGTTCAACTCCCCCAGGCAGTGCGCAGAACCGCGACGATCGAGATGACGGCCAACAGCATGGCCAGGAATTTAACCAGGATAATGCTCGCCACCTGCAACCAGTGGGTGGAGATATAGTCCTCGAGAACCACCTGCATCCCCAGCTGGGCGTGATAGAACAGCGCCCCGAGCAGCAGGATCAGCAGCGCGGTGTTGTAGGGCGAACGTACCCATTCCACGGCCGTCGCATGGTCGGCCGCGGCGACGGAAACCAGGGACGCGACGAACCAGAGCAAGAGCGGGACCAAAGCGATGGCCGACAGCCGTTGCGCCCACCAGTGGTGGGTGCCCGCCTTCGCCGAGCCATGCCCGCGAACCCGTGCCAACGGTGCTCGCATATTCATAGCGCACCTCCCCGCATCAGATAGGCCAGAGCGAAGGTAATCAGCGTCAAGGCGACCGCCACCACGACCACGAACTTCCCGGAGGCGTAGACCGTCTCGATATCGAACCCCAGTCCCATATCCCAGAACAGATGACGCATGCCGTTGCACAGGTGGTAGAAGAGCGCGAACACCCAAGCCAACAGGAGCGTGCGTCCGATTCCGGAACCGAGAAGCCCCTGCACATTCGCATAGCTCTCGGGCCCCTTCGCCAGGGCCGTCAGCCAACAGACCAACAACAGGGAGCCGATCACTAAAAACGCCCCGCTGGCCCGGTGGAAAATGGAAAGAACCGCGGTGAGCTGCGGCTTATATACCTGCAGATGCGGAGAGAGTGGTCGGTCGGTGTTACCCATGCGCCTTACCTCGTGCCTATCACATTGAGAGTTCTGATGTCGGGATCAGCAGGAATACTGTGGAGGATTCCATCAAAAATCAATGCAGCGGCCCGCCTTCTCCCAGTCCCCGTAGCGGGTGGGCTCCGGCCCCGGAGGTCCCCCCACCTCACGGCACCCTTGTGGCTGCATATCCTCCTTCTTATCGACCTCTTTCTTATCGGTCCCGGCCGCCGGGGCTTCTCCGCAGCTCTCGGGTTGGTCTGAGCTCTTCATACCTATGCCCTGTTCTTCGTCGGCTTACTCGAAACCCATCGGATCGATTACCCATGCACGATGCATACCAACACTTTAGAACCGGCAAAAGCCGATCTGGTCATCAACTACCGGGACCGCCCGGAGCCTGGATGTTACGATCGCGCACCGGGTAGAAACCGCATCCCCCTTTGTGCAGTGCAACATAGTATAGGGGATTTTGTTAGAGGGTCAACGTGCTTCATGACAGCCACGAGACAGGCGTGTATCGACTCCAAGTCCTCAGATTACGCAGATTCGTGCAGATTTCTCGAAGAGACCATGCGCTTGTAGTGGAGGCTCTCGGCACTAGGGCAAGCAACTCAAGGAATCTGCGGAAATCTGTGTCATCCGAGGATAAAAGATGCCATTTTCCCATACTCAATCCGACCTGGACTGCTCCCCAGACAATAACCCTAGACCGATGCTGGGCTACGTGCTGTGACTACCCTGAAGGGAAAACTACGAATCGCGCGAATTTCCACAAACTAAGATCCCTCCCTTCGGTTCGGGATGACAATTTCGCGAGGATTCGTGTGATTCGTGGTTTTTTTAATTTAAACCAAAGAGATACAGAGGACGCAGAGAAGTTCTCTGCATCCTCCGGGTCCCAAGCGGTTCATTGCCAAGGCTTACGTTTCAGCAGTGATTATTATTCGGTAGCCCTGGGCATGGAATGGGGTTTGTTTCACTCACCGCATCGATGTGCTCCATAATCAGCTGCGGCGATCGGATGCCGCGATACTCGTTGACGACGAGGCGATAGACCAGGCGGACCCGGTTGCCGGCACTTACGGCTGCTTCTCCCAGGCCGAATCCGATGGCCTCGATCGACTCGCCGTCCAGCGGGCGCAACCGCAGCTTCAGGTGCCGCTCGCCCACCACCCGCCGCTCCAGGACCTGGAACCAACCGTCGAACAGAGGCTCGGGAAACCCCTTGCCCCAGGGACCGGCACTGCGCAGGAGCTCCGCGGTAGCCAGATCCAGATCCCGGACCGACAGCTCACCGTCGGAGACCAGCTCCCGCACGGGCTGTGCATCACCGAGCTGCCGCCGCGCTACATCGACCAAAGTCTCCCGAAAGCCGTCCAGCGCCCCAGCCCGTAGGCTCAGTCCGGCGGCCATGGCATGGCCACCGAAACGCTCGACCAGCCCCGGTCGGCACTGGTCCGCGACGTCGATCAGATCCCGGATGTGCAGACCCTCGATGGAACGGGCAGAGCCCCTCAGCAGGCCGTCCTCGGCCGCGGCGAAGGCGATCACCGGGCGATGGTAACGCTCCCGAATACGCGCCGCCAGGATGCCGATCACCCCCTGGTGCCAGCCCGTATCGAACAGACACAGGGCAGGCGGCAGTCCGGAGGCATCCAGGACCAGATCCCGGAGTACCGCCTCCGCCTGGTCCTTCATCTCGTCTTCGATCTCGCGCCTCCGCCGATTGAGCGCATCCAGCTCCAGGGCTATGGACAGGGCGCGGTCCGGGTCATCCGCCAGCAGACACTCGACCCCGAGGGACATCTCGGTCAAACGCCCGGCGGCATTGAGCCGCGGTCCCGCCACAAAACCCAGGTCCCTGGCCGTCGCCGTTCCCGGGTTTCTTCCCGCGACCTTCAGCAAGGCCGCCACCCCAGGGCTGCAGCGCCCGGCGCGGATGCGGCGCAGGCCCTGCTCCACCAGGATGCGGTTGTTCCGGTCCAGCACCACCACATCCGCCACCGTGCCCAGGGCGACCAGATCCAGCAATTCCGCCAGATTGGGCACGGGACGCCCGGCCCCGAACCAACCGAGCTCCCGCAACCGGGCGCGCACGGTGGCGAGCAGATAAAAGACAACCCCGACACCGGCGATGGATTTACTGGGAAAACCATCCCCCAGCCGATTCGGATTGACGATCGCCGCCGCGCTCGGCAGCTCCCTGCCTGAAAGGTGGTGATCGGTGATGATGACGGGGATGCCGAGCGCATTGGCCCGGCAGACCCCGGCCAGGCTGGAAATACCATTGTCCACGGTGACAATCAGATCCGCGCCCAACGAGGCCGCCGTGTCGACAAGGGCCGGGCTCAGGCCATAACCCGAGGTGAACCGGCTCGGGATCAGATAGGCAAGGTCGGGCGCACCCAACAACCGCAGGCCGCGTACCGCAAGGGCACTGCCCGTCGCCCCATCGGCGTCATAATCGCCGACGACCAGAATGGACTTCCCCACCCGGATCGCGTCGGCCAGCAGGTCCGCCGCCGGCTCGATATCCTTGAAAGAGTTGAAGGGATGGAGCGCAGCCAACGGCAGGGAACAATCGTCGTCGGAACGGACCCCACGCGCCTGGTAGAGCCGGCTCAGCAGGGGATGCAGGTCGGCGAACGGTCCACCTGTCGCCGACGGCTCGGGACGCCGTTTGATGACGACGGGGATTGTGTGAGGTTTTTGTGCGATCAAATTGCGACCTCGGCCTGGAAATAGACCCGATGGCTATCGAGCTTGGCCTGCAGCTCATAAAGCTGCCGCGCCTCGGCGCGCTCGCCGATGAGCGTTTGTTCATAGTACGGCTGAAAGGCCTTGAGTATTTCTTCCGGCTGGTTCACGAAATCCAGGACGAAGGTATCCTCCTTTCTGGGATGTGTCCAACTAAGACACGACAAGGTCTGCACGGCCTGGATACCCGACAGGCGCTTGTCCACATACATGGTGTGCGGGAGGGGTTGGTCGAACATGGAGACTCGAACGGCTGTATTCATCAATAGGCGTCTGACGGACTACTAGGGCAAATGGCTGCGGGCCAGGTAATCGTGACTGCGCATCTCCTCCAAACGGCTCGCGGTGCGGGTGAAATCGAAGGCGAGCG
>Ga0209785_1000539_pt1 | contig 10096 bp, 16 predicted proteins | sample WorMetG1BERMUDA2_FD_187403 | JGI IMG/M metagenome (GOLD analysis project Ga0209785, IMG submission 187403) | Marine gutless worms symbiont microbial communities from Max Planck institute for Marine Microbiology, Germany - Inanidrilus... ... | reverse complement strand
TTCCTCCCCAACCTCTGCTTGGTTGCTGAGTGATGGATACCCCGCACAGCTCGCGCAGGATCGTCGGCACCTTGCGCATCGGTACCCCGATACCGTAGTGCAAGGCATGGGCGCGCGTGAATACGCCATTCCCCACACGGTGCGCCGTCGCTCCGTGTTGGCTCGGACCGACTTGCGGGTGTTGCCCGCGTAGCGTGCGCCCGCAAGGGTGCGGCTTGCCGCTTGGAAGAACGTTCTTTCTCTTCGAGGCGGCGCTTGAGCGCAGCAATTTCCGCGGCCAGCCGCGCATTTTGTTCTCGCAGCTCCATGACAAGTGCGATAAGCTCTTAGACGCTCAGCTCTGACAGTTCCGCTTCGCTCATGTCGGGGAACGATACGCCTGCGGATCCGCCTTTTCAAGTCGTTATGCTCAACTCCTCATACGTCAGAAAAGATCACATCCGCATCCCACTAATCACTAGTCACGACTAGCCCTTTGGCGATCCTGGCTCGCTAATCAATTACTCTAGACCCTAACAGAACATGCCAGAAAGCGATGTATCCGTCGGAAGATTTTGGCCGAGTGGATTCATGAGACGCTTTCTTCTCCGGCACGGCTCGAAGGCGATGAAGATGACCCGGATCTGGTTCATGCGCTGGGTCCGATTCCAGAAAAAGGATTTTGTGTATTACGTGTGATTTACAATGAGACAGTAGATCCAGTGGCAGTTGTTACTGCCTATTTTGATGATGAGGTGACCTTGCCGTGAAGCTCGAGTTCGACCCGCAGGCAGATGCTGCCTATTTCGAAATCTCTGCCGCTGATGTGGAGACAACTAAGGAGGTCGAGTCCGGCATCATCCTGGACTATGACGCAAGTGGCCATGTTGTCGGCATCGAAGAATAAGATCCCTCCCTTCGGTTCGGGATAACAATTTCGCGCGGATTCGCGTGATTCGTAGTTTCTTCTCTTACTTTGCCGACCGGTAACACTTGACTTAATGGCATTGGCCTGCACCCGCAGGCGAAATGCCCGCGTTCCGGCAGGCGGGACGCCTATGCTACGTGGATTTGGCTTATTGAGAACACCCCCTAGCGACGCTTTGCCTCAGACCTTTGATGCGTGAATTTTTTGTGTAGCGCACAAACTCATTATCCGCAGATTACGCAGATTTCCACAGATTGAAAACAGAAATAATCTGCGAGAATCTGCGTAATCTGCGGATAACAGCAATGAGTACAGCGCACCCGATCGTGAGTTTTTTATGCGGTGCACAAAAAGTTCACGCCTCATGGGCTCAAGGCGAAGTCTCGTCTCGCCAGCTAATCGTACAGGATTAACAGAATGTTCAGGATTAGGTAGTGGTGATTTTTGAAGTGATAGGGTAGATGGATTCATCGGTAGTCATTCCGATTGCCACCGTTTTCCTCGTTACCTGATTCTAGATTTTAGCCCTCTCTTCCGGAAGAGTACGCTTAGGTCTGAACGATTGCGTTCATTGATAAAACGAACCGAAGAGTTTTCAATTATGATTATCGGGACTAAAGTATACAGCTGTCGCAAATGTCAGAGCGAAGATCTCGTTAAAAATGGCACAAATGCGTCCGGTAGCTCGCAATATCACTGTAAAGCCTGTGGTGCCTATGGCGTACTTGAACGCAAAGAACGTGCGACGGAAGAAGAGAAAGAACTTATTATAAACGTTTATCAAGAAAGATTCAGTATGCGCGGGATTGAACGGGCGTTTGGGGTCTCGCGCCGAACATTGAGCGCCTGGTTAAAAGAACAGGCGAATGATCTCCCACCCCTTGAAGAGACGCTACAACCTGTTGAGTGCAAAAAGATTCCTGTGCTGGAGGTGGATGAGTTGTGGTCCTTTGTCTTTAAGACATTGTCTTTTTCCAAATGTGTTAAAATGCATGAGATTTGTTTAAAACCCTTCATACACCGCTATAATACCGAATTATTGTCGATTGTTGGCTAGATATCACTTCAAAAATCACCACTACCCAGGATTAACAGGATTTTTTTGTTGTGAAGGGCGCTTTCCGGTTTGGTAAGGGCGTGATCGGGCGTAGAAAATTCAGCAACGACAAGAATCCTGTAAATCCTGTCCTATTGGGGTTTTGCAGCGAAGCTCGAGTTGAGCACTCATCGGTCTGAGGCAAAGCCTCGCTAGTCTATGATGGTCGAAAAAGATGACAGCAATCACAACCGACGACATCGGTGAACGCCAAGCCCATCTGGAACGGATCGTTGAGGACCTGCTCGCCGAGGCCGGACGCCGGGGGGCCAGTGCTGCCGAAGCCGCCGCCGGCACCAGCACCGGCTTGGAAGCCAGAGTGCGGCTGGGTGCGGTGGAGACCCTGGAGCATACCCGCACCAATGGCCTCGGCATTACCGTCTATCTGGGAAACCGCAAGGGCTCCGCCAACACATCGAACCTGGACCCGACGGCCGTCCGCGATACGGTCGCGGCCGCCCGCGCCATTGCCTCCCACACCCAAAGCGACCCCTGTGCCGGACTCGCGGTCCCGCAACGCATGGCTACCCGTATCCCGGACCTGGACCTCTTCCATCCCTGGGACCTCCGGGTCGAAGCTGCCATCGACTTGGCCATCGAGTGCGAGGCAGCGGCCCGCGCCGTGGACGCACGTATCGCCAACTCGGAAGGAGCCGCCGTCACCTCCCACACCGGAGTTCATGTCTATGGCAACAGCCACGGCTTTATCGGTGGCTATCCTAGCTCCCGTCACGGCCTGAGCTGCGCAGTAGTCGGTCGGGAAGGCACGAGTATGCAATGCGATCACTGGTGGGACTCCGCGCGGTGCGCGGCCGACTTGGCATCCGCCGGGGCGATCGGTCGGCGTGCCGGCGAGCGCACCCTGGCCCGCCTGGGGGCACGCCGGCTCTCTACCCGTAAGGCTCCGGTCCTGTTCAGCGCCGAGCTTGCGGCCGGGCTGATGCGTCGGCTGACCCATGCTATCACCGGCTCCAGCATCTACCGCCGGGAGAGCTTTCTACTCGACCACCTGGATCGGAAGATCTTTCCGGATTTCATACACATCCGCGAGGAACCCCTCCTGCGTCGGGGGCTGGGTAGCACTCCCTTCGACGATGAGGGGGTAGCGACCGCGCCGAAGGACCTGGTAGCCGACGGTATGTTGCGGACCTATCTGCTCGATGCCTACTCCGCCCGCCGCCTGGGAATGGATACCACCGGGAACGCTGGGGGGGTGCATAACCTGCAAATCGAGCTGGGGACGATGGATCGGGACGCCTTGATCCGGGAGATGGATACTGGGTTGTTCGTCACCGAGCTCATAGGATCCGGAGTCAACCCGGTCACCGGGGACTACTCCCGGGGCGCCGCCGGCTTCTGGGTAGAAGATGGCGAGATCCGCTTCCCCGTGGAGGAGATTACCATTGCCGGTAACCTCAAGCGGATGTTTCAGGGTCTGGTAGCCGTGGGGAATGACTGCGACTTCGCCGGCAGCACCCGCACCGGGTCCTGGCTCATCGACCGGATGACAATCGCCGGGGAATAAAACTGGTTTGGGGACCGTGAAAACGCAGTTCCTGCTTCACTTCATTTTCAGGTGCTTATGCACGTGAAAAATGGCGAGACGTCCCTGTCCCGCATGGGGACCTGAGGTTTTCAAGGTGCCCTTTTCCGGGTGAGCACTGCGAATATTCGACGTATCTGATAAGATCGGACAATCTCGAAGCTTAGAAACGCCGACGCCGAATTGCCTGTTTGGCTTGGTTCTGCCGGAGGATACCGTGCCATGTTGACCTTTTCCGAGCTGCACGCACAAAATCACGAGATAATGGAGCTCTCCAACGTTTTCCTCTATCTCGTCAAGGATCGCTCCATGTGCGATACCAATTGTGCCCGTGACGTATTTTTCGAATACAAGAAGTGCGTCAAGGATCATATCGAGCTGGTGGATCAAAAGCTGTGCAGCAAGCTTATCGCCTACTCGGATCTGGAGGTCAAGAATACGGCCGACCGCTTTCTCTCAGGATCGGTGGAGATCAGGAAGATCTTCTCCGACTATGTCAAAGACTGGTGTTCGGAGAAGAAGAAGGTGCTGACCATCCACGACCACGATAAGTTCGTCAAGGAAACAAGGGAGGTGTCCGCCCTAGTAATGGACCGGATTCAACGCGAGACCGAGCACCTCTATCCGGTCATTCGTAAGCTCGAAGACGGAGAAAAGCTGGTGGCCTGAGCGCCCCGTGTCCGGTCGCCTGGCCGGGCACCCCCCGGGCAGGGGCACCCCGGCGCTCCGGTTGTCTTCCCTGGAGCGGTGTCCACCGTATTGCGGTAAGGTCCTCCCGTCGGGAGAGTGGAATTTGCTCTCCCCTGCCGGTGTCGAACAGAGTCGGAAGTGCGAGGCAAAACGAGCTACATCCCCCACACTCCGATCCGGTGTTCTCCATACTGCTCTTGCCGAACCAGGACCTTCGGGGTGCGGTCGAAGACGATTAGATAGCCCTCCTCAGCACCGACCCGATCCATGTAATCGGCGGTTTGCATGAGGCCCTCTTTGATCGTCGCGGTCAGGGATTTGTGCAGGAGCTTGATCTCGATGACCATCCGTTGTACCGGGCCATAAAAACCCTGGGTTTCATCCAGGGACCACTGTACCAGACGTAATCGATCACCCCGCTCTCAAAGGCCTGCCCGGTCTCCTCGGTATGTTGGGCGTAGAGGGTGGCGACATGGTCATGGCTGAAATTCCCCAGTCGGAGGGACTTCGATTTGATGTTGAAGGCGCTGCCGCCGGTGATAACTTGGTTGTCGCCGTTGTGGATGAGGTAATCCCGCACCCCGCACAGGAGCACGGTCTGAGGAAAGGCATGGGGACGGTCCGGATAGCCGGCGCGGATCTGACACAGCAGGGAGATCAGAGTGTCCCTCCCGTCCCCCACCAGGCTATCCACCTCGTCCAGTAACAGGACGATGGGTCGATCATTCTCCTTCCGACCAGCGGGAGAGCAGGCAGCCCCCGCAGGGCACCGTGGGGACCGGATTCACGCAGCGCGTCCCGGACCCACTCCCGTGGTCTCCGATTACCCAGGTAACGACGGGCATCTTCGGCAATCCCGCTGGCAATCGTGCGCATACCCGCTGCGACATCCTCGCGCGCCGCCTGGGCGGGCTCCAGGTTCCATACAAGGCCGTGTAATCAGCTTCCGCGTTGAGTCTTTCCATCAAGGCCAACAGACAGCTGGTCTTGCCGGTCTGGCGCGGGGCGTGGAGAACGAAATAGCGTTTCTCCCGGATCAGGCACCGGATTTCATCCATATCCCAACGCTCCAGCGGGGGAATGTGATAGTGCTCGTCCGGTCTTATGGGGCCTGCTGTGTTGAAGGTCCTCATCGGTCGTCGGTTTTGCCGTGTCTAAGATATGCACCGTTGATGGTCACCCATCGTGGTGCGGGTGACGATGGCCTCCAGCGCCTCCAGCTCGAGTAGCTCGACGTGCTTGCGATCGACTTTCAACAGGCCTTCGTCCTGGAACCTGGTGAACAATCTGCTGACGGTTTCGACGGCCAATCCGAGATAACTGCCGATCTCGTGGCGAGACATGCTCAGATAGAAATCGGTCGGGCTCAGGCCGCGTTTGTGCAGGCGTTTCGACATACTCAGGAGGAATGCGGCGAGCCGCTCTTCGGCGCTCTTCTTGCCGAGCAGGAGCAGCATCTCCGTGTCATGACCGATTTCCTTGCTCAGCAACCGATAGAGCTGGTGTTGCAGGGAGGGGATGCTGCCGCTCAGCGTTATGAGGCGGGAGAAAGGGACCTCGCAGATCGCAGAGGTTTCCAGGACCTTTGCCGAGCAGGTATGTACTTCTTTCTCGATGGCATCCAGGCCGATGAGCTCGCCGGGGAGATGAAACCCGAGTACATGCTCACCGCCCTCGGTGCTCGGTGCGTAGGTCTTGACCGATCCGGTCTTGACGACATACAGGGAGTGAAAGCGCTCGCCGGTACGAAAGACATAGTCACCTCGGTGCACCGGGCGGGCGCGCTTGACGATATCGTCCAGCCGTTCAACATCCTTCAGGGTCAGGCCCATCGGCAGGCAAAGCGTAGCGAGACTACAATTCTTGCAGGCTACCCGCAATGCCTCAATTGAAATCACTTTGGGCTCAGTCAACAGTCGGATCCCCGCGACAACCTGCCGCTATTCTGCAGATTCGATTGACATGGATCAAGTGTTGACGTACCGGCCCTGGTACGGGGAACGCCGCCAGTAGACATACGACTGCCAGACGAACCGGTAAGAGGTATCGAGCTCCCGGGTATACTCGCGGATCCAGGCGGCGCCCTGATAAGCATCGACCCCTGCCCGCACCTCGACCATCCGATGTGCGGTCTGAAGATCCAGGAGCCGGTCCCGGGCCGTCAGCGCCAGACGCAACCCTGCCTCGCAGAGGACGATCAGAATCAGGATAACGCCCAGGAGCAGCCAGCCTGTACGGATACTCGACCCGACCACCCTCGGTGCTCGGGATAGGACTCCCGCCATATCAGAACTGGTAGAAATATTGTGACAATTCCTTCTCTGTCCGATACGGAACCAAATAGCTGGCCGTATCCGGCTCGAAGTGCCGCTGCAGCGGGTCCTGGCCCAGAGCCCGCATCAGCAGCCCAACCGGGGTAATGACGAGATAGTACACGATGGCCAGAACCAGGTACGACAGGAGCCACCCTAGGGGAAACACCAGGTGCATCCAGCCCAGATACAGAGGGCGACGCAAGGGTCGAAGGGTGAAATACAGCAGGTCCAGCACCGCGCCGAGGGTCCATACGACGATCGACGCCGCCCACCTCCCCCCCCTCGTACCCAGTCGTATTACCCCGCCGATCAGGGCAAAGAAGACCATCATAACCACGCCGAACCACACCAGCTCACGCTGCGACGGATAGGGGTCGATAGAAATCATGGCCATGTCAATTCGCTCCTTTGCCCTGACGGGGCCAAGGGTTGTTGACATTGTATCGTTCAGAATCCGACCGGGACCCGATTCCGCATAACTCGAGTTGGGCTCGACAGGCAGGACCCGTAGGGTGGGCTATGACCACTGGGTAGATGCCGTATTGGCAGGCACAGCCCACCCTGCTCTTTCTCGCCGCGCCTGATCGGCACGCAAAATCCCTCGCAATCGTCCTCGTTTGAGAACGAATGTCAACAGCCTGAGACGCCACTAGGCATTGTAGGAGAGAGGGAGGCGGTCCCCGCCAACCGCACCCCGGCACACGCTGCCACCGCTGCGGCTGCTCCCTTCCGGGCCTGACCGGGTTCACGGCTTCGCCTTGCGAGGGGACCGACGGGGCCACCATAAAGAAAGCCCCGCGCAGACCGGAGCTTATTAAAATCTTATCAAAGCAGACTTGCGATGGCAAGAGGGACCAAGGTAGGCACGTAGGTTCATCCCCGCAGGGGCGGAGAACACATCAATGTAGCCAAGGCGGATGTCAGGGGGTTCGGTTCACCCCCGCGGGGGCGGGGAATACGCTTCCTCTATCTCACTATTCAACAGCTAAAAAAACCTGACGACAGTCCTACCGACCGGAACGGCACTTTCGAGGCGGTCGGGTTTCGCTTGCAGGCCAAAGGCATTCCCTTGTAAGTCATAAAGTTATAATCGTTCTCTATAAGCACATCCGACCTGCAATTATCGGGAACTACCTGAAGCCCTTGATTTAAAAAGATTTTCATGCGGATCCCCAGAGTTCGATTGTTAAGGAGCATGGTCGGATTCAGTGACGATGACCAGCATCGCCCAGCCGTCCCCTGTCCTTGATCGCGGGCAGGACCGCCTCCTTGGGCGGTTTTGGCGGCTCGACCTCGCCCGCGGACAGGACATCCTCGATCATGGGTATGATCTTGCCCTGCCCAGCAGCTTGGTTTCTCGAAAGATGTCCCGACAGGCGAGTCGCACCTTGCGTTCGGCCTCCGGTGGCTCCTTGGTGGCGATGCGAAAGGCCACCGGGACCACGGTGTCGAATTTCACGATGTCCGCGATGTCGTAGACGAAGGAGAGGGGTTTGCCGGTGTGGATGAAGCCGATGGCGGGTGCGTAGCCGGCGGCGAGTACGGCCGCTTCGGTGATTCCGTACAGACAGGCGGTAGCGGCCGAGAGGCAGAGATTGGGCGTATCGCTCGCGTCCCACTGGGTGGGGTCGTAACGCCGTCCTCGCCACTTGACGCTGTAGCGCTTGGCCATGTTTTCGTAGGTCTTTTTCACCCGCGCCCCTTCATACCGCGCAGCTGTTCGACACTGCGCCGTTCCGGCGGCTTTTCGCCGAAGCGCAGCTCATACATTTTGCGCACTACCTTGAGAGGCTGTCTAAAAAGACATAAGTTAATAGAAAAGCACCCAACGGTCATTTTATAGGGCGTCTGGTTATTACAGATCTGTCGGAGAAGCAAGCGACTTGATGCGAAACAAACCTGAGCTTCACTCGAGGTTGGCTTGCATTCGTAATCTTTACTTAATCGACGTGATCGAACTGGCCAGGCAAAGGTTCTTTCAACCACCCATCGACGAGGTAACACGTGGAAGCCGGGAAACCCTGTTTGTTTTCTAACGACATCGATCAGGCATCCGAATTGGATGCCAGAGCCAATCGGAAAGCTCCGGGCCGGAATAACCACTGTCGGCCCAGATTTTTTGTGATGGTATGAAGGAATGAGAACAGATCCGTTATGAGCTGACGAGCCGCTTTCCCATCAAATACGTTGGTTGCGAACACCCGAACAATAATCAGACAACCTATTGTCTCGACAAGGATATTTCTTTTTCTTCCTTTAATGAGCTTGCCTCCATCGAATCCTGATTCCAGATAGCATTCCGGGGTTCCCTTGATGCTTTGACTGTCAACGATGGCTGCCGTCGGGTCTGGGTTTCGACTTTTTTCACGTAACTTCTGACGTAGCGCGGTATTGACTTTTTCCAACGTTCGATTGTCCGTCCATTTGTTGTAGTAAGAGTTAACCGGTCGGTAAGGGGGAAAATCTGTTGGGAGGTAGCGCCATGGACAACCGGTTTTATTCAGATAAAAAATCGCATTCAGGATTTCGCGAAGATCGGTCGTTCGCGGGCGTCCAGTGGTATAGGGTTCGAGCTCATCAAAAACAGGCTGGAGAATTTCCCACTCTTCATCAATGAGATCTCTCGGGTACCTGATAGGAGATTGAGTCTTTTCAGGAGCCATATTGGAATCCGAAATAGAAGTGCTCACAGGTATTATACCACCAGAAAATCTGGTTTTTTATCATTAATAGTCTACTCTGAAGATGCTAAAGTTATCCAGATCCCATTTTATAAAATGGGTAGTGGTGATTTTTGAAGTGATAGAGTAGATGGATTCATCGGTAATCATTCCGATTGCCACCGTTTTTCTCGTTACCTGATTCTAGATTTTAGCCCTCTCTTCCGGAAGAATACGCTTGGTCTGAACGATTGCGTTCATTGATAAAACGAACCGAAGAGTTTTCAATTATGATTATCGAGACTAAAGTATACAGCTGTCGCAAATGTCAGAGCGAAGATCTCGTTAAAAATGGCACAAATGCGTCCGGTAGCTCGCAATATCACTGTAAAGCCTGTGGTGCCTATGGCGTACTTGAGCGCACAGAACGCGCAACGGAAGAAAAGAAGGAACTCATTATAAAAGTTTAGGAACGATTCACTAACAAGTTAGACATGTTTAGTATTAGTGAATTCGTTAAAAATGTCGGTAGCGAGTTGAACATACGAGGTTCTCATAGGAGAATGAGCCCACCTGAAGTACAAGATACCGATAACCTGATGAACGGGTTTCAAGGCTACGATCAATCGCACGAAGACTTCATGTCTACTTGCGTTCGCTGCCGGAAGAGCACGGACGCCGCCACGCCGTGGTCGAGGCGCTGAAGATCGGCTTTGGCGGTTTCGCGTATATGGCGCGAGTGTTGGGGATGAACCGGCGAACGATCTATACGGGAATCGGCGAGCTGGAGGCCATGGGCAACGAGGATCACCCCCCCACAGCGTCCCCGTGGCGGTGCCAAGCGCATCCGCCGTCCTGGCGGTGGTCGTCGCCAAGTCACCCAAC
>Ga0209785_1000537_pt1 | contig 10147 bp, 9 predicted proteins | sample WorMetG1BERMUDA2_FD_187403 | JGI IMG/M metagenome (GOLD analysis project Ga0209785, IMG submission 187403) | Marine gutless worms symbiont microbial communities from Max Planck institute for Marine Microbiology, Germany - Inanidrilus... ... | reverse complement strand
GCCGCGAGAACCATTGATGAACTGTGGAGCGCCATCGCCGAAGGGATCGAGAAAGTCACGCCCACCGAATGCGAGAACTTCTTCGCTGCCGCAGGATACGACCAGGATTAAATCGAATCCGCGCTAGATTTCCGCATCGTTCTTCCTCGTCCTGCCAGCCTCTACATTACGAGAAAACTCGCGCTTCAGGCGGTCCAGTTTTCGGGGTTCAGGTCACGCCTGCGCCGGCACCTTGATTGGGGCCAGGAGCGATAACGCCGGGCGCGGCGGCAGAGAAGGAAGCAATGGGATGAAAAAAGGCACTTATCACCAGCATCACCGGACAGGACGGCGCCTATCTGGCCGAGTTCCTGCTCGACAAGGGGTACGAGGTGCACGGCGTCAAGCGGCGGGCGTCCCTGTTCAACACCGATCGCATCGATCACCTGTACCAGGACCCGCACGAGCCGTCGCCGCGATTGATCCTGCACTACGGTGACTTGACCGATTCGACCAACCTGATCCGCATCGTGCAGGAAGTGCAGCCCGACGAGATCTACAATCTGGCGGCGCAGAGCCACGTCGCGGTGTCGTTCGAAACGCCCGAATACACCGCCAACGCCGACGCCGTCGGCACGCTACGTATTCTCGAAGCGATCCGCATCCTCGGCCTGAACGACAAGACCCGGTTCTACCAGGCCTCGACTTCGGAACTGTACGGCAACGCCGACGAGTTCCCGCAGACCGAAAAGACGCCGCTGCGGCCGCGCTCGCCGTACGGCGTGGCCAAGCTCTTTTCGTACTGGATCGCCGTCAACTACCGCGAGTCCTACGGCATGTTCGCCAGCAACGGGATCCTGTTCAATCACGAGTCGCCGATCCGCGGCGAGACCTTCGTCACCCGCAAGATCACCCGCAGTCTGGCCCGCATCAAGGTCGGCTTGCAGGGCCGGCTGTACCTCGGCAACATGGATGCCAAGCGCGACTGGGGCCATGCCCGCGACTACGTCGAGGCGCAGTGGTTGATCCTGCAGCACGACAAGCCCGATGACTTCGTGATCTCGACCGGCGTGCAGTATTCCGTGCCACAGTTCGTCGAGGCCTCGGCCGAGCGCCTGGGCATGGCCATCGAATGGCAGGGCAGCGGCGTCGACGAGGTCGGGGTCGACCGCAACAGCGGCAACACGGTGGTCAGCATCGACCCGCGCTACTTCCGCCCGGCCGAGGTCGACTCCCTGCTCGGTGACGCCTCGAAGGCGAAGCGGGAATTGGGCTGGCAGCCGCGCACCGATTTCGCCACCCTGGTGCGCGAAATGGTCGACGTAGATCTGGAACTGGCCGAGCGCGACAAGATGATCGAACGAAGCGGCCACCGCATCATGAAGCACAACGAGTGAGCCGCCGCCGCGGCGCGACTTTTGCCAACAACGAGATTTCGTGACGGATATGGACAAGAACAGCAGAATTTACGTCGCCGGCCATCGCGGCATGGTCGGCGCGGCGATTTCCCGGCGTCTCCGCGCCGACGGCTTCGAGACGATCATCGAACGCACGCACGCCGAATTGGATCTGACCGATCAGGCCGCGGTGCGCGCGTTCTTCGCCGAGAACCGGCCGAGCCATGTTTTTCTCGCCGCCGCCAAGGTCGGCGGGATCTACGCCAATGACACCTATCCGGCCGACTTCATTCTCGGAAATCTGCAGATCCAGACCAACGTCCTGGAAAGCGCCTGGCGCTGCGGAGCCGAGAAGGTGCTGTTCCTGGGGTCGGCCTGCATCTATCCGCGCGACACGGCGCAGCCGATCCGCGAGGACAGCCTGCTGACCGATCCCCTGGAGCCGACCAACGAATGGTACGCGATCGCCAAGATTTCCGGGGTCAAGACCTGCCAGGCGCTGCGCAAGCAACACGGCTTCGACGCGATCTCGGCGATGCCGACGAACCTGTACGGCATCGGCGACAACTTCCACCTGGACAACGCGCACGTGCTGCCGGCGCTGATGCACCGGTTCCACCTGGCCAAGGAACAGGACCTGCCCGAGGTCGTGGTCTGGGGCACCGGCACGCCGCGGCGCGAGTTTCTGCATGTCGACGACCTGGCCGACGCCTGCATGTTCCTGATGCGCGAATACAGCGCCCCCGAGGTCGTCAACGTCGGCATCGGCGAGGATATCTCGATCGCCGAGATCGCCGAAAAGGTCAAGGAAATCGTCGGATACCGCGGCGAACTGGTGTTCGACCGCTCGAAACCGGACGGAACGCCGCGCCGGCTGCTCGACGTGTCGCGGCTCGGCGACCTCGGCTGGACGGCGCGGATCGGGTTGGAGGAGGGACTGCGTTCGACCTACCAGTGGTTCCTGGACAACCGCGACGGCCTGCGTAGCTAGATCGATGCCTAACGGCGTGAAATGATCCGGAACGGCTCAAGCGTCGTCCGAATCTTTCTTTTCCAGTATTTTCTTTTCCCGGCGCCGCGTTTCGCGGTAGTCGGCGATAAAGGCGCGGACGCTGCCGCGTTCCTCCTTGGTGATGACCTGCACCAGCAGCGAGGCCAGGGCCATCGCCGCCAGGGCCGCGAAGGTGGCCAGCCACAGCGAATGCGGCAGGATGAACAGGTAGACGCCAATGCCCGCGGCGACGGCCGCGACCGGCCGCACCAGGATCGCGTAGATGCTGATCCATCCCTTGTAGACGGCGAAACTGATGGTCACGACCGCCGGCATGGTGAAGCCGATCCCGGCGGCGAGCAGGGCGCCGTGAGCGCCCATCTTGGACGCCAGCAGCGGCAACAGGATCGAAACCGTGATCGCGCCGGTGACGCTGCCGGCCATGGCCACGTAAAAATGGCCGCGCGCCACGATTACCGACGGCAGGGCGCTTTTCGCCATCAGCGGGATCAGGCACCACAACGCCGGGCCGACCAGCGCTCCGGCGGTGGCGAACTTTTCGCCGAACACCAGCGGAAAGATCCAGGGACCGACGGCCATGGCAATGAATCCGGCGCTGGCGCAGATCAGAAACGACATGCGCAGCAGGCCGCGGGCATAGATCAGATCCTTGCCGTCGCCCCGCTTGGCCGACCGGGTCAGCACCGGCAGCGCCGCCACGGCCAAGGCCTCGGGAACCGCGGCGGAGATGAACAGGGCTTGCATGGCCAGGGAAAACTGTCCGGCCAGCACGTCGTGCTCGATGATCCGGCGGAACATCACGATCGGGCCCTGGTTCTGCCAGATCTGGCTGACCATGGCGATGAAGAACGGAATCGCGGTCACCATCATCGGGCCTCATTCCGACACCGACCAGCGGAACCCGATCGGCACCAGATCGCGGCGCACGATATAGAAGGCCCGGGTCGCCTGCGCCCACCACACGATCGCGTGCGCGATCACCAGCAGCAGGACGTCGCCGCCGAGCAGCAGGATGGTGGTCGCCGAGGTCAGCTCGATGACCCGGAAGATCAACTCCTGGCGCATCTGGTGGTAGGAGACCTCGAAGGCATTGAACAGGGCTTGCGCCCAGGCGGTCACACCGCGTGCCAGCAGCGCGAACGTGAGCACCGTGATCAACATCGCGGATTCGCGGTCCGGCGACAGCCACCAGCCGACGCTGACACAGAGCATCGCCGCCACCGCGGTCGTGAAGATCCGTATCGTCAGCGCCCGCGCCGCGATGTCCGGCGCCAGACTCTTGTTCAGGCCGATCAAGCGGATCATCAATCCGTTCATGCCGTAGATGGCGACCGGCATGAACGCGAGGTACCACGACTGGCTGTAGGCCAGCATCGCATACAGTTCCGGGCCGAGCAGCCGCGCGACCAGGATCACGTAGCAGGTCCGCGCGATGATATTGGTGGCACGCGCCGCGGTCAGAAACGACGCGTTGCGGGCAATGGAGCGGATACCGGAAAACTTCACGCGGGTTCTCGACAGGCTGCGGAACGACTGTGTCAGGCGAGTTTTACTATCGATGAGTGAGAAGCGCAGGTCTTTTTTGGCCTGCCACCGTTTTTTACCGCCCGGGCCGGACATGTCGCGGGCCCGGCGGGCCGCGCTGGTCATCGCCCGGAGGCTGATATCTCCTCGTAGATCCGGACGTATTTCCTGGCCGCGACTTTGACGTCGAATTTGCCGACGGCGTTGGCGCGGGCGGCGCGCGACAGCGCACCGGCGTCGGGATGTTCCGCGACCCATTCGATCCCGCGCGCCAGGTCGCCGATCTCGAACGGCCGGGCCAGGTAGCCGTCCTGCTGATGGGTCACGATCTCGCCCGGGCCGGACGAGTCGAATGCGACCACCGGGGTGCCGCAGGACAGCGCTTCGATCAGGGTCTTGGGCAGGCCGTCCATGATCGAGGGGCCGACGAACATGTCGGCGGCGGAATACAGCAGGCGCAGGGCCACCGTATCCGCCAGGAATCCGAAATCCCGGTGCTCGAGCCGCAGCCCGCTGACAAGCTTGCCGGGCAGCCGGCCGAACGTCAGCAGCCTGTATCGGTCTCGCTCGAGGCCCTGCAGCGCCCGCAGCAGCAGGTCGAACCCCTTGAACTGCGACACCAGATACTGGGCGCCGGCGAGAATGCAGATCTTGTCCGAGGGGATGCCGAGGATCTCGCGCGCGGTCTTCCTGTCGACCGGGGTGAAGCTATCGGTATCGATGCTGTTGTGCACGATCCGGATGTCGAAACCGCGGAACACGTCGCTGTCGGCGGCGAGGTCACGCATCCAGTCGGCGATGCACACCAGTTTCGTCGTTTTCGGAATCGCCCGCTGCTTGCGCTTGAGGATCCGATGTGAAAGGTCATGATCGCGACGGCTGTTCAACTGCGGGCAGCGTCCACAACCGTTCTTGAATCTGTCGCACTCGAACGGATAGTGGCAGCCGCCGGTCGCCGGCCATATGTCGCGCATCGTCCACACCATCGGCTTGTCGATGCCGCGCAGGTGCTCGATCCGGACCAAACCCGAATTGATCCAGTGCAGGTGCACGATGTCCGCGCTCTGATAAGCGGGATGTTTGCGAAAATCGTATCCGGCGATGGCGGGGCTGAACTTGGGGCCGTCATGGCGGCGCAACCACAATGGGAGATTGTCCAGCAGAATCCGTGCCCTGGTGCCGATGCGTCCGCCCCGGGTGGCGGTAGTGCTGATGACCGTCGGGTCCCCGAACGTCTCGCGTGAGGTGGTCATGTAGTGGGAGCTGACACCCTGTTCCAGTAGTGCCCGGTGCAGCCAATAGGCGCCGCGGGAGGCGCCGCTGGTGATGGATCCGGACATCAGGTGCAGCACGTTCATGCGCCGGTTCCCCGGGCTGGTGCGGTGCTCATTCGATCGAGTCCTCGAGATAACCGAAGCGCCGCATCAACGCCTGAAACTCGCCCTCGATCCTGGCCCGGTCGTCCGCCGACAGGCTGTGCTTCCAGCCTTGGGTCTTGCCTTCGCGCACGAACTCATTGGTTTTCGCCTCTTGCCCTCCGGCCGTCTGCTCGTGTTGATGGTCGCGCGGCAGCGGTATCCGGCGCATGCGCTCGAAAGAGCTATTTTCGATGGCGCGCCGCAGGACCGTGTCGTCGGGCGAGAGATCGAGGATATTCATCATCCGCCGCAATTGCGCCAGTGTGTCCGCGTGCAAATCCTCGTAGCGGACCACGATCTTGTCCTCGTCGTTTTCCAGTGCCCACAGCCAACTGCCGACATGCTGGCTCCACGAGCCCCAACGGCCGTACTCGCCGGCGAGGAAGCCGTCCAGATATCGTGCGAATTCCATCTCTCGATCCAGTCTGTCGACCCGGATCAGGTGATGATAGTAGGAGACGGCGACCGAGCGCGGGTCGCGCACCAAATAGATGACCCGTCGATAGCGCGGATCGAAATACTCGTGGCTTTTGAGGATTCGGGGTTTGGGCAGGGCCGTTAGGTCCTTTTGCGAGATTCCGTATATGTCCGGCACCGTCCGATCAATGGTCGCGAAGTCGACCTTCGCTTCGCCTTTCAGGCAATTGGCGATCAGAAAACGTGACCACGTATTTCCGGATTTCGGATAGGAGACCAGGTAGGCGTCATCGGCGTCGACCGGGTACTCGCGAGATAGAATCCGACGGCCACGAATGCGGTTGCGGATTCTACGCAGCAAAGGGTTCAAGGTCGGGTCGTCCTTTCTCAATTCCGCCAAAAAAAACCTTCAAATATCGGCGCCGTGGCAGTTCCTGAATAACGATACTCGCCCTTGAAACGATTGAACTTTAGCCGTTCGCGCCAAATCTGTCACCCGTTGACGGCGCGGCCCGTCGCCGGTGTACCCGCGGTCCCGCCGCGGCCTGCCGAGGCGCGCCTCGAAAATTCGATAGTACGGGTCCGAAACATGTGGAATATTTTGACATGTCCACCGCAACGAAGCCCCCGCCGTACCGCCGAAAGCACCGGTTTCGCGACAATTTGCCTGTCGGCCGTGGCAAGCGTTCGACGGGACTCGTCCAATGAAACGCATCCTGGTCGTCGGCTTTCCGCGGTCGGGAACGACGTTGCTGCAGACCCTGCTGGGCGCCCATCCCGATATGGCGGTTTTCCCGGAAAGCCATCTGTTGTCGCTGACCCTGCAGCGACCCGCCGCGCGCCGATGCTGGTGTTGCGCCGCCAGGCTTCCGTGCCGCTGGTGCGCAAGTTTCTCGACGACTGCGATCTGCCGCAGCCGCCGGGTGCCGAGGTCGAGGCGCCCTTCGCCGCCTGGGACTCGTCCTGGCTGCCGCGGCCGCGCGTGCTGGCCGGGGAGGCGGTCGGCCTGTTCGACCATCTGGCGGGCATGGCCGGCAAGACCGCCTGGCTGGAAAAGACACCCGATCACCTGACCTGGTGGCGGGCGTTCGCGGCGGTTGCGCCCGATATCCACTTCGTGCACATCCAGCGTGAGCCGGAGGCCGCGATCGCGTCGTTTTTCAAGGCCGCCGAGGGCTGGACGGGTGCGACCACGGACTTGGCGGCCATCTCGCGCAAATGGAATTCGGCCCTCGAGCGCAGCCTGGCCTGTATCGGCCGGCCGCATCATGTGTTCGTCTCTTATGAATCGCTCGTCGATGCGCCGCACGAAATCGCCGAGGCGATAGCGGCAGGCGTCGGATTGTCTCCGGTTCCGGGTTTTTCGCTCGACTACGAACGGGTCGCCCGGCGCGTGGTTTTGGCCCGCGAGACCCACAAGGCGCGCAACGTCGGCGGGATCAGCCGAACACCCTCGGGCTTCGACTCGCTGACCGTAGCACAACAGAACACGGTCAAGGGCACGGTCAAGCGATCTCTCTACGATGCCTTTGTCAGGTCGGAAACATTCGCCGGCCTAAGTGGCTAGAGCGCTTCCAACTAAACGCGAAGCGCTCTAGCGTAGCGTAGCGGCCGGCGCGCGAAAAATTCGCATTCCGGCATTCGAAATGCACATCGGCCTGCTATAAGATACCCCGGTGCCTTGAGACCAGGCGGCAAAAGCAACAAGCAGTGGCAAGCAGCGGTTAGCATAGGTGTTCGACCGAATTGAACGAGCCTGATCGACAAGGTTATTGCGGAGCGTGGTGCGGATGAGGTGTCTGTTCGTCACCGCGTACGATCACTTTTACGGCAAAAGTGGTGGCGGTGCGGCGACGCGGGCCTTGAAGGCGCGCTTCGACGATGTACTTGGCGCCGACAGCGTCGACGTGTGCTGCTTCGATGGTTGGTGCCAGAGTTTGCCGCGTCGGCTCAAGCAGGTTCTGTCCATCGGACGGTCGCTGGTGTCGGATCTGCCGTCCCGGTCGGCCTTCATTCTGCCGATCGGCGTGCGGCGCGAGCTGGCCCGAGCGATCGCGCGGCATCATCCCGATCTGGTGGTCATCAACGGCGGCGACGTCTGGCCGGTCATCGATGCCGTGCCGGCCGGCCTGCCGACCATCGTCATCGCGCACAACGTCGAGCTCCTGCTGATGCGCGACCACGTCGAAAACCTGACGGGGATCGAGGCCGTCTTGCGCCCGGTCCTGCGCCGCGATGTCGACAACCTGCGCCGGCTCGAGGATGCCGCCGCCGTGCGCGCCGGCAACGTGCTGTCGATTTCCGCCGACGACGCTGGGTATTTCCGCGATCTCGCCGATGGCATGAACGTGACGACCTTCCTGCCGACTTTCGACTATCCGGCGTTCGCGCGCGAGGAGAAGCCTCGCCAACGGCCGCTGCACGTCGGCTACATGGCCAAGATGACCTGGTGGCCCAATCGGCAGGGGGCCGACTGGTTTGCCGACAGGGTGTTGGCGAAGCTGCCGGAGACGCAAATCGTGGCGCATTTCTACGGTGCCGGATCCGAGGTGTTCGCCGGCCGCCGGTCCAACCTGCAGGTGCATGGCTTCGTCGATGACCTGAGCGAGATCTGGCGGACCTGCGACTTGATGATCTGCCCGATCCAGGCCGGCTCGGGCGTCAACATCAAGTTCGTCGAGGCGCTGTACAACCGCATGCCCGTCCTGGCGACGCGGCTGGCGGCGCGCGGTATCCCGCCGATCGAGGATGCCGGTGTCGTCTATTTGGACCTGCCGGAGGAATGGGTCGAGTTCCTGGCCTCGCCGCGGGCGCTGGAGACCGCCGCCGGCAGCGTCTCGGCGGACATCTCGGACCGCTTCAGACCGGAAGCTCAGCGCCGTCACATCGCCGACTTCGTCGATGCCGTGATGGCGCGGACGGGATAGGGAACCGGGGCTCCCGGGCCTCGACCGCGGGCGGACGGCGATATGCCGCTTGAATTTCCGCAAAGGACGTGCGATCCGGAAGCGGGTGTGTCATGGAAGGGAATGCCGTGGAAGATCGGACACCGGGGGGGCAGGAAACCGCGTCTCGAAGCGCGCTGTTCTTGACCACCAAGGACATGAACAGGCTGGGTGCCGGTGGCCAGCGCTATTCGGTCGGCGTGGTTCAACTGATCCGCAAGTCCGGGTTTTTCGACCGGATCGAGGCCGAGAGCACGCGTGCGCGCCCCGATCAGCCGACCTCGCGCCAGGAGCGGCTGTTCCACCTCGGCCGCTCCATGTTCTCGTCGCTGCCCGAAAAAGCCTTCGCCGGAGTATCGCCCAGCCGCATGCGGGCGATTGGCCAGGCCATGGCCGGATCGCACGCGGCCTATCTGTTCGACAATTGCGAGACGCTTTGGCTGATGGACAGGTTCCCCGTCTCCGGCGCCCGGGTGCTGGTCAGCCACAGCATCGAGCATCTGCTGTGGCGGGACCGGGTCGAAACGGATACGCGGTTTCCGTTCTGGCTGCGCCCGATCCTGCGTCGCGATGTCGCGAAGCTGAAGCATCTCGAGACCGACGGCGTGCGCCGCGCCGGCAACCTGTGGATTAATTCCCTGACCGAGGCCGAATGGTTCCGAGAGGTCACGCCCGATCTGAACCTGGTGGTTGTGCCGCCGATCTTCGGCGAACTCGAGGATCTGCCCGACTTGCCCGCAATACCGTCGAAACCGCTGCGGCTCGGATTTCTCGGCACGATGTCCTGGTGGCCGAATGCCGAAGGCCTCGACTGGCTGATCGACTCGGTCCTGCCGGGGCTCGATCCGGCGGCCATCGAACTGCACGTCTTCGGGGGCGGGTCCGAGAGCTATTCCGACCGGCGCGCCAACGTCTTCGGCCACGGATTCGTCGATGACATCAACGATGTCTGGAATAGCATCGATGTGGTCGCCTGTCCGATCTTCTCCGGCGCCGGGATCAACGTGAAGTTCGCGGAAGCCCGCTTCCGGGGCAAACCGATGCTGGCGACCAATTTCGCCGCCCGCGGCCTGCCCGAGGCCAGCGGTGACGCGCTGTTGCTGATGGACAGCGCCGAGGAATGGATCGAGTTCCTGAAATCTTCGGCGTTGGAGGAATTCGCCTTGAGCCGTCCATCGGAATCGGCCCGGCGCCGCTATGCGGATTCCAGCTACCTCGACGACGTATACAGTTTCTTCGATCGCGCCGTGAACGGCGCCTGACGGACTCTAGAGCACATTTGACGAACGTAGAATCCTTTTTAACCGATGTCTGATTCCCTGCCCTGTTGTTTTTAGCCAGGGAGGTTTTCATGGGCTGGGCGTACGGGATTGATCTTCGGCAGCGTGTGGTGGATGCGATTGAGGGTGGCTTGAGCCATCGCGATGCGGCGGAGCGGTTCAGCGTTGCGGTATC
>Ga0209785_1000531_pt1 | contig 10237 bp, 11 predicted proteins | sample WorMetG1BERMUDA2_FD_187403 | JGI IMG/M metagenome (GOLD analysis project Ga0209785, IMG submission 187403) | Marine gutless worms symbiont microbial communities from Max Planck institute for Marine Microbiology, Germany - Inanidrilus... ... | reverse complement strand
CTTCAAAATGAACGCGATCTGCTGTTCCGAAAACCTAGATTTCCGCATCGTTCTTCCTCGTCCTGCCAGCCTCTACATTACGAGAAAACTCGCGCTTCAGGCGGTCCAGTTTTCGGGGTTCAGGTCACAGTTGCCGCATTCTTCCAGGTCCTGGTACGGCAACCGTCCAACCTGGTGCGCGGCACGATGCTCATCCACGACCATCGCGGTCAGGCCTTTCATGCCCCGGGACCGGCCGCAGTGCTCCATCAGAATTTCGACAGCCAAGTCGATGGCGGCCGTGCCGCCCGGGCAGGTCAGAATGTCGCCCTCGGAAACGTAGAGCTCGTTTTCGACCGGAACGACGTCGGGAAACATCTTGACGAACTCGGGCCGGTGATGGGCATGGATGGCCGCGCGTCGACCGTCCAACAAGCCCGTTCGCGCAAGGGTAAAGCTGCCGGTGCACAGGCCGACGAGCTTGGCTCCCGATGCGTGGGCATGGCGGAGAAAAGCGTAGGTATCGGGGTGTATCCGGTCCATTTGATCAAGCAATCCACCGACCACGACGACATAGTCGTATTCACCCGCCCGGGCATAGGTTTTCCAAGGGGCGACAGACAGGCCGGCACTGCAGGTCACCGGTTCGAGATCATGCCCCAGGATCTCCCAGTGACAAAAAATCTGCCGACTCCTGTCGGCCTCGTCTGATGAATGCCGCACCGCGTCGGCGAATCCCGCCAACGGCAAAAGGGTGAATGCCGGCGTCAGGACATAGGCGAACCGGACATCGGGTTCGTGAGTCTCCGCCGGACCTGGAGGAGCGAAAATCGAACTGTCAGATTGTGCCAAGAAATGTCCAACCTGTTCTATTTCTCATCCGCCTTGTTCCTCCAAATTTCTCGAAGGATCAAGGAAAACCGATGCATTGGAACAAGACGGTAACCGTGGTCGGCGCCCACGCGGAAGGCGAAGTCGGTCGAGTTGTGACCGGCGGCGTTCACGGCGTCCCGGGAAGCAGTATGCTGGAAAAACTGCAATATCTGCGGGACAACGACGAATTGCGGCAGTTCGTCAACCAGGAACCGCGCGGCTGCGCGCAGATGACCACCAACCTGCTGCTGCCGCCGTGCCGCCGCGAGGCGGACGCGGCGTTCATCCCGATGCAGGCCGACGGTACGCATGCGATGTCCGGCTCCAACGCCATGTGCGTGGCGACGGTCTTGCTCGAGACCGGTGTGTTGCCGATGCGGGAACCCGAAACGATCGTCGTGCTGGATACGGCCGCAGGTTTGGCCAAGGCAACAGCGCGATGCAAGGCGGGCCGGGTCGAGCGTGTGAGCCTGGACTTCTTCCCCGCGTTCGCCGAGCAGCTTGGCACCCCGATCGAGGTGGAGGGGCTTGGCACCCTGACGATCGACGTGGCGTTTGGCGGGGTCTACTACGTCCTGGTTTCGTCGCAGGAACTGGGATTTCGCATCGGGCCCGATACGGCTCGGGACATGGTGGCGCTGGGAGCACGCATCAAATCGGCGGCACAGGACCAACTGACGGTGCGGCACCCGGAAGTCGATGAATTCGACGCGATCGAATTCCTCATGTTCACGGACGACGTGGATCCGGCACGAAACGAATACCGAAACGCGACGATCATGCCGCCGGGACGCGTCGACCGGTCGCCCTGCGGCACCGGTTCGGCGGCGCGTCTGGCCACCATGCATGCGAAAGGCGAGATCGAGATCGGCCGCGACCTGGTCATGCGATCGGCCATCAATTCCAGTTTCAGCGCGTCCGTTCTCGCAACGACTCGGGTTGGCGATCGAGACGCGATACTACCTCGCGTTTCGGGTCGCGCCTGGATCTACGCGGTCATGCAGTTGGGTGTGGATCCGCTCGACCCGTACCCTTTGGGCTACACGCTGGCGGATACCTGGGGCACGGAAATCGACCACGTATTGCCGGACGCCTAATATCCGATGACTGCCAACGAATGTTGGCGTTGGCGGAATGGACAGGTGGCCTGGAGAGGTTTGTCGAGCGGTGCCTGATTGACGATCTTACGTCTGTCCTGTTCCACAAAATGACCCATATGTTCAAGAAACCGCGCCAGTCGTTCTCCTATCCTTTGATGGTAATTGCCGAATACGGCGCCCGTCTCGATCCGTTTTGGGAGGACAATCCATGCTATCCAAGATCAATCGACGCACGATTCTGGCGGCCGTCGCCGCCATCGCGGTCGGCTTCACGGCCTCCGCCGCCACCGCCAAAACCACGCTACGCCTCTCCCACCTGTCGCCGCCGGACAGCGACATGGACAAGTGGGCTCACAAGTTCGCCGATCGCGTCGCGGCGGAGACCGGCGGCAGCGTGAACATCCGCATTTTCCCGGCCAGCCAACTGGGCGACTGGGAGGAAGTGTATGAGCAGTTGAACCAGGGATCGGTCGATCTGGCGATCCAGTCGATTTCGACAAAATTTGATTCGCGCCTGGCCCTGACCTGGTTCCCCTACACGGCGGTCGACTACGACAGCGCCAAGGAGGCATGGAACACCGGCGGCTTCCTGTTCAACATCGTGAACGACCTGGTGAAGCCGCAACAGATCAATGTCCTGGCGCCCTATGCGTTTGGCCTCGGCGGCATGGCGGTGGGAAAAACCGTCAGCGACCCCAAGAATCCCGATGCCGACCATTCGGACCTGAAGATCCGCGTCTGGCCGTCGGGTGTGCCCACCCACAAGCCGACCTTGGAACGCCTGGGATACTCCACGACCACCATGCCCTGGGCCGAGCTCTATACCGGCGTGCAGACCGGCGTCATCGACGGCATGGTCGGCGGTGTTCCGGAGAACGCGGTGCGCGACTGGAACGGTGTCGTCAAGACCTGGCTTCAGATCAACGACCATTTCGAAATCAACTGGCTTCTCGGGTCCGCGTTTTCGGTTTCGAAACTGTCCGACAAGGATCGTGCAACGGTGCTGAAGATCGCCAAGGAGATGGCCACCGAACGGTTCAACGCGGTCGAGGCCGCCGATCAGCGCTACCTGCAGCAATTGCGCGACAGCGGCGTGACCGTCGTGACCTATTCCCGCGAGGAAATCGAAGCCCTGGCCAAGGCCGTGCGCAAGGATGCCTGGCCGACCATGGCCAGTGAGATCGGCGACGAGCTCTACGCCCTGATCAAGAAACACTACGCAAACTGAGTGACAGCCCTGGGGGCCGGAGGCCAGCCTCCGGCCCCTTCGCGGGGAGGCGAGCCCAATGCTGCAAGAACGTCAAATTCAGATCCAGCATCCACTGTGGAGACTGAAGCTGAATCTGCTCCGGCTGGTCATGTTCGTTTCCTCGATCGCGTTTACTCTGGCCGTTTTCCTTCAAGTCGTCACACGCTACCTGTTCAATTACTCCCTGTTCGGGATCGAGGAGTTCGCCAGTTTCGCCGGCGTCATCATGTATTTCATCGGCGCGGCCTACGGCACCCACGAACGCAGCCACATATCGGCCAGCCTGGTCGACACCGTGTTCGGCGAGGGACGCATCACCGAGGGCTTCCATGCCTTTACCCGACTTCTGGCGTTCCTGCTGACCCTCTACATCCTGAATTCGCTCTGGGATCTTCTCGTCTTCACCGGCCGCATGGGGACCAAATCGGTCGAGTTGCGTCTGCCGATGATCTGGATCTACGGCACGATGTTCTTCGGTCTGGTGCTGACCGCCTTCTACTTCCTGCTCGAGTGCATCGAAAGCCTGCGCGCGGCCATCACCGGCGCCCCGACCGAGGAGACGGACTCATGAGTGAACTGATCCTCTGGGACATCGCGCTGCTGGTCACGCTGATGATCCAGGGCGTCCCCGTCGCCTTGACCTTCGTCGCCGCCGCCGCCTTCCTGGTCGTGTTCGGCGAGTACAACTCGACAACCTTCCTCATCAGTTCGGGCTTCGCCAAGATCTCCTCCGTCGTTCTGCTGGCCATTCCGCTCTACATCCTCGCCGGTGGCATCATGACCCAGGGCGGAATCGCCAAGCGACTGCTGGAATTGGCCGACAGCGTGCTGGGCCGCTATCGCTCGGGCCTGGGGATCGTCACGGTCATCACGACCGCGATTTTCGGCGCCATCTCGGGCATGGCCTCGTCCGCGGTGGCGGCGATCGGGTCCATCGCCATCCCCCGCATGGTCGAACAGGGATACGACCGCGGATACGCGACGTCGTTGGTCAGCTGCTCGGCAGTCCTGGCGTTGCTCATCCCGCCGAGCGCGACGATGATCCTGTATGGCTGGGTCACCGGGACGTCGATCGCCGCCTGTTTCCTGGCGCCATTGGTACCGGCCTTGTTGCTGGTTGGTTTGTTCTCGTTCTGGAATGTCGTGCTGACCCGGCGCATGAAGATCTCGGTGGCGCCGCCACAGCCGTTCGCGGCGCAGGTGAAGACCGTTTTTCAGCGCGCGCGAGAGGCCGGCTTCGGCCTGGCCATGCCGTTGATCATCCTCGGCTTCATCTACGGCGGCATCACCACCCCGACGGAGGCCGCCGCGGTCGCGGTCATCTACGCGCTGCCGGTCGCGTTCCTGATCTATCGCGAATTGAGTTTCCGGTCGTTCTACGACGTGGTGTGGAAATCGGCGCAGGTGACGGCGGTTCTGATGCTGGTGATCTTCACCGCCAACATGCTGGCGCGGGTCCTGACCCTGGAGGAAGTGCCGCAGCAGATCCTAGAAACGATGCTGGCGATCTCCGACAACCCGATCGTGCTGCTGTTGCTGGTCAACGCCTTCCTGCTGCTGATCGGCATGTTCATGGAGGATGTCTCGGGTATTCTGCTGGCGGCGCCGCTGCTGTTGCCGGTGGTGACCGAGGCGGGTGTGCATCCCGTGCATTTCGCGGCGATCATCGGCACAAACCTGGGCATGGGCCTGATCACCCCGCCGACCGCGCCGATCCTGTATTTCGGCACATTGATCGGCCAGACCTCGCTCGCCCGAGTCGTCGGGCCGACGCTGGTTTTCGTGTTCCTCGCCTACTTCCCCGTGGTGCTGCTGACGACGTTCCTGCCGTCGTTGTCGCTGTGGCTGCCTTCGCTGATCACCGGAATTTAGCCCGAACACCAAGCTTGAGGAGGCAAGAACGGTGAATGTCGACATCGCGCGCGAGTCTGCTCCCATCCGATGCGAGTACCGTGGAGGCCCCATGTCGGTCGCCGTGGTGATGACCGGGGGTACGATCGCCAAGAGCTACGACCCGGCCAGCGCGCTCCTGCACAATTTTGAACTCAAGGCGAAAGAACTCGTCCAGAGCCTGCGCGCGGATGACCTCTCGTTCACCTTCATCGATCTGTTGCGGGTTGATTCCATCGACCTGGGTGATACCGAGAGATCGATTTTGCTGGCGGCGATAACGCGCTGCTGCGGGACTCACGATGCCGTATTGGTCACGCACGGAACCGACGGCATGGCCGAGAGCGGCGAACTGCTTTGCTCGAAACTCGGCCTGCCGCCGGTGCCGGTGGTGTTCACCGGAGCGATGGTTCCCTACGCCGTTCACGGTTCCGACGCCATCCAGAACGTCAGCGAAGCCCTGTTGGCCCTGCGTCTGCTGCCGTCGGGCATCTACGTCGTGATCCACAACCGGATCCTGCGCCTTCCGGGCGCGTACAAGGACCACAAATCATTAACTTTTGCCGCGGTTTGATCAATGGCACGTATCGAAACGGATAGCATCGGGTCCTGTGAACTGCCCGACGATGCGCTCTTCGGCGTCAATACCCTGCGCGGGATCGAGAACTTCGATATCTCGCCTCTCAAGATCGGCAACGAGCCCGCCTTCATCCGCGCGCTCGCGGCGATCAAGAAAGCCGCGGCCAGGGCCAACGCGGATGTCGGCGCGCTCGATGCCGGAAAGAGTACGGCGATCGTTTCCGCCTGCGACGAAATCCTCGCCGGGCAGCATCATGCTCAGTTCGTGGTCGACCTCCTCGAAGGCTCCGGCGGCACCTCGATCAATATGAACGCGAACGAGGTGATCGCCAATCGCGCGCTGCAGATCATGGGTCATCGGCCGGGGCGGTACGACGAACTCAATCCCAACGACCACGTCAACAAGGGTCAGTCCACCAACGACGTGGTGCCGTCCGCCGTCAAGCTGGCGGTGCTGGAAAAGTCGACGACGCTGATCGACTCCCTGGGGCACCTGGCCGAAACGCTGCAGACCAAGGCCGCCGGGTTCGCATCGGTATTGAAGATTGGACGAACCTGCATGTAGGCGGCGCAGCCGATGACCCTGGGGCAGGAATTCGGCGGCTACGCCGCTGCGATGTTCCGGGCGCGCGATCATGTTCGTTCCGCGATCGAGCAGCTGAAAGTCCTGCCCCTCGGCGGGACGGCGATCGGCACGGGCCTTGGCGCGCGGCCCGGTTTCAGCGAGGCCGTTTATCGCCATCTGGCGGCCGAATTGGGATACGCCGTGCGCCCTGCCGACAATCTGTTCGACGGCATGCAGAACGCCGACAGCTTCGCCCGCGTCTCGTCGGAATTCCGCATCGTCGCCGAGGTGATCGGCAAGATCAGCCTCGATCTGATCATCCTGTCCTCCGGAACCAAGTCCGGCATCGGCGAGATCAAGCTTCCCGCGGTCCAGCCCGGTTCGTCGATCATGCCCGGCAAGGTCAATCCGGTGCTGCCGATGATGATGCAGCAGGTCGCCTACGCCGTGGTCGGCAACGACGCCGCGGTATCGCTGGCCTCGCTGGGCGGACAGCTCGAGCTCAATCATTTCGAGCCGGTGATCGCCTCGCGCATGTTCGACAGCATGGACCTGCTGACCAGGGGCGGCCGGATTTTCGCCGACAAATGCATCGCCGGCATTCGCGCCATCGAGGACCAGGCTCTTGAAAACCTGCTTGGATCATCGGCGCTGGCGACGGTTTTCGTACCCAGACTCGGCTACGCGAAGGTCGCTGAAATGGTGAAAGACGCGGAAGCCGAAGGAAAGCGTTTCGTCGACGTGGTCGTCGACATCGGACTGCTGACACGCCAAGAAGTCGATGATGTTCTGCGACAAGCAGCAAACGGCGGCTGCTGAGCTGATTTGAGCCGCCGACCGTCGGACAATTCTCAGGACCAGGCCATCGCTTGGTTTCAACGGATAACCGTTAGAACCGCGCGATCGCATCGGCAAACTGATTTCCGAGGCAAGTGATACGTCGCGGCCAGCACTCACCTCGGCCGGGCCGAAATCGGTTGCCGATAGGCGATTGCCGTACTCGGACCAGAAAGCCCGAAGTTCCGCCCACATCAGCTGGTCCGCGGCGATAGGTTCAAGGCACTGTCAAGAACACGAGCGTCCAGACCGCAAGCCCGCGGCGATTGGAATGTTAGGGAAAAAACGGCGCGCCCGGGAAGATTCGAACTCCCAACCTCCTGATCCGTAGTCAGGTGCTCTATCCAATTGAGCTACGGGCGCCTCGCCGCCTGAGGGCGGATGGCGGGCCGGCGGAAGGTGCTTTCGGCCCGCGACGGAGCGGGACACTACTCCAGACCCGGAGCGAACGCAAGAGCCCGCGTGGACATTTTGCCGCAACCGCGAAAAAGCTGCGTAAACGGTTGAAAATCTGTCCTTGTGGCCTTGAATCCCTTTGAGTAATATCTTGAAAATTCTTGGGGGTTTCTATTTTTTGATGTTGTTGTAGAACCTTCTCGAGTCCGGCCGCATCTCCCGCTGCAATCGAAGGTTCAATTGGGAATGGCATTTTCGAACTTCCGACCAATCTTCCTGGGCACAGCACTTCTCGTCTCCGCCTGTTCCTTCACGGAAGAGACTCTGTGGCCGACGCTGACCGGTGAGGATCCGGCCGGCAAGGATCAGCAGGCGCAGCCCGCGGCTCCCGCCCCGGCGGCGCAGCCGGCGGCACAGCCGGCGCTGGGCACCTCCGACTTCAGGCCGGACGGCGTCACCCCTGGCTCACCGACCGGCACCTTCGTCGGCAAGAAGGTGGTCGAACTGCGCGAGGAGCTGGTACGGCTGCAGGACGCCGTGGGCACCCACAACACGCAGCTGCAGAACCTGCGCACCCGTGTGGTCGAGGATTCGCAGCGCTATCACGGCACCACCGCCGCGATCAACGCGCGCCTGCAAGTCGGCACCACGCCGGGCAACCCGATCCTGGTGCAGCAGTTCAACGCCGCGCAGGCGGACCTGGACCGGCTGGCCGGCGACATCACCGAGATGAACAACCTCGCCACCACGGTGGCCGGCGATTCGACGATGTCGTCGTTCCTGTCGGAATCGGCGCGCGCCGCGTTCAGCATCTCCGGCGCCGTCGACGAGGACCACCGCCAGCTGGCGATCCTCGAAGACGAGGTCAACCGCACGGTGGTGCTGATCGACCGGCTGCTCAAGGAAGTCACCGACGACGTGCGCCGGCAGACCAACTACGTCGCCACCGAGCGGGCCAACCTCAATCTGCTGTCCGCCGGCATCAAGTCGGGCGAGATCTTCGGCGCCGACCTGACCAACCGGGCGCTGGCCGCTTCGGGCAACCGCTACGGCAACGTCGGCGCGCTGAACACCGGATCGCGGCGGCCGTTGGTGGTGATCCGATTCGACCGTGCCAACGTGCCCTACCAGCAGGCGCTGTATAACGCGGTCAGCAAGGTGCTCGAGCGCCGTCCCGACGCCGTCTTCGACCTGGTCGCGGTGGCGCCCAGCGCCGGCGGCCCGGCGCGGGTGGCGCTGAACTCGAACAAGGCCCGGCGCTCGGCCGAGAGCGTGCTGCGCTCGCTGATCGAGATCGGCCTGCCGCCGACCCGGGTCGCGGTATCGGCGCGCACCAGCGGCCAGGCGCGGACCAACGAGGTTCACCTATACCTGCGCTGAACAAGAGATTCAACATCACGAAAAGCCGGCGTCCGCGCCGGCTTTTTTCATCGCCCCGACCAATACGGCCCCGACCAACACTGCATCGACCGACATGGCTTCTGAACAGACTCCGAAACGGCAGGCGATCAGCTGGCAGCAAGTGCATCGCGACGCCGCCGATCTGGGCGGCAAGCTGCGCGATCTGGCACCCGGCGCCGGCTGGCGCGGCATCGTCGCGATCTCGGTCGGCGGGCTGGTACCGGCGGTGCTGGTTGCGCGCGAGCTCGACCTCAAGCTGATCGAGACGGTCTGCGTCTCCAGCTACCACGGCGAGGCCAAGTTCGACGTCGAAGCCAAGGGCGAGCTGGTGGTGCACAAGGGCGCCGCCGACACCGTCGCCGACGGCGGCCAGGACTGGCTGCTGGTCGACGACCTGGTCGACACCGGCGCCACCGCCGAGGCGGTGCGCAACATGCTGCCCAACGCCCATTTCGCCACCCTCTACGCCAAGCCGTTCGGCCGGCCCTATGTCGATACCTACGTCGCCGACGTCGACCAGGACCTTTGGGTGGATTTCCCCTGGGACATGCCGGCCGGCGCCTGAATCGGGATTTTCGAATACTATTCCAATATTTCCTACCCGTTCGGGTATCGCCACCCGTTCGGATAGCGTATTCGTTATGTTAAATTTTTCATTCAAAACAATTTACTATATATTTAATTTTTACTTCAAAAATACTTGACTCGATAAATTAAAAATCTCTAATATGCGTTCTCAATAATATACCCGGCGCGGATCCGGGACCATTTGGGTGGGACGCAACACGATGAAAAAACTCAACAACAGAAGCCGCCTTTTCGTGGCGGCGGCACTCCTTTTCGGCCTGAGCACGACATCGGCACAGGCGACCAACGGCATGTTCAGCCACGGTTTCGGCATCAATGCCAAGGCCCTCGCGGGCGCCACCACCGCCAACAGCCAGGACAGCCTGGCCGCCGGCAGCAACCCGGCGGGCCTGCTGAAACAGGGCAACCGGGTCGATGTTGGGGTTTCGGCCTTCATGCCGGATCGCGGGTTCTCCTCGGCCTCGGCGGCGCTGCCGCCGCTGGGCCCAGCCCAGGACAGCGGCAATGGCATCTTTTTCATCCCCGAGTTCGGTTTCAACTACATGCTCGACGAGAAAAGCTCGGTCGGCCTGTCGGTCGGCGGCAACGGCGGCATGAACACCGAATACAACGTCGCCGTCCAGGAAGCCGCTGGCCAGCGCCGGGCTGCGGAATGTGCGCGGACGAAAGTCTTTGTGAATTGCGAAGAGGTGCGATGAGGTGTTGTTTTTCAAGGCCTTGCGGGGCGTCGGGGCGTGGGATCGCGCGAACGGAAAGTCTTTGCGAATCCGCCGTTCAGGG
>Ga0209785_1000530_pt1 | contig 10264 bp, 12 predicted proteins | sample WorMetG1BERMUDA2_FD_187403 | JGI IMG/M metagenome (GOLD analysis project Ga0209785, IMG submission 187403) | Marine gutless worms symbiont microbial communities from Max Planck institute for Marine Microbiology, Germany - Inanidrilus... ... | reverse complement strand
GCTCAAGCCACCCTCAATCGCATCCACCACACGCTGCCGAAGATCAATCCCGTACGCCCAGCCCATGAAAACCTCCCTGGCTAAAAACACCAGGGCAGGGAATCAGACATCGGTTAAAAACGATTCAACGTTCGTCAAATGTGCTCTAGCCGGCGTCCGCCCGCCGGTCGCGGTCGACATGGAAATCCTCTCCGCCGACGGTTCGCTCGCCGATCCGGCCGAACTGCGCGACTTCGCCACCCGCTTCGACCTGAAGCTGATCAGCATTCCGCAGCTGTGCGAATGGCTCGACATCGGCCAGGGTGCGGCGATGCCGGTGCAGGCGGCCGCCGCTTCCTGATTTTGAGTTCCCAACCTCGTGCTCTTGAGCGAAGGGAAAAGCGCCCGGCCAAGAATGGCCGGGCGCAAACTTTTTCCGGGCAGGCCTACCAGGTTCAGGCGGCGGCCTGGGCCTCGGCTTCGCGGCCGGCGATCTGCATCGCCTCGGCCAGCACCTCGGTGTCGCCGATGTGGTTGGCCAGCAGCAGGATCAGCTTGGCGTTGATCACTTCGCTTTCGTCCTTGGTCTTGTCCCGGTGCAGGTCGATCAGGTCCTGGTAGAAATCGTCGGGACGGGCGATGTTCGGTTGCGTGTTCAAAGGCATCTCAAATTCCTCCTGCTGAAGCTTAGCGGCACAGCGCGCGGTTGACCGCGGCGGTGATCTTGTCGGCGTCGAAGGCGCGCCAGCGGGCGGCCACGTGCTGGTCCGGGCGGATCAGGTAGGTGGTGCCGGGACGCATGTCGTAGCGGGCCTCGATGCGGCCGCGCGCGTCCTCGAAGTCGTCGCCGATTACCAGCACCTCGACCGCGACGCCGTCGACGTCGAGGCTGTCGACCCCCGGATCGTCGCCGTAGACCAGGGCGACGAAGCGGTCACCCAGGGAATTGAGCAGCCAGCCGTCCTCTCCGTCCTTGACCACCGGCGCATCGGCGCAGTTGGTGCCGGGCAGCATCTGACCGGTGAAGTGGTCCTCGTCCGCCGTGTTGAGCGACGAGTCGAGATACGGCGTCGGCGTCGACAGGCGACCGCTGTTGACCAGCGGGCGGGCGAACGGGAAGTCGTGCGACAGTTCCAAGACAGCATTGCGGAACGATCGGCTGACCTCGCTTTTCGGCGTGATGAAGTCGGTCGAGCGGGTCGAGTTCAGCAGGTTGTCGTCGGCGGCGTAGACCCGCTCCTCGCTGTAGCTGTCGATCAGCGCGTCCGGCGCCTTGCCGTCCATCACCATCTTCAGCTTCCAGGCCAAGTTGTCGACGTCCTGCACGCCGGTGTTGGCGCCGCGGGCGCCGAACGGCGAGACCTGGTGCGCCGAGTCACCGGCGAAGAGCACGTTGCCGTAGCGGAAGGTGTCCATGCGGCGGCAGGCGAACTGGTAGACCGAGACCCATTCGAGCTCGAACTCGGTGTCCTCGCCGAGCATCGCCTTCAGGCGCGGGATCACGTTCTCCGGCTTCTTCTCCTCGACCGGGTCGGCGTCCCAGCCGAGCTGGAAGTCGATGCGCCAGACGTCGTCGGCCTGCTTGTGCAGCAGCACCGACTGCTTCGGGTGGAACGGCGGATCGAACCAGAACCAACGCTCGGTCGGGAAGTCGGCTTTCATCACCACGTCGGCGATCAGGAAGCGGTCCTGGAAGAACTGGCCCTTGAACTCGCCCCCGAGCATCTTGCGCACGCCCGAGTTGGCGCCGTCGTAGGCGATCAGCCAGTCGCACTCCATGGCGAACACGCCGTCTGGGGTTTCCACCTGCAGCGCCACGTAGCCGTCCTCGTTGTGCGCGCTGATCACCTTGTGCTTCCAGCGCAGGTCGATCAGGTCGCCGTATTCCTTGGTCCGCTCGATCATGTATTCCTCCAGGTAGTACTGCTGGAGGTTGATGAAGGCGGGGATCTTGTGATCCCCCTCGGGCAGCAGGTCGAACTGGTAGACCAGGTCCTCCTCGCGGAACACCTTGCCGACCTTCCAGACGATGCCCTTGTCGATCATCTCGGCGGCGCAGCCGAGCCGGTCCCAGACCTCGAGCGGGCGCTTGGCGTAGCAGACCGCGCGCGAACCGACGCTGACGGTATTGTTGTCGTCCAGCACGATCACGGAGATGCCCTGATGCGCGCAGTCGAGCGCCATGGTCAGGCCGATCGGGCCGCCGCCGGCGATGACCACCGGCTTGCGGGTGACTTTGCCCGATTTCTGGTCCTCGGACTGGACGTAGGGAAACTCAGGGTATGTGTATGTGTTGAGCATGGGAACCTCGGCTTTTCTCGCGGGGAGAATGATTTCAAGGGGTCAATATGTTCGTGTATCAAACAATTGTGGTTGCAGGTGTGACGTCGGCCGCGCGGGGTCCCGCTCAGCCGGCGTCGGGTTGGTTTTCCGGGCGCGCCGCGTCGAACGCGGGTAGCGCCAGGCAGGCTTGTTCGATCCGTTCGATGGTCGGATAGGGGCTCAGGTCAACCTCGAAGCGGCGCGCGTTGTAGACCTGCGGTACCAGGCAGCAGTCGGCCTGGGTCGGGGCGTCGCCGTGGCAGAAGTCGCCGGTGGCGTCGCTTTGGGTCAGCAGCGATTCGATGGCGGCGAAGCCTTCGTGGATCCAGTGCGCGTACCAGGTATCGCGCGCCTCCTTCTCGATACCCAGCGGGCCGCCCAGGTACTTGAGAATGCGCAGGTTGTCGACCGGGTGGATGTCGCAGGCGACGGCCTGGGCGATGGCGCGCACTCGGGCCCGGCCGGCGGCGTCGGCCGGCAGCAGCGGAACCTCGGGATAGGCCTCGTCCAGGTATTCCAGGATCGCCATCGACTGGGTCAGGGTCAGCTCGCCGTCGACCAGCGTCGGCACCAGCTTCTGCGGGTTGCGCGAGGCGTAGGCGTCCTGCAGATGCTCGCCGCCGTCGCGCACCAGGTGCACGCCGACGTGATCCCAGGACAGCCCCTTCAGGTTGAGCGCGATGCGCACCCGATAGGCCGCGGACGACCGCCAGTAGCCGTAAAGCTGCATCAGGAGGCCTCGTACTTGACGATCTTCTGATCGATGGCGCCGAAGATCGACGCGCCGTCGGCATCCAGCATCTCGATGCGGATGGTGTCGCCGAACTTCATGAACGGGGTCTTGGCCTCGCCCGAGTTGATCGTTTCGATCATGCGTACCTCGGCGATGCAGGAGTAGCCGACGCCACCATCGGCAATGGCCGAGCCGTGGTCGGTGTCCTGCTTGTTCGACACCGTGCCCGAGCCGACGATGGCGCCGGCGCCCAGCGGCCGGGTCTTGGCGGCGTGGGCGACGATGGTCGGGAAATCGAAGGTCATGTCCTCGCGCGCGTTCGGCTTGCCGAAGGGCTCGCCGTTCAGCGTGCTGAGCAGCGGCAGGTCGAGGCGCTGGCCGTCCCAGGCATCGCCGAGCTCGTCGGGGGTGACGGCCACGGGCGAGAAAACACTCGACGGCTTCGACTGGAAGAAGCCGAAACCCTTGGCCAGCTCGCCGGGGATCAGGCCGCGCAGCGAGACGTCGTTGACCAGCATGATCAGCTTGATGTGGCCGGCTGCCTGGGCAGGGCTCGCCCCCATCGGAACATCGTCGGTGATCACCGCGATCTCGCCCTCGAAGTCGATGCCCCAGGTCTGGTCGTCGGCCAGCGGCACGTCGTCGCGGGCGCCGAGGAAGCTGTCCGAGCCGCCCTGGTACATCAGCGGATCGGTCCAGAAGCTGTCCGGCAGCTCGGCGCCGCGGGCCCGGCGCACCAGCTCGACGTGGTTGACGTAGGCCGAGCCGTCGGCCCACTGGTAGGCGCGGGGCAGGGGAGCGGCCGCCTGCACAGGGTCGAACGGCTTGGCGTCGGCGCGGCTGCCGGCGTTCAGCGCCTGGTAGATCTCGTCGAGGCGTGGTGCCATGTCGGCCCAGTCGTCGAGCGCCTGCTGCAGGGTCGGCGCCACCTCGGGCGCCTCGGTGCAGGTCTGCAGGTCGCGCGAGACGACCACCAGGGTGCCGTCGCGGCCGCCGGCTTTCAGGGTTGCCAGTTTCATCGGTTTAGTCCTCTATCTCAGGCGTCGGAGGCCTTCCAGGAGTCGGGGTAGTCCATCCACTCGACGCCGTCGGGCAGTTCGTGGGTGTTCAGCATGTCGCGGGTGTCGACCATCACGGCGACCTCGTCGGTATCCTTGCGCGCGTACTCCATCGCCGTCTTGTAGGCCTTGGGGTGCGGCCCGTGCGGGAAGCCGACCGGGTGGAAGGTGCTCATACCGGGATGGATGTTGTCGCGGCTGAAGAACTCGCCGCGGTGATAGAACAGGAACTCGTCGTAGTCGTCGTTCGAGTGGTAGTAGGGCAGCTTCAGCGCGCCCGGGTCCGACTCGATCGGCCGCGGACAGAAGGTGCAGACGACGACCCGGCCGGCCAGCCACGTCGTGTGCGCCGACGGCGGCACGTGGTAGCGCGCGCTCATGATCGGGCGGATGTCGCGCCAGTTCAGCTTCACCGGGGCGAGATCGCCGTGCCAGCCGATGGCGTCGAGCGGGTTGAACGGGTGGGTGATGGTGGTCAGCTGGTTCTGCCGCTTGACCACCGTCGCGGTCTCGCTCTCCGAATACTGCTCCTTGAACGCCTCGTCGATCGACGGCACGTCGAGGATGGTCGGATCGAAAATCGCCTGGCGTCCGATCGGACCCTTGTTGGGGATGCCGAAGGAATCGTTGGTCGCCTCGACCATCAGCACCGAGGCCTTGCCGGCGAATTCGGTGCGCCAGGCGGTGGCGCGCGGCAGCACGATGTAGTCGCCGTCGCGGAACTCCAGGTGGCCGTAGTCGCAGTACAGATGCCCCGATCCCTCGTGCACGAACAGCACCTGGTCGCCGTCGGCGTTGCGGTACAGGTGGTCCATGACGCCTTCTCCGTGCCACATGCGGATCTGGCAGGCGGCGTTGGACAGCAACAGCGGCGCCGCCGACGGCGACGCGGCGCCGGGCATGTTGTTGAGGTCATAGGCGTGCGGGCGCAACGGCCCGTCGAAGCCGATCCAGCCGGTCGGCGGATGCTGGTGGTGCAGCTGCGAGGCCGGGCCGAAGAAGCCCTCGCGGCCGATCTCGCGCTCGTAGGTGCCCTCGGGCATGTCGCAGTGGGCCTGGCGGCTGGTTTCGCCGTCGGTCCACATGGGGGGTAACCACTGCTTCATTTCAGAACTCCCTTGTGTGCCGTTTCGCGCCGCCGGGTCGTACCTCGCTGGGTCACCGGGCTGCCGTCCAACATTGCGAATAGCTCTTATTCAACACAATAAGTTTCAATTGTAACTAAAATCAAGAGAAATTTTTTAAGCTTGAAGCTTTCTGTTTAGAATCAATCAAGTAGATTCAAAAATACAATAAAAACAATGTGTTTTAAATGAGGCTGGTGGATGGAGAAACTTTCATGCCGACATAAATCTCTTGAAATTAGTTTCAATTGCAATTAATAACCTTGGAACCGTTGGCCTCCAAATCGGCGATCCGCCGAGGCGGGACAGGGACCTGCGGAAACGGATCGTGCCCAGTCGGGCGCGACCGTGCCGACGGGGTTCCGGCGACGGCATGTGCAGGGAGGACGATTGACGTGACGACGGCACAGGACATCCGACCGTCTCCCGGCAATCATATAACATGTTAAATAATTTCTTGGCCTGAGAAATATAACATGTTAAATAAAATTTTCCTGTCACCCGCAAGACCTGTTTCGACCTGTTGAATGGGAGGATCCCCGATGAAACGTCTTATTGCCGCCGGCGGACTGCTGGCCTTCGCGCTGTCGGCGTCGCCGGCCGCGGCGCTCGACCTGAAGCTTAGCACGTTCCTGCCCTCGGCCCACTTCACGCAGAAAGAGATGCTGGAGCCCTGGGCCGCCGACCTCAAGGCCTGCACCAACGGCGAGGTCAACGTCACCATCTTTCCCGCCGGCTCCGCCTTCGGCCACGTCGCCAAGCAGCTCGACCAGGTGCGCGCCGGCGTCGTCGACCTGTCGCACGGCCTGACCGGTATTCCGCGCGGCCGCCTGCCGCGGACCACGATCATCGACATGCCGTTCCTGACCAAGACCGCCGATTCGGCGACCAAGACCCTGTGGGCGCTGCACCAGGGCGGTCACATGGGCAACGAGTACCGTGGCCTCAAGGTGCTGGCGCTGCACGCGCACAACCCCGGCAAGATCCACACCCGCGAGAAGAAGGTCGGCTCGATCGAGGACCTGAAGGGGCTGCGCATCCGTTTCCCCAGCCTGGCCATCTCGATGATGCTGAAGCACCTCGGCGGCTCGCCGGTCGGCCTGCCGCCGACCCAGGTCTACGAGAACCTGCAGAAGGGCGTGATCGACGGCACCGTGTTCCCGTGGGAGGCGATCTATGCCTTCAAGCTGCACGAGGTGCTGAAGTACCACCTGGACGCCAAGGTCTACACCACGTCCTTCTACTTCGTGATGAACGAGAAGAAGTACAAAGCCCTGCCGGCCAACGTGCGCGGCTGCATCGACAAGCTGTCGGGCGAGGCGATCGTCAACAAGATGGGCCCGCTGTGGAACAAGTATGACGCGCCCGGCCTGAAGGCGATCCAGGACAAGGGCAACGAGATCATCACCGTCGGCGACGACAAGCGCGCCGAATGGCTGACCGCGTTGCAGCCGATGGTCGACGGTTACCTGAAGGCCCTGAAGAAGCAGGGCGTCAAGGACCCGGCGGCGCTGTACGCCGAGGCCCAAAGGGTGGTCAAGACCTTCGAGTAACCGCTCGATGACACGGCGGTGTTCAACTACTTCATCGAGACCACCACCCTGCCGCACATCCTGGTGCAGTGGGTCGGCGACCTGGGCTGGAACCGCTACGCCGTCCTGGTCATGCTGATCGTGTTCTTCGTCATCCTCGGCTGCTTCATGGACGCGCTGAGCATGATCCTGCTGACCCTGCCGTTCGTCTACCCGCTGATCATCTCGCTGGGTTTCGATCCGATCTGGTTTGGCATATTAATGGTGTCGGTGGTCGAGGTCGGCCTGATCACCCCGCCCGTCGGCATGAACCTATTCGTGATCATGGCGACGACGCCGGGGTTGAAGCTACAGACCATCAGCCGCGGCGTGATAGCCTTTCTGCTCGCCGACGTGGTTCGGGTAGCGCTGCTGGTGGCCTTTCCGTTCCTGACGCTTTGGCTGCCGTCGCTGGTGAAATAGGGGTTTCGCGATGAACGCACGAATCGAATGGCAGGACTCCTACAGCGTCGGGGTGCCTGTCCTGGACGCCCAGCACAAGAACCTGATCCGCCTGATCAACCTGCTGGAGGACGAAAAGCAGAAGGACGGCATGATCGCCTTCGTGTTCGACGAGCTCGACGCCTACATCCGCGAGCACTTCCGCGCCGAGGAAAAGATGATGGAAGAGGCGGCCTATCCCGACCTGGAGGAGCACAAGGAGGGCCACCGCGCCTTCAACGACTGGCTCAGTTCGGTGCGCATCGCCTACGACAGCGGCGGCGCCTCGTCGTTCTACATCGCCGAGAGCGTCATCGCCTTCCTCAAGAACTGGCTGGTCAGTCACATTCTGGTCACCGACATGGCCTACAGGTCGCATTTGTCATAGAGTTCAGACGTGGATACGAACGGCGACAGCAAGACCCGCAAGAGCAACGCCCGCGAGGACGAAGCCCTCGACCTGGAGAACTTCTTTCCCTACCGGCTGTCGATCCTGCAGCTGGCGGTCAGCAAATCGCTGTCGCATCTCTATTCCGGCCGCTTCGGCCTGAGCACGCACGAGTGGCGGGCGATGGCGGCGCTGGGCAGCCACGAGCCGATCTCGGCGAACCAGGTCTGCGACAACACCAACATGGACAAGGTCCAGGTCAGCCGCGCCATCAACGGCCTGATCAAGTCCGGTCTGGTCAAGCGCCACACCGACAAGGCCGACCGCCGGCGTTCCAGCCTGCGTCTGACCGCCAAGGGCAAGCAGGTCTACCGCCAGATCGTGCCGCTGGCGCGCGCCCGCGAGGCCTATCTGCTGTCGGTGTTCAACGACGAGGAATGCCGCCAGCTGGAAGCCCTGATGGACAAGCTCTACGCCCGCGCCAACGAACTGCAGCGCCAGGGCTGAGGCTGGAGATGACGCTTTTGCACTGCATCGCAACATAATTCCGGAGGTGCCGAGGCGGCTTCGGCGGCTATAATCCGTCGCGAGGAACACAGGCAAGGGAGATCAACCATGCGGCGCATGATCGCGTTGGTGGCCGTTTTCGGCTTCGTGACGATGGCAACGATGAGTGCGCGGGCGGAAGGCGTGACGCCGCCGACCCTGGGCGAGGACGGCCTCTATCATCACGACTGGTTCCACGAATCCTTCCTCGATCTGGCCGAGGATCTGGACGAAAGCCATGGCGACGGCAAGCGCGTGGTGCTGATGTTCGAACAGGCCGGCTGCATCTACTGCAAGAAGGTCAACACCGAGATCCTGACCGATCCCGAGGTCAACAAGTTCGTGCGCGAGAACTTCAACGTCATCCAGCTCAACCTGTGGGGCGACCGCGAGGTCACCGACCTCGACGGCGAGGCGCTGCCGGAAAAGGAACTGGCGCGCAAATGGGCGGTGATGTTCACGCCGACCATCGTGTTCCTGCCAGAGACGGCGGAAAAAGCGGCCGGGCGCAACGGCAAGCAGGCGGCGGTGGCGGTGATGCCCGGCGCCTTCGCCAAGGGCACCTTCTTGGACCTGTTCACCTGGGTCAGGGAGAAGGGCTACGAGACCGACGAGCCGTTCCAGAAGTATCACATCCGCCAGATCGAAAAGCGCCGCGCCGCGGCGTCGAACTGAGCCGCTGCCGGCTGTCCTCTGGCATAGGGTATTGTGTCGAATAACTTGACACCGGTCCGATCCCGGAACGCCGGCAGGCGCCGTACCTTGTTGAAATTACATTAAAGACCAGATCATGGCCTGAGTTTTGCTTGGTAAGGTCGAGGCGCGGATCGCGTAGCGGTCCGACGCCTTCGACCGGAGCAATTACAAGCGAGGGAAGGTCATGAAAAAGGAAGATCGTCGTGAATTTCTGAAGAAGGCGGGCAAGGTCGCGGTGACCGCGCCGGCCATTGCCGTGCTGGTGTCGGCCAGCGCCAAGAAGTCGACCGCGCGCATCGTCAGTGGCGCCTACATCGTCCGGCAAGACGACGTGCCTTAGTCCTTTGGGTGATGGGCGGGATCCGGTCCCGCCCGGATGCGAACAGTCGGGCGCCTTACGGCGCCCGCTTTTTTTTGGCCTTGTTGGTCCGCGTCCTGCGGGTAGCTCAGTTCTTGTTGTGCACCACATAGCCGTCGGCGACATAGGTATGGTTGCCGTCCAGCAGCAGATTGTAGACCACCGTCGAGGGATCCGTCTCCACGGGCGAGATTTTGCCGACCGCCAAGTAGTCCGTCCGCGCCAGCCGAGGCTGGCGGGAACGGCGATGCCGCCCATGGCCGCGACCGGCGTCGGGTCGGCCTGGATGACGGCGACGAAATCATCGGCTTGAAGGCGGGTGACCGCCACCGAGGCGTTTTCGGCGCGTGTCGCCGCCGGGCTGATCGATTTCCAGCCGTCGAGCGTGAGGAAGGGGTGCTCGGCGGTGACGAAGGCGCGGCCGCCGGCAAGGGAGTAAAGCTTCCGCTGCCCCAGTTTCGGTCGCTCGATCCCGGTCACCCTGTTGACCACGCCATGGTGTCCGATAATGGCGTCGCCGACGGCGATGTCCTCGACCGCTTTGAGCGATCCGTCGGCCATCAAGATCCGGGTTCCGGCGGCGAAGCAGGACTGGTCCGCCGGCGGTGCGTCGGTGACATCGGTGAAGGGCCGCCTCTCCTCTTTGATCATCGTGCCGTAGACGCGGGATTCGGCGCTGATCTTGGACCCCTGCTGGCCGGCGAAGGCAACCCGCTCGACCAAGGATGGCGTCGGTCCCGTGTATGTTTTGTTGCCGCTTTCGTAGCTTTGTACGCGCAACCTCGAACCGATCGGTCCCGTATCAGAGTCCCAGTATTGCGAACCCTGTTGGACCCATTTCCCATCGACCTGATGGTAGAGGGTGATGGTCAATTCCTTGTCGTCCTCTCCATCGGCCTTTTCCGTCTCGTATTGGACGATATAGAGCACATTTGACGAACGTAGAATCGTTTTTAACCGATGTCTGATTCCCTGCCCTGGTGTTTTTAGCCAGGGAGGTTTTCATGGGCTGGGCGTACGGGATTGATCTTCGGCAGCGTGTGGTGGA
>Ga0209785_1000529_pt1 | contig 10272 bp, 10 predicted proteins | sample WorMetG1BERMUDA2_FD_187403 | JGI IMG/M metagenome (GOLD analysis project Ga0209785, IMG submission 187403) | Marine gutless worms symbiont microbial communities from Max Planck institute for Marine Microbiology, Germany - Inanidrilus... ... | reverse complement strand
GCCGCGAGAACCATTGAGGAACTGTGGAGCGCCATCGCCGAAGGGATCGAGAAAGTCACGCCCACCGAATGCGAGAACTTCTTCGCTGCCGCAGGATACGACCAGGATTAAATCGAATCCGCGCTAGGCCGTCGTCAACGTCAACACCTTCGACGACGTCGGGCGCGACGAACTCGACGAATCGCCGACGGATTTCGAAGGGGAGAGCACCGAGGATCGATTGGCCCGGCGGAAAAGGAACTGGACGCCCCGAGCGGAGGCGAATTGACCCGGGGGACGGAGTCTACTTGACCCGGGTCCAGAGCTGTTCCTTGCAGAAGATGAACACGCAGCCCGAAACGCCGAGCTCGTCGGCGGACTTCAGCACCATCTCGGAGCGGTAGGTCTTGCCGTCCTCGGGATTGTAGATCTCGCCGCCGTCCCATTCGTTGTCGCCCGAGGGCTTGAACCCGGTCAGCAACGGCAGGCCGAGGATCGGCCGGCTGCGCAGGGACTCGTCGGAGTTCTCCTTGTCCAGCTTCGGCTTGCCGGCATCGTCGTTGGGTTCCTTCATCCACACGATCTTGCCGCAGAACTTGTTGCCGCAGGGCTCGATATGGACGTGCGACTTGCCGCCCTTGGTCAGCCAGGTGCCAGTCAGGTCGGCGGCGGAAGCGGGCAGGGCGGCCGCGGCGGCGATCAGCGCCAGGCCGATGATGCGACAGACTGTCGACATGTCGAACTCCTTGGTTGTCAGGAAAACGCCTTGAAGGTGATGATGGTGAAGGTGTCCTTGACGCCGGGCAGCAGCTGCAGCTTCTCGTTGACGAAGTGGCCGATGTCCTGGTCGTCCTCGAGGTAGCACTTGACCAGCAGGTCGTACTGGCCCGAGGTCGAATGGACTTCCGAGACCTGCGGCACCGTCTCGACGGCGTCGGTGGCGACGTCGTAGGCCTTGCCGAGTTCGCACTTGATCTGAACGAAGATGGTCTGCATGCGCTGGGCCTCCCTTTAGGCGCTTTTCTTTCCTTTCGGGAAGGCCGAGCGCAGCATGAAGGCGGGAACGTGGTCGCCCATGCCGACGACGGGCGCGTCGTCGCGGTCCTTGTCCCGCTCGCGCTTGCCGCGTGCCTTGCGGCCTTCCTTCTTCAGCTTTTCGGCCTTCTCGGCCTTTGCCGCCTTCTCCCCGGGCGCGTCCTCGGCGGGTTCGGCTGGCGCGGCGTTCGCCTCCACCGGCTCCCGCGCTTCGGGCTTGCGGTCGCGACGGCCGCGACGGCGTCCCTTGCGCTCTTCCACCGGCTCCAGCTCGGCAGAGGCCTGACCGCCGATCTCCACGCGCGGAATTTCGCGGCCGATCAGCTTCTCGATGGCGACGATGTATTTGCCTTCGTCCGGCGTGGTGATGGTGAAGGCGCGGCCCTCGCGCCCGGCGCGGCCGGTGCGGCCGATGCGGTGTACGTAGTCCTCGGCGTGGGTCGGGATGTCCAGGTTGAAGACGTGGCTGAGGTCCTGGATATCGAGGCCGCGGGCGGCGACGTCGCTGCACACCAGGTAGGTCATCTCGCCGTTTTTGAACTTCTCCAGCGTCTCGGTGCGCGCCGGCTGCGACATGTCGCCGTGCAACTGCCCGGTGCTGTAGCCGTGCCGCGTCATCGAGCGGTAGGTGACGCCGACGTCGCGCTTGCGATTGCAGAAGATCAGCGCGTTGCGCACCTCTTCCTGCGCGATCAGGCCGCGCAGCGCCTCGCGCTTTTCCTTGTGCCCGGTAGACGGGCGACCGCGCGCTTTGTGCACCTTGACCGTGACCAAGCCCTGGGTGACCGTCTTGGCCGGGGTCGAGGGCGGTGCCACCGAGACTTCGCGCGGATTGCTGAGGAATTTGTCGGCGAGCCTGCGGATCTCGGGCGGCATGGTCGCCGAGAAGAACAGGGTCTGGCGCATCGGTGACAGCAGCGACACGATCCTCTCGACGTCGGGGATGAAACCCATGTCGAGCATGCGGTCGGACTCGTCGATGACCAGCGTGCGCACGTCGCTCATCAGCAGCTTACCGCGCTCGAACATGTCGAGCAGACGCCACGGCGTGGCGATCAGCACGTCGACGCCGCGGTCCAGCACCTTCATCTGGTCACCCATCGAGGTGCCGCCGATCAGCAGCGCCATCGAGAGCTTGTTGTACTTGCCGTAGATCTCGAAGTTTTCCGCCACCTGGGTCGCCAGTTCCCGTGTCGGCTCCAGGATCAGCGAGCGCGGCATGCGCGCCTTGGCCCGGCCGGACGCCAGGATGTCGATCATCGGCAGGGTGAACGATGCCGTCTTGCCGGTGCCGGTCTGGGCGCAACCCAACAGGTCGCGCCCTTGCAGCACGATCGGGATCGCCATTTCCTGGATAGGCGTGGGGGTGGTGTATCCCGCGTCGTCAACGGCGCGGAGGACTTCATCGCTGAGTCCGAGTTCTGAAAATGTCATACGGCGCCGATCTGCCTGGCAGCCCTGGGAAAATCCCTTTTAACGCGCGCCGTCGCGTCTGGCGGGCGCGCAAGAGCGGGATATTAGGCTTTCCGCGCCCTGTGTTAACGAAAGCTTGCCGATTTGCCGCAGAAACCTGGACTTGAGGCGCTCTAGCACTTGGATCGGGCAGGGCAGTGATTTAGGTTGTCCTGGCGACGAGAGGAGAGCCCCCCATGCGCATGACCGCCGCCCATTCCTGCCTGCTGGTGATCGACATCCAGCAGCGCCTGCTTCCGGCCATCGCCGAGCCGGAACTGGTGACCGGCAACACCGCCGTGCTGATGCGCGCGGCGCAGCGGCTGTCGGTGCCGGTGCTGCTGTCCGAACAGTATCCGCGCGGCCTCGGCCCGACGGTCGAACAGGTGGCCGAGTTCGTGCCGGCCGGCACGACGGTCGCCAAGGAGCACTTCTCCTGCTGGTCCGAGCCGGCCTGGCGCGAGCGTTTCGAAGGCATCGCGCGCGATCAGGCGGTGATCTGCGGCATGGAATCGCATGTCTGCGTGATGCAGACGGCGCTCGATCTGCTGTCGGCCGGGCGCCGCGTCTTCGTGGTCGCCGACGCCGTCAGTTCGCGCCATGTCGACAGCAAGGCGCGGGCGCTGGACCGCATGAGGGATGCCGGTGCCGCCATCGTGACCACCGAGATGGTGGTCTTCGAGTGGCTCGAGCGGGCCGGCACGGCGGAGTTCAAGGACCTGAGCGCGCTGATCAAATGAGCCGACCCGTGTCCGCGAGAATTCCCTTGCTGCTGCTGCCGGGGCTGCTCTGCGACGCGGCGCTGTGGCAGCCACAGGTCGACGGCCTCGCCGACATCGCCGAGATGACCGTCGCCGACCTGCGCCACGACGATTCGGTCGACGCGATGGCGCGGCGCGTGCTCGACGGCTATGCACCCGAGCGCTTCGCCCTCGCCGGGCTCTCCATGGGCGGCTACGTGGCCCAGGAGATCATGCGCCAGGCGCCGCACCGGGTCGACCGGTTGGCGCTGTTCGACACCCGCTGCGCCGCCGACACCGAGGAACGCATGAAACACCGCCGCGGCCTGCTCGAACTGGCCGAGATCGGCAAGTTCCGCGGCGTCACCCGGCGCCTGATGCCGATGCTGCTGCACCAGGACCGGCTCGGCGAGGAGGACCTGACCGACGCGGTGATGGCGATGGCCGACAACATCGGTCGCGACGCCTTCTTTCGCCAGCAGAAGGCGGTGATGACCCGGCCCGACGGCCGCTGGGACCTGCAGCGCATCCAGTGCCCGGTGCTGGTGCTGTGCGGCCGCCAGGACGCCATCACCACGCTGCCCGAGCACGAGGAGATGGCGGCCCTGATTCCCAACGCCACCCTGGTGGTGATCGAACACTGCGGCCATCTGGCGACCATGGAGCGGCCCGACGAGGTCAACGCCGCCATGCGCGCCTGGCTGACCAGCTGAAACACGTTTGACCCGGAGACACCCGATGCCCGACAACATCCTGACCTTCCGCGGCCACACGCCGCGCATCGCCGATGACGCCTTCATCGCCTCGACCGCGGCGGTGATCGGCGACGTCGAGATCGGCGCCGGCAGCAGCATCTGGTACGGCTGCGTGCTGCGCGGCGACGTGCACGAGATCCGCGTCGGTTCCGGCACCAACATCCAGGACGGCACCATCGTGCACGTCACCGGCGGGCAGTACGGCTGCTACATCGGGTCGAACATCCTGATCGGCCACGCCGCGATGATCCACGGCTGCACGCTGCAGGACGGCTGTTTCATCGCCATGCGTGCGACCGTGCTGGACGGCGCGGGGGTCGAAACCGGCGCCATGGTCGCCGCCGGCGCGCTGGTCACGCCGGGCAAGCGGGTGCTGAGCGGACAGCTCTGGGCCGGCACCCCGGCGAAACACGTCCGCGACCTGACGCCCGACGATATCGCGGTGATGAAGCGCGGCACCTCGCACTACGCCGAACTGGCCGCCGAGTACAACGCCGCCGGGCTGGGATCGGCGCAGTAGCCGGCCCAGCCAGGACCATGCTCAGAGTGTCTTGGTCATCAGCAGCCAGCGCTCACTGTCGCTTTGCCAGCCATCCTTGACCATTTTCCGATCGGATACCACGCGATAGCCGCAGCGCTCGTACAGACGTTGCGCCCCGCTGTTGGTATCCGAAGTGATCAGGCTCAGGCCGGCTTTTCCGTTCGCCGCCGCCAGCTCATCGGCCACGGACAACAGCCGGGTGCCGAAGCCCTGGCCCCGCGTCCGCGGCTCCGCCGCCAACACGTTCACGTACCAAGTACCAGGAGCGAGTTGTTCCAGTTCTTCGAGGGGCACGAACATCGCCGGCGTATTGTCGTAATCGATAACCGCCGGCCGATCCGGCAACGGGTAGCCGATCAGGCAGGCGAGGACGGTGCCGTCGAGATCGAGCACCTGCGCGTTCCGGTAAGAAAATCCGCCTTCTTCACGCCGGGCCCGGCGCCGGCCGATATCCCAGGCGGACTCTCCGTCTTCGGCCATCGTGCTCCAAAGATAGAGCGGCATGCCTTCGCCGGCATAATTGATCAGCCAGGCCAGGGAATCGGCGTCCTCGGGCGTGGCCTTGCGAAGTTGGGGAGCGTGCTTGTCCGATTTTCCACCTGTTTCAGCGTGTCGCACGGTTGTGAAACGTTCCAGCCGTCACGATGCGTAACGCCATATCTTACATGTGTGGCCCATGCGGGTGATCAAGCCCGGGCGCTGACCGATCTGCCGGGCGTTTCATTCAACACCTCGATTTGGCGCGTTGGAAGCCTGGCCTCACTCGGTTAGAATTTCCCGCAAACAGCCGGATTGAGGAGACGACCGTTGAGAACCATCATCGCGACAGTCCTGGCGCTGATCATCTCGTTCGATGCCCGCGCCAACGACTCCATCAGGATCATGACCGAGGAGTTCGCTCCCTACCAGTTCTACGAGGGCGAGGGCGACAAGCGCGCGATCACCGGCATCTCGATCGAGATCGTCAAGGCGCCCCAGAACAGCCTCGGCAACACCGACAAGATCAAGGTGATGCCCTGGAGCCGGGCCCTCAAACTGCTGGGCAAGCACAAGAACAGCGCGCTGTTTTCCACCGCCCGCACCCCCGAGCGCGAGAGCCGCTACAAATGGGTCGGCCCGCTGGCCAAGCTGGAGATCGTGTTTTTCCGCAAGACCGGCAGCGGCGTCGCCGCCGGGTCGGTCGACGATGCCAAGACCATCGACCGGATCGGCGTCACCAAGAACGTCGCCACGCACGAAATGCTGACCGGCATGGGTTTCGCGAACTTGGACGTGATGCAGAGCGGTGCCGACGAGAAGAATCTCACGCGGCTGGTCAAGGGCCGCATCGACGCCTGGCCGACGGCCTATTACGCCGGCATCTACAGTGCCCGCAAGATGGGCGTGCTGGAGCAGATCGAGGCCATTCCCGATCTCTCGCTGATGACCGGCCACCTGTACATCGCCTTCAACAAGGACACCGAGGATCGGATCATCCATGCCTGGCAATCGGCCCTGGACCGGCTCAAGTCGGAAGGGGTCATCGCCGGCATCATCAAAAAGTACGACCGCTGAGCTGCGTCATCGGAAACGTACGCTCCTCCCTCGCCTCGAGATCGCGGGCTGGTGAATGAAGATCTGTCGGTTCCATCTGTTGCTGCTGCTGCCGCTGCTACTGCTGCTGGCCGGCGCCGCGCGCGCAGCAATCGGATGAAGACGGGCAGAAGGTCGCCGACCGGATCGCCGAATTCACCACGCGCGCGATCTACAACCTGGATACCGACCACCTGCGCACCAGCGTCGAGCCGTTCCTCGAGGAGCGGCCGCAGATCAAGGCGCTGGTCATCACCGAGACGATCGACAACGAGGTGCTGATCACCTACCACCGCGCCGACGGCAAGCCTGTGTTCGGGGGAGACATCCCGGAGGCGCTGCTCGCGCTCGACAAGTTCACCGCCGTGTCCCAATTCGAGGGCGAACGCATCGGCACCATCGATGTCTATTACGCCTCCGCCGCCACGGTCGAACTGACCGAGGCCGAGAAAGCCTGGCTGGCGCAAAACCCGCGCATCCGGGTGCACAACGAGACCGATTGGCCACCATTCAATTTTGCCCGCGGCGGCGAGCCGCAGGGGCTTTCGATCGACTACATGAACCTGCTGGCGCAGCGGGTCGGTTTGCAGGTCGATTACGTCACCGGTCCGTCGTGGGCCGACTTCATCCAGATGATGAAGTCGGGCGAACTGGACGTCATGCTGAACATCGTCAAGACGCCCGACCGCCTGAACTACCTGCTGTTCACGCCGCCCTACGCCGACAATCCGAACTCGATCGTCAGCCGGCGCGAGAAGCGCTATGCCAGTCTCGACGAGCTGATCGGCAAGACGGTTTCGCTGCCGAAGGGGTTTTTCTTCGAGGAAATCCTCAAGCGCGATTTCCCCAAGATCAAGCTGCATCTGGTCAGGAACGTGTTCGAGGCCATGAAGGCGGTCAGCTTCGGCCAGGCCGACGCCGCGCTCGGCGAATTGGCGGTGTTCAACTACCTGCTCGACGAACATCTGATGACCGACCTGGTGGTTTCGGGCGAGACCAACCTGGGTGACCCCGAACTGTCCCTGCTCAACATCGCCACGCGCAAGGACTTGCCGTTGCTCGCTTCGATCCTGATCAAGGGGATGAAGACCATTACGGTCGAGGAGATGCGGGACCTGCGCACGCGCTGGATCCGCGCCCACGACGAGGCGGAAGGGACGGGCCGGTCGCCCTCAATATGACGCCTCAGGAAAAGGCCTGGCTGGAGTCGCACCAGGAGTTGCGGTTGGGCTTCGACACCGCCTGGCCGCCCTACGATTATGTCGATACGCGCGGCCGTCACAGCGGCCTGGCCGCCGACGTCCTCGCCCGAGTCGGCGACTTGCTCGGTGTTTGGCTGGTGCCGCAAATCGACCTGTCATGGCCCCAGGTCCTGACACGCGTGCGGGAGCGCCGTCTGGACGTGGTCTCCTTGTGCGCGCCGACACCCGAGCGCGCCGAGTACCTGTCCTTCTCGCGTCCCGTGGTCAAGGTGCCCTGGGTGATCGCCGGCCGAAACGACGGGGAACCGATCCGCGGCATGGAGTCCTTGCGGGACAAGACGGTGTTGATCGCAGAGGGCTACGCGATCGGTTCGGTAATACGCCGGCACTTCCCGGAACTTACCTACATCGCGGCGCCGACGCCGCCGGAAGCGCTGCGCATGGTTTCCAAGGGTGAGGCCGACGCCTACATCGGCTTCCTGGGCTCTATCGACCACATTATCAAAACGGAGTCGCTGTTCAACGTGTCGGTCGCCGCGCCGACGGGGCTTCCTCCGACCAAGCTCTCGATCTGCGTGCGCTCCGACTGGCCCGAGCTGCTGAGCCTCGTCGACAAGGCGCTGCAGGCGATTCCGCCGAGCGATCTGCAGGCACTGCTGGACAAGTGGACCCCTGCCGGCCCGGCGCCGAAACCGATCGAAGAGCCTCAGGCTCCGGCGATGGCGTCGCAGACCCTGCTCGCTTTCGTCGCGCTGAGTGTCGGCCTGCTGCTGATCCTGTCGCTGATCGTCTTCCTTCTCAGCAAGTCGAAGGGCGGCAGGGACTTTTCCGCGTTTTTCGGCGCGCTCGGATTCCGCATCACGGTCCTCGCGGGCCTGGGCGTCCTGGTCGCGGTCGTCGCGGTGTTGAACTGGCTGGCGATTTCCGAGAGCCGGGACCGCGCCACGGTGCGGATCGAAAACGAGCTGCAGATCGTGCTCAATTCCTCGATCGAGCGGCTCAACATGTGGGTCGCTGATCGCTCGGCCTTCCTGGCGCAGCTCGGACGGGACCCGAACCTTGTCGGCATAACCCGCCGCCTGCTTGCCGAATCGCGAGATCCCGAGGCCTTGAAGGCGAGTGGTGCGCTGGCCGACGCGCGGCGGTTCTTCGCCTCGAACGAATTGTTCGACCCGACCCGATTCTTCATCATCGCGCCTGACCGGATCAGCATCGGCTCGCGCCGAGACATCAACACCGGCACGCCGAATTTTGTCGCCGAGACGCGCCCCGACCTGATCGACCGGGCGTTCAAGGGCGAAGCCGTTTTCGTGCCGCCGATCCGGTCCGACGTGATGCTCGAGCAGGCCAATGGCGACACCAACGGGGACGTGCCGCTGACCATGTTTTTCGCCGCCCCGATCACCGACCAGACCGGCCGCGTGCTGGCCGTGCTCACCGAACGGGTGCAACCCAGCGGGCCGCTCTCGGCCATTCTGCATTTCGGGCGGATCGGCGAAAGCGGCGAGACCTATGCCTTCAACGCCGCGGCCAAGATGGTCAGCGAAAGCCGGTTCACCGACCAAATCGCCGAAATCGGGTTGATCGATGGCGATAGGGAAGGCGGCGCCGAAATTTCACTGCGTGATCCCGGCGACGACATGACCACCGGTTATCGGCCGGGCACCTCCGTGACGGATCTGCCGTTGACCCTGATGGCCTCGGAAGCACTCAAACTCAAAGAGTTGAAAGGGCAATCGGGACGTGACGGCGATGTCTCGTTCAGGGCCCGGCATCAGTCGAATGTCCTGGGGTACCGGGACTATCGAGGGGTTTCCGTGGTCGGAGCCTGGGAGTGGCTGAGCGCGCTCGAGCTCGGCGTGGCCGTCGAGATGGATTACGACGAAGCCTATGCCGGCTTTTACGTGTTCCGCCGCAACCTGATCGTGATTTCCGCCATCGCCACGCTGCTCGCCATCGGCGCCACCCTGTTCACGCTGCTGGTCGGGCAGCGCGCGCACCGGTCGCTGAGCCAATCGCGAGACCTGCTGGAAGTCCGCGTGCAGGAACGGACCCGGGAGCTTTCCGAGGCCTATGGCGTCATCTCCGACAGCATCCGATACGCCTCGTCGATCCAGCGCGCGGTGCTGACCAGCGAACAGGCGATGACCGAGCAATTGGGCGAGCACCTGCTGTTGTGGGAACCGCGCGACGTGGTCGGCGGCGACATCTACTGGTGCCACAGGTGGGGTGTGGGTGACCTGCTGATCCTCGCCGACTGCACCGGCCATGGCGTGCCCGGCGCCTTCATGACCCTGATCGCCACCGGTGCGCTCGATCGCGCCATGACGGAAGTCGTGCCCGGCCAGGTCGGCGCCTTGGTGCAGCAGGTTCACCGGCTGGTACAGCAGACCCTGGGCCAGCAGGGCGCGGTCGGCGAGTCCGACGACGGGCTCGAACTGGGGGCGTGCTACCTGCATCCGGGAGGGGAGCGCCTGACCTTCGCCGGCGCCCGTTTCCCGCTTTTCATCGTCGAGAACGGCGATGTCGAGGAGATCCGCGGTACCCGCGCCGGGATCGGATATCGCGGAATCGACTGGAATCAGGAATACGCCGAGCACGACGTCGGCGACCTGGAGAACAAAACCTTCTACATGACCTCGGACGGCATGACCGACCAGGTCGGCGGCGAGCGGCGGCGCATGTTCGGCAAGAAGCGGTTGAAGGCCCTGCTGCTCGAAATCCAAGACCTGCCCCTGACCAGGCAACGCGGGCGCCTGCAACAGGCGCTTCTCGACTATCAGGGCGACGAGCCGCGCCGCGATGACCTCTCGGTGATCGGCTTCCGGATCTGAGCCGAAACGAGTCGCGGGCGGCGGCTGATCGCCGGCGATGAATCGCCCTAGCGCGGATTCGATTTAATCCTGGTCGTATCCTGCGGCAGCGAAGAAGTTCTCGCATTCGGTGGGCGTGACTTTCTCGATCCCTTCGGCGATGGCGCTCCACAGTTCCTCAAT
>Ga0209785_1000528_pt1 | contig 10274 bp, 7 predicted proteins | sample WorMetG1BERMUDA2_FD_187403 | JGI IMG/M metagenome (GOLD analysis project Ga0209785, IMG submission 187403) | Marine gutless worms symbiont microbial communities from Max Planck institute for Marine Microbiology, Germany - Inanidrilus... ... | reverse complement strand
GTGCAGTATCGCATTCCTTGCACCCCCACCGCCACCACGGCGGCCGCCACTACAGACATGCTATAGCCTGCAAATGCGGACGACGGCAGCGCTGATTATGGTGCATTTTCAATGCCTGCCAGGTCCGAAGGGGTCCGTGCAAGAACAGCATAAGTGTGGATTTTCAAGTTTCGAGAAAAACGCGTTTAAAGTTTCCCACATACTTCTGGACAATTTTACGTCTGGGTAAGTCGGATTAATATAAAAATTGCACCATGTGATCAGAAATTGTTAATTTTATGTAGTGTATGGTTTTTCAGAATAAAAAATCGAAACTGTTTGTGTTGTGGTGAAAAAACGCTTTGAAGCTGTAACTGCCCGTGGCGTTCAACAGACATGGCGTCAGTATCTCACAAGCAAGAACAGCATAAACCGCAGGAGGTGTTTTTTTCGTTCACCAACACTTGCTCTGTAACTGTGTATCAGGGTGCATAAACCACGTAAGTTGTGAACAAGCACTACTAGAAACAGAATCGTCAGCCGACACGGGTGCAAAAACCGCATAAGTGGTTATGTGTACATGTAACCTTCCTGCGCAACTGCACCGTCAGCTGTCACGGGTGCATAAACCGCATAACTCATATTAAGCGAAAGTTTACTCGATTCGCCTCTGAAGCCCTCCGTGCAAGAACAGCATAATCAACGCAAAAGCTTTTTTCGTGCTGTCGTATACGCTCTTGTGACAGTGCAACGTGGTGCAAAAACCGCATAAGTACATAAAGTTGTCATAGCAATGCTATGGTGAGCGCCACTAGGTTCACAGCGCACCTGAACCTTCAGCTGTCACGGATGCATAAACCGCACAAAATGGGTAATTTCCATTATGCGAACTTACTCTAGCAACCCACATTTGACAAAGAAAGCGAGTTTAGAGATAATGTCATTAGGCCTATGGCTAACATCTTGGATTTCAACGTATCCTAGGTGTGATACCTGCAGCAACAGTGTTTTCAATTTTTCGTTCTTATACCGGTACTCGCTCGTTTGGATTACACGTTACGCTATTGTTTATGCTGTTGCATTTTTAGGCCGCATCGCAGTACTGCGTACGTAGATGCAGCCTATTGTTACCGATCGAGAAGCGTGCAAAACGGTTGAACCAATCGAGATGCCGTCTGGGTTGTGGGCTCGGATGGGCCCAAAGATTCATGTGTTAGATGGGAGTCCAGAGGTGCTGAGGCACGTTGTCATGGCAACCAATTTTTGGACGCACTTTGAATAATTGGCTTGTTGGCTTTCGATGGGCTATAACTTTTGTTGTATGATAGCTAGCGACACGCTGTTTGATTCTAGGGGTGGGTTTTCTGGGTCAAGCTATCCGACGAAGACATAGCCGAGATCGAGTGTCTAAGGTTTGTTGTCATGGCAATTTTGGGACTAAATTGCTATAACTGGCTTTGTGTGAACCACAGCGACTAGGCAACTGGTTATGGAGGGGGTCTGAGTGGTCGGCCGACAGAATGCAGATACTACCGATACATTGCACCTAAGGGACGTTGCCATGACAACCATTTTTGGATTTTTGTATATGGGGTACACATTGACGCTACCTGCCGAATACGACTGAACCGTCCCTATGCGGCGGCGCTGCAGCCTTATGTCAAATTACTCTGACCACTTGTTCATGTCAGTCGTCAAAGCTATCGCATACCACAGAAAAATGTATTAATATATTTCAGGCGCTGTATCGCCACACCAGGTGCTGCATCAGAATCAGTAAAGGAGTCACAGACATATTTGACATCGTCAACGGAATATGACAAAGATGTACACATATAGGCCTACTGATCCAGTTTCCTTTTTGGGCGACCGTTTATAAAACGGTTCGCCCTATGCTATCAGACTGTTGTACTGTCTGTCTGACTGTCTGTGACGTTGGTGTATTGTGGCCAAACGGTTGGATGATCAAGATGAAAGTTGGTATAGAGGTAGACCTCGGCATAGGCCACACTGCGTTAGATGGGCACCCAGCTCTGCCCCCACGGAAAGGGGCACAGCAGCCCCCACTTTTCAGCCCATGTCTCTGTAGCCAAACGGTCGCCAATCTCAGCTCTTGTTCTTATTTTTGTACAATGCACCTAACCGCCAAGTTTCATCATCCTATGTTTAGTTAGTTAGTTGGAGTTTAACGTCCCTTTTCAGCACAAATATGGCTATATCAGAGACGAAATAAGTTCATCCTATGTTTAATCGTTCGGAAGTTATCATGTTGACAAGTAAACTGACAAACAAACAGATGCCACTGAAAACATCCACCTCATTCCGCTATGTTACGCCGGTGAGTAATAAGTTATGGCCATTAGTTTCAGTAATTTGGTTACTTTGTTTTTCTTTCAAGAAAAATACATGAACTCCATTTATTGCATATTCAGTTTTGGAATAATTTCAGTTTCAGTTAGGCTTACACTGCAGTTTCACTTTTCAAGACTTAAGATTATTGCTTTACGCATAGTGATATCAAACACTGGGTGTTACATTGTAGTACAAGCTAACAGGCTAACATAAATTAGACGCCGACAAGTATGGCTGTTCGCTAGGCCTTGAAACTACAGAATGAAAACTTTGCATTAAGCAACGTGTCAACGTTTTCTCAAGTTCTGTGTCAGTCTGCCTCAACAACGTCGGCCTTTGCTGCATCAAAGTCTAGCATTACTTATTGTAGATGCGTGCATTAGCAGCTGATGATTTTATATGTCATTCTGGAATAAGCGACGAGGATCTACGTTCTCACGGCAAAGGCGTCACAAACGGAGCCGCTTTCCGTTGCCACTGGTGAATGTCGGTGTACAAGGTCGTCAGCACTCAGTTCCTGTAGCAGGCAAAACACACATCACATCATGCAGTAACTAGAATGTGGGCCAATGTCCAACGTGATGGCCGCCCTGCCGAATATAGGTGGCGCCCTCTGTTCAACGGCGCAAAGTTTGGCTGACGCCTACTACTAGAGTGCCGTGCAGTAACCCTGCCAAGACGCGAAACCCGTTGAAATTTGCAGGGGTGTCCCAAACTCTCGAAACAATCTCAGCCGTTAGTGGGCCGAAGTTCACCATATTATGGGGACATGTGGAGGAGCAAATGCTGCTTACCAGGTTTTATTCCAATTGTCGACATATGCGTTAGGTGCGAAGACACAGCCCAACAAAGTTGTGCGATGGTGCCGATATGGCGATTTTTTTGCGTCATTTTCGCGTCCTGTAACTTATTTCCAGCGGCCGCGTGCAACACATTTCAGAGCTGCATCCTAAATTCGCACTAAGGCCACACCATGTGTAAAAGTATACTAGACATCCACTCTGCGACCACTGAGATTAGGCGAGGAAAGAAAAAAGAAGATAGAAGACAGAAGAATCAGGGCAAAAATATAATGGCCTGCCCTATTCAATAGGGCGGCCATAAACAACAGACACTTGCACTTACATTACACCAACCGCACCAGTGGAAACAGTGGAGTAAAAGACCAGGTGACAATCCTTTTTGCTTCCGTTACCCCTTCCATAATCCACACCACTTTCCCCTGCAGTTGATATTTGGACAGAGAATGACAGTCAGAAATGATCACATTTCAATTTTTAGCTCATTTCTCATTAGCTGTTGCATGACTTCGTTATGGTCGCCCTATGGAATTGGGCAGACCATTATATTTTCATCCTATGGTTTCTTTCTTCTATCCTCTATCTTCTTTCTTTTCCTCGCCTAATCTCAGCGGATGGAGATTGGATGTCTACCATACTTCCACACATGGTGTGGCCTTAGTGCGAATTTAGAATGCAGGTCTGAAATGTGCTGCACGCGGCTCGCAGAAAATACAGGACGCAAAAAGGTCGCCAAAAATCACCATCTGGGCACCATCGCACAAATTTGTCGGCCTATATCTTCACAACTATGGCACGTATCGACAATCGGAAAAAAATCTTGTTAAGCAGCAATATGTCCTCTAAATGTCCCGACAATATGGCGAACTTCGGCCCACTAACGGCTGAGATCTGTTCGGGAGTTTGGGGCACCCAGCTAATTTCGACGGGTTTCGCATCTTGGCAGCGTTACTGCACGGCAGTCAAGTAGTGGGCGTCAGCCAATCTTTGCGGCGTTGAACAGAGGGCGCCACCTATGTTCGGCAGGGCGACCAGCACGTTGGGCATTGGCCCACATTCTGGTTTGTAGTGCTTTGAGAGAGATATAGAAACCGTTGGTTTTATAGCCTTCTTCATCCACAGCCCAGTCTGCTTTTACTGCCTGAGGTTCTTGTTTGCTTGGATTTTTACTGAAACAAGAGACATTGACTGGCTGGTTGGTTGGTTGGTGTTTAACGTCCCTTTTCAGCACAAATAAGGCTATATCAGAGACGAAAGGTCAGGGGAGGAAAGTTATCCTCTTACCCACTGAAGGAAGTCTAGCGATATATTAACCTCAACCCTGGCCGATTTTTTGTTCAGCAGCCACCCAAAAAGGGAAAGGGATCGACAGGGTCATTTAAATTATTACGCTAGTGCCTACAACAGGGGAAGACAACTATCACACCGTAAGACTAAACTAAACTAGAATGTGGGCCAATGCCCAACGTGATGGTCGCCCTGCCAAACATAGGTGGTGCCCTCTGTTCAACGCCGCAAACTTTGGCTGACGCCCACTACTGGATGCCGTGCAGTAACGCTGCCAAGACGCGCAACCCGTTGAAATTAGCTGGGGTGCCCAAACTAACGAAAGGATCTCAGCCGCTAGAGGGCCGAAGTTCACCATATTGTAAGGACATGTGGAGGAGGTATTGCTGCTTAACAAGTTTTTTTCCGATTGTCGATATGTGCCTTAGTTGCGAAGATATAGCCCGACGAAGTTGTGCAATGGTGCCCAGTTGGCGATTTTTGGCGACTTTTTTGGGTCCTGTATTTGCAGCGAGCCGCGTGCAGCAGGTTTCAGACCTGCATTCTAAATTCGCACTAAGGCCACGCCATGTGTAGAAGTATGGTAGACATCCAATCTCAGACCGCCGAGATTAGGCGAGGAAAAAAAGAAGAAGAAGAAGATAGATAGAAGATAGAAACCACAGGGCAAAAATATAATGGTCTGCCCTATTACATAGGGCGACCATAACAAACAACAAAACACCAAAAATCTTAACTAGGCCTATATCTTAACTAAACAATACAGATAACACAAAATAAGCAGAACAAACTAAACCCAGGTTCGGTCGCCTACTACGACCTCCGGCCTGGAAACGGAGTGGGACTACTCTGGTAGAAAAGGGGACAGGATGCATATGCAGAACTGCGTTTATGAAGCTTCGTGCCATCAGTGAAAGTAAGCTTCGATTCATTGGTGAACAGCTGGCTTCTGGTCTGGATGCACTGCTCCAAAACCTTGCGTCAGAGGGAAGCACAACAACCGACGTAATCGTTGCCCAGATGATGTGGTGGAAAAGTTGATGTTACACATACGAATGTTTCCGGCTGAGGAGTCCCACTACTCCAGAACATGCAATCCAAATCGCAAATATCTATCTCCTGAACTGACAATCGCCAAGATGTATGACCTCTACAAGTCCTGTTGTCAGGATAACAACACTAGAGCTGCTTCTGAACGTACTTACAGGGGCGTATTTAACTCGAGGTTTAATTTGGATGTTTGTACACCAAAATCTGACACTTGCAGTCTATGCGATGCAGTAGCAAACTCCGTCAGTGATCACAAGTTGAGAGCACGGTCTGCTTTCATGAGTATGAAGGACAGGCAAATGGCAGCAGAAGGTGGTGGAGTTGCCTATATAACGTTTGATATGCAGAAGACTCTACCACGTCCCATGCTTTCCACTTGTGCTGCTTTCTATTTAAGACAAATCTGGCTTTATAATGTCGGAATTCACTTAGTCCAGCAGGGTGCGAGTAGACAATATTTTCACATATGGTCTGAGGATCAAGCCAGTCGTGGTTGCCACGAGGTGGGCAGTGCACTTCTGACGTTCTTTAAGACTGTCGACGTCAAGGAGAAAGTTCTTGTTGCATGGTATGACAGCTGTGCCGGACAGAATGAAAATTTCTTTATCTTGTGTCTTTGGCAGTACTTGATTGCTAAGAAACAGTTCCAAGTTATTCACCACAAATTCCCTGAACCTGGGCACAGCTATCAACAGACTGCCCTCTCCACCAGACTGAGAGTGACACTGAGGCTGCATCTGCTACAAGTTCTGATACATCAGATTCTGCTGTGTGTTCATGCTTATTTGAATATCGTCAATACCAGTGTCACAATGCAGCGACTGCCAAATAACACTCTGCGGCACAGTTTCTTGCCTTTTTCCGTTGTTACTGGCGTTGACGTTGCTGTCACAAAGTTTCAAAACCTTTCATCAGTTAAGTTATACAATGACTGACCAGCAAAACAACACTACATTATTTCATGCTCATTACAAAGATTTTTTGAACTGGCATTTGGTGGTGTATTAGTGTTGGTCTGTGTGTTTGCATATGATAATTTAGTGGAAAGTTCATTTTTGGTATGCAAGTACATCTTCTGAAAGTGCATACACCTGAAGTTCACTTATTGGGGTCATCACTTAAAAGTAATGGCCACAAGAGCCTGAGCAAAAACAGTGCACACTTGTGGTTACTCTACCATTAAAAGGCAATCTTGTCGGTTGGTTGATTGGAGTTTAACGTCCCTTTTCAGCACAAATACAGCTATACCAGAGACGAAGGCAATCTTGTCATTATTACTGTTATGTTCCTACGAAGTACTACATCTTCTTGTATGGTGGAGCTATCACTGGAAAACATCTACATTACATGAGCAAAATGACTGTCTTCTGCCAGGTGAGCATGTTACCAGCATAGCATACTTGGCCATTGGGCAATGCTCTCAGTCGCAGAATCCACTGTCTGGAACTTGTGTGTGACAGACAAGACAGTCACACAACGACAGCATATGCCATGCTAGCACAGCGTCGCATGTCACACAAGAAACTCATCAGGAGATGAGATAGCAAATGAGAACTTTTTGTATGACAACATCTTCAACCATATTTATGCCGTGCGCCCCGGAAGCTACTGAATTCGGTGAAATAGCACAAAATAAGGGCCATTACGCCGTTCAAGGTTATTCAAGGTCACCGATTTTGGTACCAACCGAAAGCTCGTATACGACTTCCTATTAGCGATTAATACGAACTTACCTCCTATCTTGCATCATTTCCGAGATACAGCCTTTGATGGGTCCAAAATCGCTATATTTGGCTACCCCTCTTGCGTTTGCCCTCCAACGGAGAGGTTCCCCTGGGACGATCTCTGTAAAATTTCCGTGGATGTCAATGGATGACCAAGGTACCAAATGGCGTAGAAACATTGCCAAAAATTTCAACCGGCTGAGTAGGGTGCACGAGCGTTACAGACAGACGACAGACAGACAGATGGACGGGCAACAGCATATAGCAAACGTGAATGTGAACGTGAACGTAGTTCACTTTTGCTTAAAAAAACTAAACAGGTTTGAACACGTTGTTTGACCGTAGACTTTGAAATGGAAGAGACCTACTGACTACACTGGGACCAGTACGGGGCAGTGAATTAGTCACTGGTACCTCAACTATGTGAAAAGTGAATAACAGATGTTACATCTTCACTACATTAAGACAAATGGTCAAACTAATTTCACAAGACCGCGTTGCAGCCGCAGATGGATGGTTCTATCATATTCGCCAGGTGGATCCAATGTGCCTTCCCATGTGGGCACATTGGCGCCACGTGGCGAATATGATTGAACTGTGCTTCCTTCGGCCCAACCGAGTCCACAACCGAAATGGCAAATCAATTGGTTTAGCCGTTTTTGCACAGCTCATGGCAAGAGTGTTGTCGGGTACATTGGCACCACGTGGCAAATACATTGAAATTGTGCACATTGGCGCTAGCTGGCGGATACGATTGAACTTGTGCTTCCATTGCCTCCCCCCAAGTCCAGAACCCAAACGACGTCTGTCTCGTCATGTTTTCATAAAGTCAGACCCACGAGGCAGTTTTTGGTGACCAATGCATGTTCTGCTAATAAAACTTACATCAAAAATATATAACCTCATACAGCTAGAGACTAAGAATGAGAAACTTTGGGTTCAATGTTGGGCTCTCCTTGAGAAGTTCACCCCATAGAACAAGAGCTCAGCAGTAGCTGTGGCCACAAAAGGCATAGGCCAAAAAGACGGGGAAGGGGGCTGCTGTGCCCCTTTCGCGGGAGCTGGGACCCTGCCTAGTTCAATGTGGCCTGCCTGGGGCGAGGTCTACTTCCGTACCAAGCGGCGTCTTCATCCATCCATCCACAACAGACATGGGACAAAAATTGGGTGGGGGTGGGGTGGGTGTGCCCTTTTTTCTGGGGGTAGCTGCGTCCACATCAAACAATGTCGCGTAGGCCGAGGCCTACCTCCGTACCAAGTGGCATCTTGATCCATGCAGCCGTTTGGCCACAATATACGTGGCCGAAAATTGGGTAAGGCACCACCCTTTTGGGGGAGGGGGCTGGGTCCGCATCTAACACAAAGTCGCCTGGGCTGAGGCCTACCTCCATACCAAATGGCATCTTGATGCATCCAGCCGTTTGGCCACAATAAAGATGGGCCGAAAATTGGGGGCTCTGCCGTTTTTGGGGAGGGAGCTGTGTCCCCAACTAGCACAATGTGGACTGGACCAAGGCCTACCTCCATGCCAAGTGCCATCTTGATCCATCCAGCCGTTTGACCACAATAGACATGGGCTGAAAATTGGGGGGCTACGCCTACTTTTTGGGAAGGGGGCTGGGTCTCCATCTAACACAAAGTCCCCTGGGATGAGGCCTACCTCCATACCAAGTGGCGTATTGATGCATCCAGCCGTTTGGCCACAATAGAAATGGGCCGAAAATTGGGGAGGGGGATCCACTCCCTTCGTGGGGAGGGGGCTGGGTCCGCATCTAACACAAAGTCGCCTGGGCTGAGGCCTACCTTCGTGCCAAGTGGCATCTTGATCGATCCAACCGTTTGGCCACAATAAACATGGGCTGAAAATTTGGGAGACTCAGCCCCATTTTTGGGGAGGTGGACTGGGTGTCCATGTAACATATAGTCCCCTGGACTGAGGCCTACATCCGTACCAAGTGGCATCTTGATGCATCCAGCCGTTTGGCCACAATAGAAATGGGCCGAAAATTGGGGAGGGGGTTCCGCCCCTTTTGAGGGAGGGGGCTGGGTCCCCATCTAACACAAAGTCGCCTGGGCTGAAGCCTACCTCCGCGCCAAGTACCAGATTAGTACCAGATTCATCCATCCAGCCGTTTGGCCACAATAAACATGGGCCTAAAATTGGTGGGCTCCACTCCCCCTTTTGTGGAGGGGGGAGCGGGGTGCCCATCTAACACAAAGTCGCCTGCGCCATGGCCTAGCTCCCTACCAAGTGACATCGTGATCCATGCAGCCATTTGGCCGCAACAGATATGGGCCGAAAATTGGAGGCTGTGCCCTTTTGCGGGAGGGGGAGCTGGGTCCCCATCTAACACAATGTGGCCAGGGCCGAGGCCCACCCGCATGCCGAGTTTCATCTTGATCCGTCCAACCGTTTGGCCACAGTGCACGAACGTTACAGACAGACAGGACAGACAGACAGAGACAACGGTCTGATAGCATAGGGCGAACCGTTTTACAAACGGTCGCCCAAAAATACTATGGTCAGGGTGAGTTTTTGGGTTACGGTCAGGCCAAAACATTAAATTAATGTCGTTATTGCTCGAAAGTGACGAAGTCGTGACCATGCTCAACAGGCATAAACGATATTATGCGGTTCTTGCACTGTCACGCCTAGGACTACAGATGCCCGTAGCATTACGAAAAAACCGCATAACTACGATTATGCAGCATCTACTCCCGCATATACAACTATTACAACTACATAAACCGATGAAATAACAACAAAATCGCTAAAAAGTTGTATTTAACTTACTACCTACCATTTATCCTCCAAATCTCACAAAAAATCGACCAACAGGAAATAGTACTAAGCTAGAAATGCCTAAATCTCGCACGGGACCAAATACCGCTTAATCGCGATTATGCTGTTCTTGCACGGACCCCTTCAATTAAAGAGCAAAAATTGGAAAACCTCTGTGACGATTTGCTTACCGCAGGAATAATTAAAGAGAGCACCTCGCTATGGAACAGCCCCGTGTTTCTCGTAACCAAACCAGACGGTAGCAGCAGATTCTTGGTTGATTTCAGGGCCGTGAATGCC
>Ga0209785_1000526_pt1 | contig 10294 bp, 13 predicted proteins | sample WorMetG1BERMUDA2_FD_187403 | JGI IMG/M metagenome (GOLD analysis project Ga0209785, IMG submission 187403) | Marine gutless worms symbiont microbial communities from Max Planck institute for Marine Microbiology, Germany - Inanidrilus... ... | reverse complement strand
GCTCTTTTGCGCTTGATTTTCCGGCCTCGAAAATCGCTGAGTTGAGTGATGTAAGCCGCCCTACGATTAACAAGCTGCTCTTGAAGTTACGAATTAGAGTCGCCCAGGTTTGTGACGCTTCATCACCCTTCCCTGGCTCATCACCCTTCCCTGGCGAGGTTGAAGTCGATGAATCCTGTTTTGGTGCGCGCCGTGTCCGTGGGAAGAAGGGTCGTGGAGCAGGCGGTAAAACGATTGTCCTCGGGATCCTGGAACGGCAAGGAAAAGTCTACACCGAGATCGTCCCAGATGCCTTCAAAAAGCAGCGACAGGCTGCGATCCGGGACCAGGCAGCCCTGACAGCATCATCCACCCGGACAGATGGAGAGGCTACAATGGGCTGGTGGACATGGGGTACAAAAAGCATTTCCGAGTGCATCCTGGCGAGAATGAATTTGCCCGCGGTAATTGCCATATCGATGGCATTGAATCATTCTGGTCATATGCCAAACGAAGACTTGCAAAGTTCAACGGTGTTCCCCGACAAACGTTTCATTTACACCTCAAGGAATGTGAGTTTAGATTTCATCACCGAGAGGAAAATACCTCTGATAGAACACTAACTCTTCTGCGAGAAAATCCACTCTAAAGTTATCTAGACCCTTAACTGTTAGGTTCCGACAAAGATGTCATGTACGTGAAAACAGCCGAAGACATACAAACTGATATAGAAGCGCTTCCCCGTAAAGAGTACATGAAGATTGTTCATTGGTTTTCTGAGCGTGACTGGAAAACATGGGATAAAGAAATTGAAGTGGATTCCAAATCCGGAAAACTTGATTTTCTGATAGAGGAGGCACTCGCGGAGAAATATGAAGTTATCAGGTAGCACAGATGCCTAAAGTCATCATCTACACAACTAAGATCTGCCCTTACTGCGTCCGGGCCAAACAGCTGCTGCAGCGCAAAGAGGTCGCGTTCGAGGAAATCCGTATCGACACCGACCCGGAGCAGCTGCGGATCATGCTGGAGCGCAGCCGCCGCTGGACAGTACCCCAGATCTTTATCGACGACTTCCACATCGGCGGCTTCGACGACCTGTCAGCCCTGGAGGCGGGCGGGGAGCTTGATCCCCTGCTGGGACGATGAGCACGCACACCGAGAACGGGAACACCGAGCTGCGCCTCGATAAGTGGCTGTGGGCCGCGCGCTTTTTCAAGACGCGCCAACTGGCGGTCGCGGCCATCACCGGGGGCAAGGTCCAGGTCAACGGTCAGCGCACCAAGCCGGGCAAGACGGTCCAGGCGGGGACGCGCCTGATTATCCACAAGGGCGCCCTCGAGTGGGATCTGGTGGTCGAAGGCATCTCCCGGCAGCGCCGTCCAGCTTCCGAGGCTGCCTTGCTCTATATGGAGAGCGAAGCGAGCCGCCTGCGTCGCCAGGCACTGGTACGGGAACGGCGGGAGCGCGGAGACACCGTGCGGGGGGCAAGGGGCCAACCGAACAAGCGTGACCGGCGGATGATTCAGCGCTTCACCCGCAAGTCGGACGACTGAAGAGTTATCCGCAAATCAACGAAAATGGACGCAAATCGGTCGCAAAGGATCATATTCTCTTTCTCTTTGGATCTGGATAACCTTAGCATACTTGAGAGTATGCTAAGGTTATGTTATGCAAGGAAAAAACAGGTATTTCAGGCGTTTTTAATCACCGAGAGGAAGATCTCTCTGATAGAATGCTTACTCTACTGAAAGAAAACCCACTCTAAGGTTATCTAGACCCTTTTTAAAACTCGTCCGGTAGGGATTCTTTCCACTACCAGGAGTTTTCCAGTGCCTGTTTTTCAAAAACATCTTCTGCCCTCAGGCCGGCCAGAAAATGAGGGAAGAAAATTAATAAATGAACGCAGATTGGTCGAAATTGACTCGCTATCATCGATGGTTTTTCATCCCATTGTGTTTATTTGTGTTTATTTGTGTTTATTTGTGTTTATTTGCGTCCATTTGCGGCTAACTTTTCCCTGGGAGATCCTGCTCGCTCAATGTCAACACGGCCTAATGCAGTACACGCTGCCCGCAACAGAGTTGATAGAATCCTTGCATCAGGTCCCGTACCTGGGGGGGATAATTCAGTGCCTCCATCTGCTCCATGCCCTGACGGAAAAAGGTGGGTGCATCGTTGGGCAGATACTCGATGACGGCCTCGAAGGCCTCCTCCATCAGCGCCGGTTGATGACTGCGCGTCGCCACGATAGCGCGATTGAGCAGCAGCACCCGCCAGGGACGGGACGGGTCCGCGAAGCCCAGGTTCTGGGAGAGCCGGGGATCGACCGCATCGATGACCTCCGTGAGCAGACCGTAGAGCTGTCCCAACTCGGATGGGCGCACCAGGCGATTGGCCAGATGTGCTGCTCCGTTGACCACCGGCTCGAGGTAGCCGATCTCCCCACCGTGCCGGGCTATCCAACAGGCGAACGGCAGTGCCAGCTCCTCGATAGCACGTGCCTTGCGGGGCACCAGCAGGGTGCCGGCCAGGGCGGCCAGGTGGGCCAACAGATCAATGCCGTGGTCACCCAGGCGCTGGATATCCGCCGGTTCCGGTAGAGTGAGTCCAACCGTTGCCACCTGGCCCGACAACCCGTCTTCGAGACGACGCAGGTGATCGAAGAGATCGCTCAGGGCCCTCAGCAGGACCCGCGGATCGGGGTCCGTTTCGCCGTTCCGGTCCTCGAACACCTCGGTGAGCGCCACCGCGCGCGTGCGGATCTCTTCGGCGATATAGGTAATGTCGACCGGTGGAAGCATAAGGCCACCAATTTTAACAGCCGGCCCTGGTGCCGTCTGCCCATGTGGACCGTAGCGCAGGCGTCTCGCCTGCACTCCCGAATGATGAATTCAGTTAGTTGTCAGATTCTGCCCCCTGACAACTGAATTCATCATTCATCATTCAGGAATGAAGGTAGCCCGCACCGCATCCAAGCTGACTACGGGCTCGTCCCCCAGCACTTCGGCGCTGTGGAGGACATGTTTCGGAACTGCCAACAGGTCGCCTGCCTCCAACACCGCACTTTCTCCTTGCAAGGTCATGCGGAAGCACCCCAAGAGCACACCGTCGATCTTGTCAACCCCGTGGTCATGCTCCGGGAAATAGGTCCCCGGAGGGTAGACGTATCTGCTGACGGTATAGCCTCTGGCCCGGAGTTTACGGCGCATGTTGGCCTCGGTGAGCTCACCGTCACGAGACGTGTCCCAGTGTTCGATTTGCATAAGACCTCCTCCGATCGGGGTTTTTTACGGGTTGTCGGACAGCACCCGGCGGTGCCATCATTTCGGATGTTCAACAGCATAGGCGATGGAGTTAAGACAATGAAAGTGATCGAAGTACGCGAGACCGGCGGACCTGAGGTCCTGACCCTGACCGAACGGGCGGTACCGGCGCTGTCCACACCCACTGCCCTGTTGGTGCGTATGAAGGCGGCGGGGATCAATCCCGTCGACGCCAAGCTCCGCTCGCGCGGCGTGTTGGTACCGGACGGTCTGCCGGCGGTGCTCGGTTGTGACGGTGCCGGGATGGTGGAGGCCGTCGGCGAGGCGGTCTCGCGCTTCCAGCCCGGTGACCAGGTCTGGTTCTGTCACGGCGGTCTCGGCGGACCCGCAGGCAACTATGCGGAGTATGCCCTGGTGGACGAGGGCATCGCCCAGCCCAAGCCGGCTACCCTCGACTTCGTCCACGCCGCCGCAGCCCCCTTGGTCCTGATCACGGCCTGGGAGGCCCTCTACGACCGTGCCGCTCTGGCAGCGGGCAAGAGGGTACTGATTCATGCCGGTGCCGGGGGGGTCGGACATGTGGCGATCCAACTGGCACGGCTTGCCGGCGCCAGGGTCTGCACCACGGTCAGCGATCCCCGGAAGGCGGAGATGGTACATGCGCTGGGGGCCGAATGCGCGATCAATTATAAGGAGGAAGACCTGGTCGAGGCGGTCATGGGCTGGACCGAGGGCAAGGGCGTAGATGTGGCACTCGACACGGTCGGCCCGGAGATCTTCGCCCGAACCATACCGGCCATGGCCCCCTACGGCGACCTGGTTACCATCCTGCAGCCGGGACCGGAGCAGGACTGGAAGGAGGCGCGCAACCGCAATCTGCGCCTGAGCTTGGAGTGGATGTTGGCCCCCATGTTGTACAAGCTGCCCGAGGCGCGCGCGCGCCAGGGGGAGATCCTGCGCCGCTGCGCCGAGTGGATCGATGCCGGCAAGCTCCGCATCCGGGTCTCTGAAACCTTCCTGCTCGAACAGGTCACCGCCGCCCATAGCCGCATCGAGGAGGGCCATACCCAGGGTAAATTGGTACTAACCATGGACTAGCGAGGCTTCGCCTCAGACCGACGAGGCGTGAATTTTTTGTGCCGTGAGCACAAAAGCCCCTCTCCCGTAAGGCTCCATCTCTTACGCCTAACCAGCCGTTGAAGAGCCAAGGTACGTGTTGACATATAAAGCTGAGCGACTGATTTCAAACGTAATGGAACGGGGAATTTTTTGCTGCAAATGAACGCGAATAAACGCAAATCGGTTGCAATCGGCCCGCCATCCTCGACGGTTCTTCATCTCATTGCATTTATTTGTGTCCATTTGCCTTGATTTGTGGCTAATTTTTCCGTGACGATCTTACCCGCTCAATGCTACCGGTAGTTGAGAACATCCGTACTAGGGCGACGGCATGATCGACACCCGTGAGGTCCTGATCGTGCGCCGCTTGGGTCTGCGCGACTACAAGTCCACCTGGCGGGCCATGCAGTCCTTCACCGACCGGCGCGATTCGGGCACCGCCGACGAGCTTTGGCTGCTGGAGCATCCACCTGTCTATACCCTCGGTAAAGCCGGTCGCCCGGAGCATGTCATCGATCCGGGCAGTATCCCCGTCATCGCAACTGACCGTGGCGGCCAAGTCACCTATCATGGTCCGGGACAGATCGTCGCTTACCTCCTGATCGACCTGCCCCGCGCCGGAATCGGCGTGAAACGCCTTGTGCATCTCCTGGAACAAGCAGCCATGGATCTGCTGACGGACTATGGGGTCGAATCCTCCGCCCGCCCTCATGCCCCCGGCGTCTATGTAGAGGGTGCCAAGATCGCGGCCGTCGGGTTGCGGGTGCGTCGCGGTTGCAGCTTTCACGGATTGGCCCTCAACGTCGATCTGGACCTAGAGCCCTTCTCGCGGATCGATCCCTGCGGTTATCCGGGACTTGCCGTGACCGCAATCGCTCAGCTACACGCGCCGGCCGCGGTCGAATCCGTCGCCACCGGATTGGCCGGGCAGATTGCGCGCTTGTTAGCACGGCGTGTTACTCCCACTTAAAGATCGTTATCGAATCACCGGCCTGGGGAGACGGAACGCCTCCAAGCGTCCGATTACCGCCGCCATGACCACGCTCGATCAGGTGTTGGACGCGCTGCTCAAGGAGGCGAAATTGGCTCCCTGTGAAATTTGACTCATTGGTAAAGATTCGGGTCCCTCAAGGATCTTAGTCCTTGAAATCGTCGTGACATCCCTTACAGGTCTTGGCGGTCTTACCGAACTGCTCCTTCACGGCCGCCTCGTCGCCACCCGCGGCCACCTCGGCCAGCCTGGCGGACTGGATCCTCAGTGCCTCGTACTTCTGCCGGAATCCGTCCCATTCGGGCCAAATGGTGGCACCGGCCTCGCTCTCGTCGTTGACGGAATCCTCCGGGAAGCCGGCGAGCAGATCGAGCCGGGCGGCAGTGGTCAGATCCTTGGCATAACGGACAAAGGCGGCAGAGTCGAACGCCCGCTTACCCTTGATCATGTCGCCCATGGAGGTGATGTTATAAGTGTAGACGTTCATCAAGCCCTGCCGGTAGTCGACGGCCTTCTCGATGTCATCTGCCTGGGCCCAGGTAATGGGGCAGAGGGTGAGTATCATGGTCACAAGGCCGTTGCGGTGTCTGTACATAGTCATTTCTCCTAGGTTTAGTGCATCGGACTCGATTATGGCAACCGATCGTTGATCGCATCGATAGCCTCGAACAGACTAGCACCCCGTTTCACTATCATAACGCTCTGGTTGATCCGGTTTGGCCGGGATCGGGTAACGGGTTTCTCGGACCAGCTGGACCGGTTGCTCATCCAAACACACCACCGGGCGTTTGGGATCATACGGACGCCGATAGACTTCCAGAACGTCCTCCATGGCGGCGACGAACTCAGCATTCTGCTTGGGCGGAATTACCCAACAGGTGCGCCGATGCGGTCGGGCATAGCCGGTTGGGGGTTCACTAAACGCGAGGTGGATCAGGCGCGCTTCCTGCTCGCCATCCAGAAGCGGCGCGCGCGCCGGTTGCTCACGTTTCTTGCGCTCCAGGGCTGCCTCCAGCCCCTGCTCCACAAAGCGTTGGCGCAACTGAGACACGGTTCGCGAGGTACACGAGAACACCTCCGCGGTTTGCTCATCGCTCCAATTCGAACCCGCCGCATCGACCGTCAACAGCACATTAGCTGTGCTTGATCTTGTACGTCGCTGCCTTGCCTTTGTTCACTAATTCCGTGAGCAGTACACGCTCCGCCGCCGTTAAACGCCCGATGTATTTTTTGCCCATCCGGCCACCTCCTGATCAACTCGCGCAACCCTTACCATCAAGGCCATGAACCTGCAATAATAGTAGAAATCGGAGACGCAATGCTCCGTCTGCTCTGTATCAGAAAAATAGAGTGAAACGGGGTACTAGGGGGCGTTCTCAATTAAGCCAAATCCACGTAGCGCAGGCGTCCTGCCTGCCGGAACGCGGACATTTCGCCAGCGGGTGCCAGGCGAGACGTCTGCGCTACGTTCTTGGATAGTGGTGATTTTTGAAGTGATAGAGTAGGTGGATTCAGAGGCCTCCCCCGAGGGTTGTAGGTTATCAGGATGCACCGGAAGCGGAGTCGGAAGGAATCGGATCAAATGCCTGATTGTCAGAACGGAACAAGTCAAGGGCAGCAGATTGCCCCTGGCGTAATGCCAGCCAATTTGCTCGAGCAGGCGTTGGGTGTTCGCAGCCAACGTATTTGATGGGAAAGCGGCTCGTCAGCTCATAACGGATCTGTTCTCATTCCTTCATACCATCACAAAAATCTGGGCTGACAGTGGTTATTCCGGCCCGGAGCTTTCCGATTGGTTCTGGCATCCAATTCGGATGCCTGATCGAGGTCGTTAGAAAACAAACAGGGTTCCCCGGCTTCCACGTGTTACCTCGTCGATGGGTGGTTGAAAGAACCTTTGCCTGGCCAGTTCGATCACGTCGATTAAGTAAAGATTACGAACGCAAGCCAACTTCGAGTGAAGCTCAGCTTTTAAGATTGAGCGAGTGGATCTTCCCGGATGAGTTATCCGCAAATCAACGCAAATGGACGCAAATAAGATTATGCGTTTACATCAGGAACTCAGGTTGGGGGGATAGTGTATGGCATGGTGGGGCAAGCTGGTCGGGGGGGCTGCGGATTTATGCTCGGTGGGCCCCTGGGCACCCTCATCGGGGGTGTCCTCGGCCATGGTCTCGACCGCGGTATGGATTTGCTGAAGGGCTACAGGGAGGTGGGCCCGGAAGCTCACGAAAGGGGGCAGACCGCCTTTTTCACCGCTACCTTCTCGGTCATGGGACACATGGCCAAGGTGGACGGTCGGGTTTCCGAGCGGGAGATCGCTCTGGCCGAATCACTGATCGTCCGGATGGAACTGTCGCTGAACATGCGTCGCGCGGCCATCAGGCATTTTACCAAGGGTAAGCTGGCAGGATTTCCTCTCGACGACGTGCTGGAACGGCTCCGGCGCGAGTGTCGCCGCCCCGCTCTGAAGCAGGTGTTCCTCGAGATCCAGATCCAGGCCGCTTACGCGGACGGACGGCTCGGACCGGAGAAAGAGCGGCTGCTCCTGCACATCTGCCGCTACCTGGACATCCCGCTACCTGGACATCCCGGAGGATAGGTTCCGCCATCTGGAACGCCTGCAGCAAACGTTCGCGGCGGGCAGCCGGAAAGACGCCAGGCGTACTCCGCACCGACCCGCTGCCGAAGAGTCGACCCTCCGCCGTTTGCTCGGTCGGCACCACCCGGACAAACTCACATCCAAAGGACTCCCGGAAGAGATGATGAGGCTTGCTGCCGAGAAGACGCACGAGATTCGGCGGGCCTATGAAACCATAACCCGGGCTAGGTCACCCTTGGCCGGGCGTGAAAACGGGAGCAGTTTGGGGTAAATTAGAAAATCTTGATCTTCCGATCTTTCGATACTGACCCGCTCCCGTCATTGGGAGCGACCGGCACCCACGGGGAGAGACATCCATGGCAGAAGACCTGATCGCACCTTCCATCTTGTCGGCGGACATGGCAAAGCTCGGCGAGGAGGTGGACAACGTCCTGGCCGCCGGCGCCGACATTATCCACTTCGACGTGATGGATAATCACTATGTGCCGAACCTGACCATCGGCCCCCTGGTCTGCGAGGCGTTGCGTAAGCATGGAGTCGAGGCCATTCTCGACGTCCACCTCATGGTCAAGCCGGTGGATCGCATCGTTCCGGACTTCGCCAAGGCAGGCGCCAACTACATCACCTTTCACCCGGAGGCCAGCGAGCACATCGACCGCACTCTCCAGCTGATCCGCAACCACGGCTGCAAGTCGGGTCTGGTATTCAATCCCGCTACGCCCCTCAGTTACCTCGACTATGTCATGGACAAGGTGGATATGGTGCTCCTGATGTCCGTCAACCCCGGTTTCGGTGGCCAGAGCTTCATTCCCTCTGCCCTGGACAAGCTGCGCCAGGCACGCAAAATGATCGAAGAGTCGGGATTGGACATCCGGCTGGAGATCGACGGCGGCGTCAAGGTCGAGAATATCGCCGAGGTCAAGGCGGCCGGCTGCGATACCTTTGTTTCCGGCTCGGGTATCTTCCACAGGGGCAAGGATAGCGATCCCAACCGCTACGACAGCATCATCCGCCAAATGCGTGAAGAGATGGCCCCAGTCAGCACGTGAGCCAAGCAGATTAAGGACATGAATTCACACGAATGAGGGTTCGTGTCCTTTCATGTTGTTCGTGATTTTCCGGTTTCCGGACAAAAAATTCACGCCTCGTTCGGTCTGAGGCGAAGCCTCGCCGGGGGATAAGACAAGGTTGAGGACCCGTAGCATGAACCGGCCCAAAATGATCCTTATCGACGTGGACGGCACCCTGGTGGACAGCGTGCCGGATCTGGCCTTCTGTGTCGATACCATGATGGAGCAGCTCAATCGTCCCCCCTACGGAGAGGCGGTGGTGCGCAACTGGGTCGGCAACGGCGTCGAACGCCTGGTCCGCAGGGCACTGATCGGCCAACTGGAGGGCGAGCCGGACGAAGCCGATTTCGAGCGGGCCTTCCCGATCTTTGTCGAGCTTTACCGCGAGAACACATCTGGGCGCTCGCACCTCTATCCAGGCATCCACGAAGGGCTCGATTATCTCCGGGAAGCGGGGTATCCCCTAGGCTCCGTCACCAACAAAGCAGCCCAGTTCACCGAGCCTCTGTTGCGGGACTTGGGCGTGCGGGACTATTTCGACATCGTCATCAGCGGCGACACTCTGCCGCGCAAAAAGCCCGATCCCCTGCCCTTGCTGCACGCCGCGGAACACTTCGGGGTCGCTCCCAAGGACTCCCTTATGGTCGGGGATTCGGTCAGCGACGTGAAGGCGGCGCGGGCAGCGGGTTTTACGATCGTCTGCATGAGCTATGGGTACAACCACGGCATCGACATCCGCACTGCCGAGCCGGATACCGTGATCGATTCCCTGACCGAAATCAGGGGCTTGCTGGAGTAGACCTCTTAAACAGTAATGGGAAATCCCCCGGGTATGCCGTGGAGACAGCTAACAGTTTGACGTTTGCGGGAAGCCATCCCGACTGCCATCCCGACTAGAGACACTCTCGTACAGCAAGAGTTTGGCACGAGACAGGAAGGGTTTGACGTTTTTGAGAGTCCATCTGGGACACTCCGCTCGTGAGCCGCCAAGCACACGAGTGAGAGGAGGTTCCGATGGACGAAGCCAAAAGCTTAAGCCACTCCAAGTGGGAGTGTAAATACCATGTGGTTTTTATTCCGAAATGTCGGCGCCGGATCTTGTGCGAGCAATTGCGACGCCATCTCGGGGAAGTTTTCCATGAGTTGGCTCGATAGCGAGAGAGCTGGATCGAAGAAGGGCACCTGATGCCTGACCATGTTCATATGCTGATTTCGATTCCACCAAAGTATGCAGTGTCGCAAGTGGTCGGGTACATCAAGGGGAAAA
>Ga0209785_1000524_pt1 | contig 10369 bp, 9 predicted proteins | sample WorMetG1BERMUDA2_FD_187403 | JGI IMG/M metagenome (GOLD analysis project Ga0209785, IMG submission 187403) | Marine gutless worms symbiont microbial communities from Max Planck institute for Marine Microbiology, Germany - Inanidrilus... ... | reverse complement strand
TGTCTTTCGTAGCAAAGACAAAGTGTGGGTCTGGATTGCCATGAACAGAGAGACCCGAGAAATCGTCGCCTCTGCCTGCGGTGATCGCACCGAAAACACCTGTCGGATACTCTGGGATCGCGTACCATTTGCTTATAAAGAAGCCATCGTTTTCAGTGATTATTGGGGCGCGTATCGAGCCGTCATTCCGAGCGAGCAACAGCGCCCTGTGGGTAAAGAAACGGAGGAAACGGCTCATATTGAGCGTTGGAATAATACCTTTACCTGCATTCTTAACAATGAGAAGGGTACTTCGTTGACATCCTAGGGTAGCCTCACTGGGAAAGGTGTGTTCGGCTTTCTAAAAGAACTACGGCCACAAGCAATTCTTACTGAATTCGTTTTCCTACAAATTCGATTTGGTGACCTTATTGGCCGCTGTCTGGTTGCGAATTCCAATCTAGATTCGCATGGAAACCCAGGATGAAGAATTTGAACGAGGAAGGGTAAAGTAATTCGTTCGGTGGCTTGTTTATAGGATCCCTTATTCTGCTATCGACAAGGCGTTCTATATCGGAAAACTGAACCGGGAACATCTTGTGAGGCACGGCGTGCTGGCCCGGGATTTGATCCCTGCGTATTATTGCACGCCTGACCGCTTTTCAGAGCTGTCTCGTGCTGAGAAAGAATCTCGAAGAAAGAAGACATGTAACTTGTTGGGCTTGTCCCCAGAGAAGACGGTAATCGCTTTTTTGGGAAAGTTGATCCCGAGGAAGGACCTAGGCCTGTTGCTTGAAGCCGTAGAGCATGTGCCTCCGGACCTCCGGGACCGTATAGCCTTTTTGTTTGTCAGTTCCGGTGAGTTGGAAAGCGAGTTGCAGGAACGTGTAAACGAGCTTCGAAAAACCACGGATATCACAGTGGTCTTCACAGGATTTATTAATCAGATGGAGCTCCCGAATTGCTATCTCAGCGCCGATACTACCGTGTTGCCATCCTATAAAATGAGACATGAGACCTGGTGGTGAACGAAGCGTTGCAAGCGGGTTGTAGCGTCGTAATATCCGATAAAGTAGGGTGTCACGCGAATTTTGGGACTTTGGAGAGAGTATTCGTAATACCCGTCGGCAACGCACCGGCACTGGCCGAAGAAATCGGGCTCCTGAGTAGGTTTGCAAGATATTTCGACTGGGCAGCGGATATCATGGATATTGTACTCCACCGAAGCCGCCGTAGGGGCTATTGGCAGAGAAATAGGAAAAATCCTTAATAAATCGGCATGATGTGCAATCCTAGCTTATTTCGTAGAGGTAGCGTTTTCTTTTCGTGTCCATTTATTCTTGCAGTTTCGCAGCTAAGATGTAAGGCAATCGGTTTTGTTACCGGCGGTACCGGCTTCCTGGGAAGCGATTAGCGCTGAAAAAATCGATGAAAGATGGGAAAACGAGATTGAGAACTATGGCAGTCAATTTATAGAAAAGTTACAAACACAACGCTCGTCGGCCATGCTGACACATTGGCTTGTTTCAAGGTATCCCGGCTGTCAGGATATATTTGATGTCGGTTGTGACGATGGGATTGTAAAGACTAGACTGCCTGCAGGGTGTGCTTATCGTGGCATTGATATCGGTGCCGATATCTACAGTCGCGCCCCAGACAAAGGGATTCAGTACATCGAAAACGCTGAAGCGATTGAGTCGGAACTGCGAGACTATCAGCCTGCTCAGATGGTCTTCCTATTTGATGTCCTTGAGCATACGGCAAGTTTCGTGAATCTGTTCGAGATCGCTCTGGACCTTGCCACCGAACGCGTGTTTGTGTCGTTGCCTAACGAAACCAATCTACGGGTCGCTATGGGTATTTTTTGACCGGCCCCTGGTGCCCACAGCGTGCGCATGCTTGATTCCGAGCTTGGGAATCGCCACCAATGGCTGATCAATATGACTGATGCGACGCGGTTGTTGAGTGAGCACGCCAATGTGCGGGGGTTCCGGTTGACCGATCAGCTTCATATCATGACCCTTTCCACGAATGCCGCAAAACGGATTGTATTTCGAACCGCAACCATGCTGTTGCCCTTGCGTCTCCGCTCGGACCAGTTTGCGCTTTTGTTCGGGCGCATTAGCTTACCTTTCAGGTCTCGGATGATTGCATAGGAAAATGGAGCTATTTTTGCGTACTCAAGAACTCATGGAGCTGCTCGTGTCCATGTCTGTACCGGAAAAGCACAATGAATCCGACCATACTTACTACGATACGCTATTATCTTCCGGGCTATAGGTCAGGGGGACCCGTTCGTACCCTATCAAACATGGTTGAACGCCTAGGAGACGAATTCGGCTTTCGGATCATTACATCAGATCGGGATGCCTTGGAGACGCAGGCGTACTCGGATGTGGAAGTCGACAAATGGAATAGGATAGGCAAGGCGCAAGTTTTTTATGCTTCACTGGTGTGGCAACGGTTGGGCCGGTTAGCCGTGTTGCTGCGTGAGACACATCATGATCTGCTTTATCTGAACAGCTTTTTCAATCCGACCTTCACCTTACAACCGTTACTACTGAGACATCTGAGGCTTGTTCCTCGTAAACCCGTGGTCATCGCCACGCGGGGTGAGTTTTCGCCTGGACATTTGGATCTTCATAGGTGGAAGTATGTACCCTACATGAAAGTAGTGAAGGCGCTCGGTGTGTATCGAGAGCTGGTGTGGCAAGCGTCCAGCAACCTGGAACGGGGCGATATCCGAAGGGAAATGGGATCTGTTGCCGCAACGATCCGGATCGCGCCGGATCTGATAGATTCCCTAAGTAGGCCGGTTAACTATGCCTCTGTACGAAACAAGGTTGGTTCGCCACTGAAGGTACTGTTTCTGTCCAGAATCAGTCGCAAGAAGAACTTAGACTATGCACTGGGACTGCTGCGAAATGTGAGCTGCGAAGTTGTATTTGACATCTATGGCGTTATAGATGACCTAAAATACTGGGAAGAATGTCGCAGTATTATCCAAGATCTACCGGAGAATATATCGGTTGAATACAAGGGCGAGGTTCCGCATTCTGAAGTGCCTTTCGTATTCGCGGCGAGCGACATCTTTCTATTTCCTACTCGCGGCGAGAATTTTGGTCACGTTATCCACGAGGCCCTTGCCGCTGGTGTCCCTGTGTTGCTGAGCGACACTACGCCATGGCAAGACGTTGAGGATGCAGGTGTAGGATGGGTGAGGAGTCTGTCGGATGAGAAGGGTTTCTCAGATGTCATTGAGGAATTCTCTCGCATGGAGCCACGCTTGAGGAAGGCGCAACGAATGTGGGCAGCAGAGTATGCGGCTAGGGTGTCGAATAACGAGACCGCTATCGAATCCAACAGAAAATTGTTCACCAATTGGTTCGGGGATGCAATTTCCGGAAACTGATGTGCGGTATTATCGGTTATTCTGGTTACTTTGATAGCATGGCCCTGCGGTCTGCCGTGGGTGCGCTCGCCCACCGCGGACCGGACGATTCCGGAACATTCGAGGATCATACGCTCGGCGTCGGACTTGCCCATGTGCGGCTTTCCATTCTAGATCTCTCGCCCCTCGGCCATCAGCCCATGCTGAGTGATGATCGGGAAGTGGCGCTGGTTTTCAACGGCGAAATCTATAACTTCCGGCAATTGAGATCGGAGCTGGAGGACCAAGGGATGGTCTTCAAGGGGCAATCCGATTCTGAGGTAGTGCTCAATCTCTACCTGGCTCAAGGTGAGGCGATGTTGTCCCGGCTCAACGGTATCTTTGCCTTGGCCGTGTGGGATCGTCGCCGCCGATCCTTTTTGCTCGCACGGGATGCGTTGGGGGTAAAGCCGCTCTATTTCGCGGCCTGCGCACAAGGGGTTGCGTTCGCCAGTGAAATCAAGGCACTCTTGCTTCTAATGCCAGAAGTGCGGGAGCTGGATATTGCGGCATTACACCGTTATCTCAGCTTTTTGTGGTGTCCGGGCGAGGGCACGCCGCTCAAGGCCGTGCGCAAGTTGTTGCCGGGCGAAGCGATGGAGATGCGGGCGGGACGGGGACGCATCGAGCGGCGCTGGACATGGTATCAGCTGCCCTGGTTTCGGGGTATTCGTCCCGACTTGAATGAAGCCTCGGCGCTGGACGGCGCCGCGAGCCATTTGCGCCGCGCGGTGCACAGGCAGCTGGTGGCGGATGTGCCGGTAGGCGCTTTTCTTTCCGGCGGTTTGGATTCTAGCGCGGTGGTGGCCTTTGCCCGCGAGGTCGATCCGGGTATTCGGTGCTTCACGATTGAGGTTTCCGGCGGTCCGGAGGATGGAGTAACCGATGACCTCCCCTATGCCCATCGAGTGGCTAGCCATCTGGGCGTCCCGCTGGACGTGATAACCGTCGATGCGGGTCGCATGGCCGGTGACCTGGAGCACATGGTGGCACAATTGGATGAACCGCTTGCCGACCCAGCGCCCCTGAACGTGCTCTATATCAGCCAATTGGCTCGCGAGCAGGGCATGAAGGTTCTGCTATCCGGCGGTGCCGGGGATGATTTGTTTACGGGTTATCGGCGGCACCGTGCAGTCGCACTGGATCGTTACCGGAACTGGCTGTCATTCGGTGTCTGGCGTGGACTGGAAAGGGCGTCCGCACGATTGGATCAGCGTAAGACCTGGGCCCGGCGCATCACCAAGTTGGTTAACGGCGCTGGGCTGGAAGGGGATAATCGCCTGGTGAATTACTTCCGCTGGATGAGTGAGTCGTCACTACGCGCGCTGTACTCGCCCGGTTTCCTGGCTCAATTGACCGCTGTCGATGCGGCCGAGCCGATGCTGGAGTTCTTGGCTTCTCTGCCCTCGCAAGTCACACCGCTGGAACGGATGTTGGCATTGGAACAGCGGTTCTTTCTGGCCGATCACAACCTCATCTATACCGACAAGATGTCCATGGCGGTAGGCGTGGAAGTGCGGGTGCCATTTCTCGATCCGGACCTGGTGGATTTCGCGGCGCGCATCCCCACCCAGTATAAGCAGCGGGGTAGTGTCGGCAAATGGGTGCTCAAGCAGGCCATGGAGCCCTTTCTCCCCCGAGACGTCATCTATCGTCCCAAAACGGGCTTCGGCGCGCCGATAAGGCGTTGGATGCGTCACGAGCTGCGAGACTTGGTGGGCGATCTGCTGTCGCCCGCAAGCCTGAAACGTCGAGGTCTGTTCGATCCGACCGCGGTACAACGGTTAATTTCGGAAAACCTACAGGGACGGGTCGAGGCGAGTTATGTACTCCTGTCATTGCTTTGCGTTGAAATCTGGTGCCGACGCTTTGTCGATCATTCCGAGGGATAGACATGAAGAACGATAAACAGTTGGTTCATGACTATTGGAACTAGGCATCCTGCAGCGAGACTCTTTAATCTTCGGAATACCGAGAAGCAGGGTTATATCGCCTAGGCCGAAATGCGGTACCACCTGGAACCCTACATCCCGGATTTTGCAGAGTTTGAGGAGGCGCGGGGTTTGTACGTGCTGGAGATCGGGGTGGGACTTGGCGCGGATCATCAAAAGTTTTCCGAGGCGGACGCTGCCCTGTGGGGGGTTGATCTGACGGAGCGGGCCATGGCGCATACCCGTCGCAGGTTGGCGGCTTTCGGGCTGCATTCGCACCTAGCAGTAGGTGACGCCGAGGCCCTGGATTTTGAGGATGAGACCTTCGATTGCGTCTATGCCTGGGGCGTTTTGTACCATAGTCCGAATACGCCCAAGACCATCGGCGAAGTCTGGCGTGTGCTCAAACGCGGGGGGGAAGGGGGGGGAAGCGAAGATCATGATCTACCACAAGTGGAGCATGGTGGGCGTGATGCTCTGGATTCGTTATGGGTTATTGCGCCTGCGACCATTCACCAGTTTGAAGACCATCTATGCCTGCTATCTGGAAAGCCTCGGCACCAAGGCCTATTCGGTGGCGGAGGCAAGGCGGCTGTTCGAGGCGTTTTCGGAGGTACGCATCCGCAGCGTACTGACCCACAGCGATTTGCTGACTTCCGAGGCAGGTCAGCGGCACCGAGGAACTGTAGTTGAACTTGGCGCGTAAAATCTGGCCGCGCGGGTTAATCTAACGGCCTTTCCCGAAGGCTGGTTTGTTCGTGCTGATTGAAGCGACAAAATAGATTGAAGTAGTCGCTACAAGAGAATCGAAGGGTAGCCTTGGCGCTGAGTAACAATCTCCCGGAAAAGCCGGGGGCTTTCGTTTGCGAGCCGCTCAAAGCGGCCTTCGGGGGCGCTAACGCGACCCCAACGATTTGCTACCGCCTAAAGGCGGTCAATCAGCGCCACAGATTAATTGGAGATCACTGAGACAAAAATGAAAAACCTTGTACGCTGGCTTGATTTGAAACTTTATCCATCTGTCGAGCGGAACTGAGATGACCAACTGTTTCGGAAACGAATACTGGTGCATCTTAGCCGGAACTCAATGGAGGTTCTGGATCTCGGTGCCGGTGCCGGTATTGTTTCGCAGATGGATTTTCGTGGCGTTGCCGGGCACACCTGCGGAGTAGAGCCGGATCCACACGTCGAGAGCAATCCGTATCTCGATGAGGGAAAGGTAGTGTTCGGCGAGTCTTTGCCATATCCAAACGTCAACAGCCAGCCTTGGCTAAAGGGCCTGCGTATATTGATTATTGCTGAGATGCGAAAGACTGGTTGATGTTGTGCAATCCACGCTATCGATTCCGGTTATGATGTCCCGTGTTTGACGCCTGGTACGCAGAGTGCATTAAACACAGGAAAAGGCTGTACGCAATTTACGCAATTGAAACAAATTCTTCAATCGCTAAAAACAGGTGCTACGGAAGTGGCCGAGGTCCCCTGCCCCGCCGTTAAGCGCGGTCAACTGCTGATCCGCTCCTCCCGCAGCTTGGTCTCGGCGGGAACTGAGCGCATGCTGGTGGAGTTCGGCAAGGCCGACTGGATCGAGAAGGCCCGCCAGCAGCCGGAGAAGGTGCGGATGGTGCTGGAAAAGATCAAGACCGACGGCTTGGTGCCGACGGTGGAGGCAGTACTCGACAAGCTGGACCAACCGCTGCCGCTCGGGTACTGCAACCTGGGCACGGTGCTGGAGGTGGGTGCCGGGGTGTCGGGGTTCGCGGTAGGCGATCGGGTGGTGTCCAATGGCAGGCACGCCGAGGTGGTGAGCGTGCCGGTGAACTTGTGCGCCAAGGTGCCCGAAGAGGTCTCCGACGAGACGGCGGCCTTCACTGTGCTCGGCGCTATTGGGTTGCAGGGTATCCGACTGGTGGCACCGACTCTAGGCGAGGCGGTGGTGGTGACCGGGCTGGGACTGATCGGATTGGTAACGGTGCAGCTGCTGCGGGCCCAGGGCTGTCGGGTGCTGGGCATTGACCTGGATGCGGAAAAGCTGCCCCTGGCGCGGCGCTTCGGTGCCGAGGTGGTAAATCCGGCGGCCGGCGAAGATCCGCTGGCCGCTGCCGAGACCTTTTCACGCGGACGCGGGGTGGATGCGGTGATCATCACGGCTGCCACCCACAGCAGCGAGCCAGTGCACCAAGCAGCGCTCATGTGCCACAAACGTGGGCACATCGTGTTGGTAGGGGTGACGGGGCTGGAGCTGTCGCGGGCGGATTTCTACGAGAAGGAGCTGACCTTTCAGGTGTCCTGTTCCTACGGGCCGGGCCGCTACGATCCGAATTACGAGGAGCATGGGCAGGATTATCCATTCGGCTTCGTGCGCTGGACCGAGCAGCGTAACCTGGAGGCGGTTCTGGACATGATGGCCAGTGGCGCCCTGGACGTAAAACCCCTGATCTCACACCGCTTTGCCCTAGAAAAGGCGGAGTGGGCCTATGCCCTGGTGGCGGGGACTGAACCCTCGCTCGGCATTCTGCTGGAGTATCCCGACCCGGAGATACAGTCGGATCAGGCGTTGCAGACAGCCACCGTGCGCCTGAATCCGACCCCGGTTGCAACGGGCGTGGACCGACGGCCGGCGGTGGGCTTCGTGGGCTCCGGTAGCTACGCAACAAGGACTCTCATCCCGGCCTTCAAGGCCGCGGGGGCACGGCTGGTCTTGGTCGCCTCCAGCGGGGGGGTAAGCGGTGTACATGCGGGCCGTAAGTTCGGCTTTGCGAAGACCACCACGGATACCGATCGGCTCTTTGCCGATGAGGAGCTGGACGCCGTGGTCATCGGCACTCGCCACGACAGCCATGCCCGTTTCGTACTCCGGGCGCTCGCGGCCGGTAAGCATGTGTTCGTGGAGAAGCCGCTGTGTCTTACGCTCGAGGACTTGGCGCGGGTCGCACAGGCACATGAAGCGTCAGCGGACCGCGGCGAAGCACTGCACTTAATGGTCGGCTTCAACCGGCGCTTCTCGCCGCTGGTCCGGACCATGAAGAAGTTGCTTGCGGGAGCCGCTGGACCTAAGGCCCTAGTGATGACGGTGAATGCCGGAGCAATCCCGTCGGACCATTGGATCCAGGACCCGGAGGTCGGTGGCGGGCGCATCCTGGGTGAGGCCTGTCACTTCATCGATCTGCTGCGCTACCTGACCGGGGCGCCCATCGGCGAGTATTCCCGCTCGCTGATGTCCGGCCCGATGGGGGATACCGTTACCCTGCAACTTGGCTTCGAGGACGGCTCCATCGGGACCATCCACTATTTCGCGAACGGTTCGAAGACTTTTCCCAAGGAGCGACTGGAGATCTTCGCCGCCGGCCGGGTGCTGCAGCTGGACAACTTCCGAGCTCTTACCGGCTTCGGCTGGCCGTCTTTCCGACGGCAGCGCCTATGGCGACAGGACAAGGGCCAGAGGACCTGTGCCGTGGCCTTCGTGACCGCTCTGCGGGAAGGCGTTCCCACGCCGATTCCTGTCGCGGAGCTGCTGGAGGTGAGCCGGGTGAGCATCGAGTTGGCTGGACCCTAGGGAGCGTTCTCAATTCACTAGCGTCCGGGGAGACTGGTTCTTCCATCTGTAACCACTTGTAAGATAAAACGTATAGGGTCTAGATAACTTTAGAGTGGGTTTTCTCGCAGAAGAGTTAGTATTCTCTCAGAGAGATTTTCCTCTCGGTGATGAAATCTAAACTCACATTCCTTGAGGTGTAAATGAAACGTTTGTCGGGGAACACCATTGAACTTTGCAAGTCTTCGTTTGGCATATGACCAGAATGATTCAATCGCATTGATATGGCAATTACCACGGGCAAACTCATGCTCACCATGATGCACCCGGAAATGCTTTTTGTAGCCCATGTCCACCAGCCCATCATAGCCTCTCCATCTGTCCGGGTGGATGATGCTGTCAGGGCTACCTGGCCCCGGATCGCAGCCTGTCGCTGCTTTCTGGAGGCATCTGGGGCGATCTCGGTGTAGACTTTTCCTTGCCGTTCCAGGATCTCGAGGATAATCGTTTTACCGCCTGCTCCACGACCCTTCTTCCCACGGACACGGCGCACACCAAAACAGGATTCATCGACTTCAACCTCGCCAGAGAAGGGCGATGAAGCGTCACAAACCTGGGCGACTCTAATTCGTAACTTCAAGAGTAGCTTGTTAATCGTAGGGCGGCTTACATCACTCAACTCAGCGATTTTCGAGGCTGGGAAATCAAGCGTAAAAGAGCGTGTAATCATCTTGAATTTGTCTTCGGAAAGGTGTGAACGCAAAAATACCTGTTTTTTCCTTGCATAACATAACCTTAGCATGTAGGTGCAGATGCTAAAGTTATCTAGACCTAAAAAAATCTTGTGCCATTAGCAGACAGGCTCGGAGGTCAGGGTTTATCCCTTGTTGACTGTCAATACGCCCCAGCCACAGGCTATATCGTTGCAACAGGGGTAGTGGTGATTTTCGAAGTGATATCTAGCCAACAATCGGCAATAATTCGGTATTATACCGGTGTATGAAGAGTTTTAAATAAATCCCATGCATTTTAACACATTTGGAAAAAGAAAACGTCTTACGTAGGAAGCGTGCCAACTGTTGCCGTAAGGTATTATTCCAACGCTCAATATGAGCCGTTTCCCCGTTTCTTTACCCACAAGGCGCTGTTGCTCGCTCGGAATGACGGCTCGATACGCGCTCCAATAATCACTGAAAACGATGGCTTCTTTATAAGCAGACGATACGCGATCCCAGAGTATCCGACAGGTGTTTTCGGTGCGATCACCGCAGGCAGAGGCGACGATTTCTCGGGTCTCTCTATTCATGGAAATCCAGACCCACACTTTGTCTTTGCTACGAAAGACAAAGGACCACAACTCATCCACCTCCAGCACAGGAATCTTTTTGCACTCAACAGGTTGTAGCGTCTCTTCAAGGGGTGGGAGGTCATTCGCCTGTTCTTTTAACCAGGCGCTCAATGTTCGGCGCGAGACCCCAAACGTCCGTTCAATCC
>Ga0209785_1000523_pt1 | contig 10373 bp, 10 predicted proteins | sample WorMetG1BERMUDA2_FD_187403 | JGI IMG/M metagenome (GOLD analysis project Ga0209785, IMG submission 187403) | Marine gutless worms symbiont microbial communities from Max Planck institute for Marine Microbiology, Germany - Inanidrilus... ... | reverse complement strand
CCGCACCCTTTGGCCGATCGTGCGCGATATCTGTGTCAAAGACGCTCTCAGCCCCTCCAAAAGGCCCCACTTCGCGCCAAAACAGCGCAACCCAAGGCCCAGCGACGCCAACCAAGCTACAAGCGCATCCGCCCGACCGTTTTCACACGGCCAAGACCCATTTCGGTCATTCCACGGTAGCCGTCGGATGCCGGCCGAGACGCTCTAGCCGGCCGGCTCGGCGGAGAAGGTGATCAGACTGGCGGCTTCCTCGGAGACCGGGGGTACGGCCATGGGGCAGGCGAATCCGGGGATGACCTCGACGTCGTACAGCTCGCCGATGTGGCCGTCGATGCGGAACCAGTCGACGCAGGCGCCGGAGGTGAGGTCAATGATCTGCACCCCGCACCAGGGCTCCGAATCCGTCTCCTGCAGTTTCTCCTCCAGGGCGAGGCTCTCGAACCGCTTGTAGCGGGGCTTCGACAGACCGACGAGGGCAACGTTGCCGTGAAACGCCAGCCCGCGCAGGAAGCCGGGGCAGAACGCCCGGGGCTCGAACCGGCCCTTGCCGTTCTTGCCGAACGCGACCACCCCCAGCTCGCCGGTGCCGGAGTTGAGGACCCACAGTTCGCCGCCGTGCAGCCTTGGCGAATGGGGCATCGAGAGCCCCTCGCAGACGATCTCGCCCGAGTCCACGTCGATGACAATGCCACCGTCGGCCCGCCGGTCCCGCCAGCCGTCGATGGTGTTGGAGCGCGACACTGCGGTGACGTAGCGCGGGCGCCCGTTCTCCATGGCGAGGCCGTTCAGATGACACCGGTCCTCGTCGATCAGCGCGGAGATGAACGCCGGCTGCCATAGCGGCTCGAAGCTGTGGCGGTTCGATGGGCGGGCCAGGCAGTTGAACCGGGTGTTGACGAACACCACGCCATCGTCGCCATCCAGCCCCACGTCATGGGCGTCGAGGCTGCCGGTGACATAGATGCGCCGCGGCACGAAACAGGCGTCGAACGCATGATTGATCCGCTGGTCGGGCTCGAGGACGTTCTCCATACGCATGATCTGGAAGCCCGCCGTCATGGTCAGGGTGCCGCGGCGATCGAGGCAGAGGCCCATCGGCTTGGGCATCGCCGTCTGGTGGATGTTGACGGCGCCGCCCCTGTTGCGGCCGATGAGGTAGAGCAGCCCCGACTGGTAGGAGGTGAAGGCGAGCGAGATGCCGTCGCGGGCCAGCCGCGCCGCCAGACCGGGCGATACGGAATACTCCACCGTCCCCGTCGCTTGTTCCTGCGGCGATGGCGCGGCGGGGCTGGTCCCGTCGGTCTGGTCGGTCGGCTCGGCCATGGATCAGGGCTGGGTCAGCTTGGCGAAGACGGCGGAGAACCCGTTCAGGGTCACCGGCACCGACAGCTTGTTGCCATTCATCGCCGAAAACTCGACGGTCAGGGTGGTCCCCTTTTTCAGCGTGGCGAGCAGCGTTTCTGTCAGGGTGGCCCGGGCGAACACGCCGATCTGGCTGCTGGTCTGGATGACCGGCGACGGAACGGACTTGCCGTCGACCGCCAGCTGCACGCCGGCGGGCAGGTCGAGGCCGTGCGGCAGTTGGAACCGCAGCAGAAAGGCGTCCCTGTCGCCGGTCTCCGCCCACGGCGTGACGAAGACGGTGAGCAGGGCCTGCCGGGACTCCTGCAGGGCAACAACCTGCGAGGCTTCGCAAAGCAGTTCGCCGGCGCCGCCCGCCGGCTGGCAGCCAACGTTCCAGCCGCTGGACACCAGCCTCGCGCTGGCGGTTTTCGACTCCTCGGGCTTGGCCGGCGACTCCTGCGCCAACGCGGCCCGATCCAGATCGGCGCAGGCGAGCACGCCGGCCGCCAGGGCGCCGATCAACCAGCTATACCGATTCACCGTATTCCCCCCGGCCATTGCTTCGGCGAAATCATAGCAACCCGGCAGAAAGGCGCCAGACGGGAAAGTCGGGGACCACTCCGCTCAGGCGGCAGCTGCCCTACGCCGCCGGCGGATGCCGAAGAGCGCCGCGAGGCCGCCGAGGAATACCGCCGCCGTCGACGGCTCCGGTATCCGGCTCGTGCCGGAGCCGGAGGTCAGGCTGAAGCTCACGTTCAGGTTCCGCGAGCCGAAGATATCCACGTCGGCCGTGTAACGCGGATCGAGCCTGTGGAACATGAAGCTCAAACCGCCGAGATCGAAGATGTCCTCCGTCGCCGTCAGGAAGGTCAGCGACAGGCCGTCCAACAGGTCGTCCATGTCGAAGAACAGGTCGAAGAAGCTGTCCGCGGCGAAGTCGAAGCCGCCGGTGACCTGCAGCAGGTCGAAGTCGCTGACCGACAGGAACTCCATGGCGATGCCGCCGCCGTCCAGCGCGAGGTCACCGACCAGGCTGAGCGTCTCGCCGGCGCCGTTGACCATGTCCAGGAGGCCGCCGCCCTCGATGGTCAGGGTCTCCATGGTCAGGGGGTTGTCGGTGATCGACAGCACCGCGCTATCACCGATGGTGACCTTTTCGAAGTTCTCGACGCTCGACCCGGCGATGGTGCCGGTGACGTTCTTGAACAGCAGTTCGTCGATCATGCCATCGGCGCTGCTGGTGTCGTCGCCGCCGTCGAAGGCGGTGACGCCCGCGAAGTTGCCGCCGTTGAAGGTCAGCGTGTCACTGCCATCGCCCAGACGGATGGCGCCGGTGACACCGGCGCCCGAATTCACCGTCGTCGCCGAATCACCGGCGTCGTTGACGATGGCGCTGACCGACGCGGCGCTGACCGACGCTCCGAGGTCGAGGGTCAGGGAGGTCGAACCACCGGCGCCGGTCCGCGTGTCGATGCCGGCCCCGGTCCCGCCGGTGACGTCGCCCGACGTCGCGATCGAAACGCCGCCCCCGACGCCACTAGCGGTGACAAGGATGCCGACTTCGCCGCCGTCTACCGCCCCTTGCGCTTCGACCGTCACGAACGCGTCGCCGGTAGCGTCCGCGGTCGCGGCGAAGATCCCAATCTCGTCGCTCGCCGTTACGGCTCCGTTGGTCGTAACCCTCAGGCTCCCCGTCGCGCCACGGTGCAGCGCAAAAACGCCGTAATCGACACCGCTCACGTCCGCGGCAACGACGGTCAGGTTGCCGACGTAGTTCAACGCCAGGATTCCGTAGCCGTTAGCACTCGACACCGCGCCGGTCGCGGTGACGCTCAGGGCACCGGTTCCGGCGTTGAGGGCGTAGATGCCGTTCTCGCCGCCCTCGACCTCGTGGGCCGTGATCGTGAGGTCGGTCGCCGTCGCCTGGTTGACAGCGTGGATGCCGTCGACGCCGCCGACGGTCCGGCCGAGCGCTTCGATCGTCAGCGACCCGCTGGCGTTGTCGGCGTCGATGCCGTGCTCCGCGCCGGTGGTCGTCGTCCCCGCCGCCTGGGTGATGACCATCGACTCGGTCGTGTCGTTGGCGCTGTTGTAAGCCTGGATGCCGTCCGCGGCTCGGCCCGTCACGTCGCCCGTGACCGAGATCGACAGGCCGCCCGTGCCCTCGTTGGAGGCAATCACCCCCCATTGATCGCCGCTTACCGTCGCGGTTTCGATGCTCAGAGACGTTCCGGAATTGCGGGCATAGATTCCGCCATAGCGGGTACCCCTAGTGGTGTTTGAGCCAATTCCGTACCCCGACACATCGCCGGCCGCGGTGATGCTCAGCGCCCCTGAGCCATAATTGTCGGCAAAGATCCCGTGTTCTTGGCCGACCACAGTCCCCGTCGCGACGACGGTCAGGTCCATGCCGTACTTGTCGCCAGGTGCCACGAGATTGCCGTAGACGTCGGTAGGTCCTCGATCACCGTTGGATGCCCCGATCCCTCGGCCGGCGGTACCCGTCATCGAGCCATTTGATGTGATGAGCGTGGCCCCGGAGCCCAAATTGCCGCCATAAACGCCCCAAACTCCGCTGACATTTCCCTCGGTGGTGATCGTTACTGCCGAGCAGTAGCCTGCACCAAAGACCCCTATTGCTGAGAGCGCACTCACCGTACCGGTCGAGGTAATGGTCAGCGCCCCAGAGGAGCTTTGGTTGAGACCCCCGATGCCGTACCGGCCGGCGCACACCTCCGCCGCCTCAATGGTCACGCCGCCGCCGGAGTTAACAGCAACGATGCCAGAGCTGTAGGAGCCACCCGTTACGGGCCCCGTCGAGGTGATGGTGATGTCACCCGATGTGTCGTTAGTGGCCACAATACCATACCCACTGCCCGTCACGGCGGACCCGTAGTTGTCCGCGAACGTCACCCCACCCGTGCCGGTCAACGTGAAGGCATCGCCGCTGGAATTGATGCTGAAGGGCGGATCCGTGCTGACGTTAAGCGGAGCGCCAGTAAGGGCCTGGGTCGTGGTCAACGCGCCCGAACAGAGGTAGGTCCCGCCGGAACCGCTGCATGCCGCGTATGCGGTCCGTCCCCCGTAGCCGCACAGCGCCATGGTCGTCAGCGCCGTGCCCATCGCCAGCCGCGCCCGCAGGCTGCCGGTCCGTGCCCCACTCATGTCCGAAACCCCCATCCCCTGTGGCGCGCCCGTCACGCGCCCGCGGTGTCCGCCCGGCGCCACACCCCTATGGCGCGTTGGACCGAAACCCACATGCAATAAATGCGCCACACAAATAAATCAGAGGTTTCTTGGTCTTTGTCGGCCCCGCGCTTTGAGCAAGTGTCAAACGCGTCGACTTCGCTTTTTGAGATAATTATAAAATTTCTAGGGATATTTGTCGGATGAGCCAATATGGCTCTGATTTACATGAATTTATCGGCGCGATAGGCGGTTGCCCGTCGTGTAAGCCAGGCCGACAAGTTTGACCACCATTGAATGGGCCGCAAGAACGCCGACGGTCGCGAGCTGGATCTAGGCGCGTTCACAATGGATCCGACTCGAAGGGCTGCTGCTGGCTGAGGCTGTTGAAAAACCCGATTGAGTGGCTGTGCGGCGCGTGATTCCCTGGCGCTGTATTTGTCAGCGGGGGATTGCGGTGATGCTGGGTGCACCGTTGGGTCGGCAAGATCGGCTTTTCTATGAGTTCTGTCTCGACGATCGGGTTCCGCGCGATCATCTGCTGCGCAGGATCGACGGTGTTCTGGATCTGACATGGCTTCGTCGGGAGCTGGCCCCATTCTATAGCCACACGGGACGCCCTTCGGTGTGTCCGGAACTGATGATCCGGATGCTGCTGATCGGCTACTGCTACTCGATCCGCTCGGAGCGCCGGCTGTGCCGGGAGGTCGAGCTGAACCTGGCCTACCGCTGGTTCTGCGGCCTGGGTCTGGAGGACACTGTTCCCGACCCGTCGACGTTTTCGGTCAACCGCCATGGCCGGTTCCGCGACAGTGATCTGTTGCGCCGGGTCTTCGAGCGTGTCGTCGGCCAGTGCATGACAGCCGGGTTGATCAAGGGCGAGGGCTTCGCCATCGACGCCAGTGTCATCGAAGCGAACGCCAGCCGCTTTCACCGGATCGAGGGCAGCGAGATCGCGTGGACGGAAGACCAACGGTCCCGCCAGCCTGTGCGGGAGTACCTGGCGGCGCTCGATGGCGAACAATCGCCGACCCGAACGACGGTAGTCAACGCTCAGCGCATCGGTCCACCCGTTCATGTTTGCAAATATGCAAAGTGCGGCATACGCGGCCGGTATCCCCGCGCGCGGCCTATCGGATGACTTCGCCACCGAACCTGCGGCACAGGTGCTCCTTCATCGTCGAGACGACGCCGATCCTCGATCGGCAGGAGATGTCCGGCCCGATGGCAGACGGGTCAGGCGTCGGCGGCGGGGATGCCAGCGCCGGCTGGCCCGGGGCGATCTCCCAGACGATCCTGCGTTGGTAGGCGAAGACCTTGCACGGCACGCCGTGGCTCCTGCTCTCGCAGTAGCTGAGCGCATTGGCGAGGTCGAGCGAGTCGCAACGCTGGGTCGGGCAATAGGTGTATCCGCATGTCCGACCGTTTACGGCCAAAGCGAAATAGCGCGGATTATCATGCGCCAGATAGTTCTCGAAGCATCGTTCCATGGATGGGTTCAGGACGATCGGTCCGCGGCCGTAGTACGAATCCGTGGCACCGCCCGCGAGCGCGAGCGCGCAGATCAAGACGACATAGCGCATGACGACCGTCCCCCCAACGATCATCAATCATAAGACGAGGGCGGCCGGGAGTCGATCTGACCATCGATGTCCTTGACCCGCTGCCAAACCCCGATCGGCGGCCCTTGTCCCCAAGCGCGATGCGTGGCACCTATGAGGGGTGCGATGGGTGCCGATTTCGCCGACGGCGATCTCGAAGGGGAGGGGGAACCGTGCGCAAGAGTCTCGTTGTCGTCTTGCTGGCCGCAAGCTTCGCCGCAGCGGGGTGCCAGGCGCCGGCGCACGTCTCCCAGGTCTCCAAGAAGGAGCAGGAATTTGGCAAGCATTTCACGGCCAAGAACTGCCGATTGGAGACGGTGCGGGGGAACTACCTCCTGTACGAGTCAAAGATCGGTCAGGACATTGTCGTCAATTCGATCGTCTATGGGCGCGACGGCTGGGTTCAGTTGGATGTCACGTCGCGCAACATCAGGGACAACGTCTACTTCAATCGCTACTACCGCAAGGTCGTCTGCGGGGCGCGGAACTGGGCGAAGCAAGGCACAACCTTCGTGCCGACGGATGGGCTCGGGGATGCGCCACTGCTGATCCCGAGCTGGTACTACACGCCGTCACGTGAAGTCGAGTTGGTGCGGTGCCGTTTCGCCGACGGCACGGTGATCGGCGAGGACCCCGAGCGGTGCAGGAAGGTCGGCGGCGAGATCATCGCCGACGACAAGGCGTCGAAGTAGGGGGAGTACCGCCCCCCCTTACCCCGAAGGCTTGAGACAAGCCCTCAGCGACGCGGCGAGCGCGCGCAAAAGCGTAGCGTAGGCGTCGGGGCCCGGGGCAAGGTCGGCGCCGAGGGGATCGAGGACGCCGGTGCGGGCGTTCGTTCCTTCGATCACCGTGGCGATGACCGCGGGCTCGAACTGGGGTTCGGCGAACACGCAGGCCGATCCCGTGTCGGCGATCTTCTCGCGGATCTCGGCCAGTCTCGCCGCGCTGGGTTTCCGGTCGGGATCGACGGTGATCGATCCGGCCGGCGTCAGGCCGTAGCGGCGCTCGAAGTACTGATAGGCGTCGTGGAAGACCACGTAGGCGCGGCCCTTCACCGGCGCCAACTCGCGCGCGAGCGCGGCGTCCAGGTCGGCTAGTCGGTCTTCGAGCGCCGTTGCATTGGCCCGATATCGCTCCGCGTTGGATGGGTCGGTCTCGCTGAGTGCCGTGGCGATGGCACCGACCATGGCCCGGGCGTTCGCCGGATTGAGCCAGAGGTGCATGTCGTGCGCGCCGTGGCCGTGGTCGTCTTCGCCGGTGCCTTCGTGACCGTGGTGATCGTCTTCGTGCCCGTGGTGATCGTCTTCGTGCTCGTGGTGATCGTCGTCTTGCCTGCGGTGGTCGTCGTCGTGGTCGTCATGAGCGTCCCAGGCGCCGCCCTCGCGCGTTGGGAGCAGGGTGATACCGCGGACGTCATGCAGGGCGACGACGCGGGCATTTCGCGGCAGCGCCTCCAATGGTTTTTCGAGGAAAGTCTCTATCTCTTCGCCGATCCAGAACACCACGTCGGCGTCCTGCAGAGCCTTCGCCTCCGAAGGCCTGAGCGTATATATGTGGGGCGAGGCGCCGCCGCGGACCAGCAGCGCCGGCGTCCCGACGCCGTCCATGACACCGGCGACCAGGGACTGCACCGGCAGGATCGAGGCGATCACCCGTGGCGCCTCGGCCCGGGACGGGGCGGCGGCGGACGCGAGGGCCGTTGCGAGGACGGCGACAGACAACCGGCGGATCTTGGCGTGCATGGGGTTCGGCTCCGGAAACAGGCGGCGGGATTGCCTTCGAATAGACGTTACTTTATAACATGTCAATTCCGTTGGCGGCACCGCCGCCGAAAAACCGTTCGGATCGCCCATGGCCCGCGCCGAGAAATCCTCGACCGTCTTCCCCGCCACCTTTCCGGGGGCCGACCACGACCACCACGGCTGCGTACATGCCATCCTCGCCGACGCCGAGCGTCTGTGCCGCGAGCGAGGCGCGCGGCTGACCGAGGGCCGCCGGCGGGTGCTCGAAATCGTCGCCGAGCGCCACGGCGCCATCGGCGCCTACGAGATCATGGACTGCCTCGCCGACGGCGACCGCCGGCCGGCCCCGGTCACCGTCTACCGGGCGCTGGACTTCCTGATCGAGCAGGGCCTGGTGCACCGGCTGGCCAGCCTCATCGCCTACGTCGCCTGCACCCACGCGCCGGCCGAGCACGGCGCCCAGTTCCTCATCTGCGGGCGCTGTGGAACGGTCGGCGAACTGGCCGACGGAAAGGTCGACCGGGCCATCGCCAAGGCCGCCTCGGACGTCGGCTTCGCCGTCGCAGCACCTGTTGTCGAGGTGGCGGGGCTCTGCATCCATTGCCGGGAGGGGGCGGTCGATGGCGCCACCGGCTGAAGCTCGGGACCCCGCGGCGCTTGTCATCGGCGAGGGGCTGACCTTCCGCGCCGGTACCCACACCATCGTCGAGCACGTCGATCTCGACGTGCGGCCTGGCGAGATCACCACGGTCATCGGCCCCAACGGTGCCGGAAAGACGACGCTCCTCAAGCTGCTGCTCGGCCTCGTCGAGCCATCGTCGGGGCGGGTGCGGCGCCAGCCGGGGCTGCGCATCGGCTACATGCCCCAGCGCCTGCATCTCGATCCGGTGCTGCCGATCACCGTCGCCCGGCTGATGACCATCACGGTGAAACGCCCCCGCACGGCGGTCGAGGCGGCGCTCGCCGAGACCGGCGTCGGACACCTCATCGACGCTGCCGTGCAGACGCTCTCGGGCGGCGAGCTGCAGCGGGTTTTGCTGGCCCGGGCGCTCCTCGCCGAGCCGGACCTGCTGGTCCTCGACGAGCCGGTGCAGGGCGTCGACTACTCCGGCGAGGCTGCCCTCTTCGAACTCATCGGCTCGCTTCGCCACCGGCGCGGCTGCGGTGTGGTCATGGTCTCCCACGACCTGCACGTGGTGATGGCGGCCACGGACCACGTGCTCTGCCTCAACCGCCATGTCTGCTGCGCCGGCACCGCCGAGGCCGTCGGCCAGCACCCGGAATACGTCCGGCTGTTCGGCGCCCGTGCCGCCGCGTCCCTCGCCGTCTACACCCACCACCACGACCACGTGCATGCGCCGTCGGGCGAGGTGGTTCATCTGGACCGGGGCAGGGGGGAGGCCAAGAACAACGGACACGCGCACGAAGGGCATGATCACGTGCACGACCATTCGCACGCCCACGACCACCGGCACGACACCGGCGAGGGGCACGGCTGATGCTCGACGACTTCTTTGTCCGCGCCATCATCGCCGGCCTCGGCGTCGCGTTGGTCGCCGGGCCGCTCGGCTGCTTCATCGTCTGGCGGCGCATGGCCTACTTCGGCGACACCATGTCCCACGCGGCGCTGTTGGGCGTGGCGCTGGGCTTCCTCCTCGACATCCATGTCACCTTTGGCGTGGTGGCGGTGACCCTGCTCATCGCCTTCGCGCTGCTCTCCCTGCAGCAGCGCCCGTGGCTGTCGGCCGACACGCTGCTCGGCATCCTGTCGCATTCGGCCCTGTCGCTCGGCCTCGTCGCCATCGGCCTGATGGCCTGGCTGCGCCTCGACCTGATGGGCTACCTGTTCGGTGACATCCTCGCCGTCACCCGTACCGACATCCTCTGGATCTACGTCGGTGGCGCCGTGGTGCTCGCGGCACTCGCCGCCATCTGGCGGCCGCTCCTGGCGGCGACCGTGCACGAGGAGCTGGCCCGGGCCGAAGGCGTGCCGGCGGCACGGGTGAGGATGCTGTTCATGGTGCTGATCGCGCTGGTCATCGCGATGACGATGAAGATCGTCGGCATCCTGCTGATCACGTCGCTCTTGATCATCCCGGCGGCGGCGGCGCGGCGCTTCGCCAGGACGCCCGAGCAGATGGCCGTCGGCGCGGCCCTCGCCGGCTGCGCCGCCGTGGTCCTCGGGCTCCAGGGGTCGCTGCATCTCGATACGCCGTCGGGCCCCTCCATCGTCGTCGCCGCGGCGGCGCTGTTCGCTCTCAGCCTGTTGCCGCTGCCGCGGCGGGCGTAGCCGCCGCCCGCAGCGGGCAATTGGACGCCTCGAAAAACCTCGCTGATTTGTCGCTGATCTGATTCAATCACTGCTGATGATCACGGGAGGCGACGATGATCCACGAGCCTGGATTTTTTGACCTTGATTACCGTTACGAGCAGCTCAGCCAGTCGGGCGATCCACTGGAACGGTTGTCGGAAGTCGTGAACTTCGAAGCGTTCCGCTATC
>Ga0209785_1000522_pt1 | contig 10400 bp, 12 predicted proteins | sample WorMetG1BERMUDA2_FD_187403 | JGI IMG/M metagenome (GOLD analysis project Ga0209785, IMG submission 187403) | Marine gutless worms symbiont microbial communities from Max Planck institute for Marine Microbiology, Germany - Inanidrilus... ... | reverse complement strand
TGGACATGGGGTACAAAAAGCATTTCCGAGTGCATCCTGGCGAGAATGAATTTGCCCGCGGTAATTGCCATATCAATGGCATTGAATCATTCTGGTCATATGCCAAACGAAGACTTGCAAAGTTCAACGGTGTTCTCCGACAAACGTTTCATTTACACCTCAAGGAATGTGAGTTTAGATTTCATCACCGAGAGGAAAATACCTCTGATAGAATACTAACTCTGCTGCGAGAAAATCCACTCTAAAGTTATCTAGACCCTCCGCGAATAAGATCCCTCCCTTCGGGAGGGTGTCGTAAAAGCCCATCCGTGGGGTGTAGCGCAGGCGTCCCCGCCGGCATTTTTCGATGCAGGCGAGGACGCCTGCGCTACTTTTGCGACACTCTCTTCGGTTCGGGATGAAAGATCCCTCCTTTCAGTTCGGGATGACAACTTTCGCGAGGATTCGCGTGATTCGTAGTTTTCTCTTACCAAATCGGTTGTCGGGCGAGGGCGCGTCCGGGCTGGTTTGTACCTCTCGACGCTGGGGCATGCACCTGACCCGACCCACCATCAAGAATGCGGACGCTTTACTTCCAGCACGTCAGGGACCTGTCGCAGCTTGACCAATACCTGCTCGATCTGGGCGATGTCCTTGACCTCCACCGTGAAACGCATAGTAGATAGGTCTTTGGCGCGATCCGAGGCGGTGTTTACGCCCACGACGTCGATTTCCTCGTCCGAGAACACCGATGAGATGTCGCGTAGCAGGCTCTTGCGGTCGCCGGCGATGACGAGCAGATCCACCGGATAGGCGATGTCGCTGCTCAGATCCGCCCAGCGCACCTCGATCAGGCGGGTTTGCTCCTGCTGCGGCAAGTTGCGCACATTGGTGCAGTCGCTGCGATGGATGGTAACGCCACGCCCGCGGGTGACGAAGCCCAAGATCGGGTCGTCGGGCACCGGCTTGCAGCACCGGGCCATGTGGGTCATCAGGTCCGCGACGCCCTCTACGATCACCCCCGCGTGGTCCGACACGCCGCGGGGCTGCTCCGACGCCGGCGGCGAGGGGTTGGCGGGCTCCTTGAGCCTGGATTCACCCACCTGATGTGCCACCTGACCTACCGCCACCTCGCCGCGGCCGAGGGCGGCCAACAAATCTTCCCCCTGCCGGAAGTTGTAGCGGTGACAGAGTTGTTCGAGCCGGGGTCTGGCCTCGATCTTGAGTCGGTTCAGCTCCTTCTCCAGCAGGGAACGGCCCGCATCCACATCGCGGTCGAAATCCTGCCGCTTGAACCATTGGCGTACTCGGCTGCGGGCCTTGGTCGTCATCAGATAGCTCCGGTGGGGGCTGAGCCAGTCGCGGCTGGGCACCGCATTCTTGCGGGTCAGGATCTCCACCGTCTGGCCGTTGGCCAGGGGCTGATTGAGGGGCACGATGGCACCGTCGACCTTGGCCCCGCGACACCGGTTGCCGACCTCGGAGTGAATCGCGTAGGCGAAGTCCAGCGCCGTGGCACCCAGAGGCAGCTCGATGACCTTGGCCTGGGGGGTGAGCACATAAACATGCGCCGGCTCGAGATCGGACTCAAAACGCTCCCCGAAATCACCGCCGTCCTCGCCTGTGGGCCTGGGTTCGGGCCGGTCGGGCGGCGGGGTTAGGCGGTGCCGGAAGGCCACGGTGTGCCCTTTGTTCTCCTTGTAGGCCCAGTGGGCCGCTACCCCGAGCTCGGCATGGCGGTGCATCTCCCAAGTGCGGATCTGTATCTCGAGGGGCCTGTCCTCGGGTCCGACCACGGCCGTGTGCAATGACTGGTACAGGTTGCCCTTGGGGGTGGCGATGTAATCGTCGAACTCCCTGGGGATGTGTTGCCAGAGCCCGTGCACGACCCCCAGGGCGGCATAACAGGAGGCGACGTCCGGCACCAGGACGCGCATCGCCTGCAGGTCGAAGATCTGCTCGAGATCCACGTTCTTGCGCTGCATCTTGTGCCAGATACTGTAGATATGCTTGGGTCTGCCGCTGACATCGGCGTCGATGCCGGCAGCGGCGAGCTGTCCCTCGAGGATGGCGATCACCGCGGCGATGAAGGACTCCCGTTCCACGCGCCGGCCGTCGAGCCGCCCGGCAATGCGTTTGTACACATCGGGCTCGAGGTGACGCATGGCCAGGTCCTCGAGCTCCCACTTGATCTGCCAGATCCCGAGCCGGTTGGCCAAGGGGGCATAGACACGCCGGGTGTCGCCCGCGATCTCGCGCCGACGCTCGGCGTCCAAGCCGTTGATGCTGCGCATCAGGTGCAGCCGCTCGGCCAGGAGCACCAGCATCACCCGCACCTCCTTGGCGATGCCGAGCAGCAGGCGGCGCAGATTCTCCTGGTGCTCGTGCTGGTCCTTGGCGGCGACCACCGGGTCCAGATTGGCGAGCTGATCGATGCGGCCCAGGTCTTCCACCATGCCCGCAATCTCCGGGCCGAAACGTGCCGCCGGCGGCTCCTCGCCGACCCCCGGGTGCTCGCGGCAACCCATGAGCAGGGCCGCGATCAGGGTAGCGGCATCCAGGCGAAGCCGCACCAGGATGTCCGCGGTATGGAGCAGGTGACGGACCTGGGTCTCGCCGGTATCCAGACCTTGGTCGCCGCGGTAACGCACCAACAGCTCGCAGGCCTCAGCGAGGCGCTCGCAGTCCTTGCGCGGGTAGCCTGCGGGGAGGGCGTCGAGCCAGTACCGGACGGCCGCGGCGTCGTCCGGAAGGTCCTGGGGGAGGTTGGAGACGGATTTGACCATGGGGCAATGAGCCCTCCGCTTGGGTTCCCGGATGATGAGTGATGAATGATGAATTCAGTTGTCAGGGGGCAGAATCTGACAACTTCCGGCGGTGCAGGCAGGTCTGCGGCCAGTACCGGGGGCAAGTTCAGTCGAGCAGATGACTGACCAAGCCGTCGGCTAGCTTGGGCTCGAACCAGGTCGATTTGGGGGGCATCACCTTCCCCGCGTCCGCCACCGCCATCAGGGCTTCCATCGGAGTCGGGTACAGCGAGAAGGCGACCGCCATGTCACCTGCGTCCACCTGATCGGCCAGCCAATCGAGGCCACGACTGCCGCCGACGAAACCGATACGGTCGTCCCGGCGCGGGTCCCGGATGCCGAGTACGGGCCCGATCAGGTGATCCTGCAGCAGGCTCACGTCCAGCCGTGCGACCGGGTTTTTATGGGGAATGCGTTGCGGGTCCAAGGTGAGGCGGTACCAGCCGCCGTCCAGATACATGCCGAACTCCGCGGGCTGGTCCGGTGCGACAGGGATCGGGCTGGGCTCCACCCTGAAAGAGGCCTGGAACCGGCCCATGAAGGCCGCGGCATCGAGCCCCTGGAGATCCTTCACCACCCGGTTATAGTCCAGAATCTGCAGCTGATCGTGGGGGAAAACGACACTCAGGAAATAATTATAGGACTCGTCCCCCGTAGGGTTCGGATCGGCGGCCCGGCGTGCCGCGGCGACTCGGGAGGCCGCGGCGGAACGGTGGTGGCCGTCCGCGACGTACAGGTCGTCGAGCCGATCGAAGGCGCTGGAAAGCCGGTCGATGGTCGCAGTGTCGTCCACCACCCAGAGCTCGTGGCGCACATCGTCCTGCGCCCGGACATCGACGGCCGGCGGCGGCGTGCTCAGATCGGCCAGGATATCCGCGATGGCGGGAGTGCTCTTGTGAGCCAGGAAGACCGGACCGGTCTGGGCATCGAGGGCCTCGATCTGACGTACCCGGTCGTCCTCCTTGACCGGCCGCGTAAGCTCGTGCTTCCTGATCCGATCCGCGTCGTAGGCGGCCACCGAGGCCGCCGCCACCAGGCCGGTCTGCACGTGTTTACCCCTGGTAAGGCGGTACACGTAATAGCAGGGTGCCGGGTCCCGGACCAGCACCCCCGAGGAGAGCATCCGGGCCAGGTTCTCCCGCGCCTTGGCATAGACTTGGGGGGCGTAAGGGTCCGTATCCTCCGGTAGATCCACCTCGGGCCGCGAGATGTGCAGGAAGCTCCAGGGTCGGCCCGCGACCAGCCGGCGCGCCTCCGGGGCACTCACCACATCGTAGGGCAGGGCGGCAACATCCGGGGCCCGGCCAGGGGCGGGGCGTAGTCCGGCGAAGGGTTTGATCAGGGGCATGGGGTTACTCCTCCTCTTCCTGTATGGCAAGAAGCCGGTTAACGTCCTCTCTGCCAAGGAGATTGGAATCTATCGGCTCTTCGGCGCTGATTTCGCACGCTTCGCTCATCTTATTGGCCTGCCCACCGGTCTCCGCGGTTTCCTATAGGTTACGGAAACCGCACCAAAGGTGCCGTCACCTAGTTTAGGCGGAAGAAAATGCGATTCGCGAATGGCATCCGGTTCCCCCGTGGCCAATCGCAAAAATGCCCGCCGCGATATGATCTCCTGGCGAACCGGTATCAACTGCTTGAAGCGATTGACCTTTCCACGCAGTCTTGGCCGCGCGGCGGGTGATTTCAGACGCCCCATGGTAAGGATCCTCAGGTTATCGGTTCGTCTCCATAGGCAGGGGAAACACACCGCAATACCGACACCGGATATTGTAGGGAAGGCGGAGCGAAACCCATAGGATGAATGCGGAATGATGCCGTAGTGCAGGCGTCTCCGCCGGCGATTTAGCGATTTGCGGGCGATCAGGGAAAACAACGAATCACGCGAATCGGCGCGAATAAGACCCCTCCCCTCGGGAGGGTGTCGTAAAAGCAGTGGTGTTAGCTACCGGCCGGCGGAATTTGAACCACAGAGGACACAGAGAACACCGAGAAGAGAGTAGGCCAACTCTGTGTTCTCTGTGCTCTCTGTGGTCCAAAATCAAAGAGAACACAGGTTCTCATCGATAGCCCCCGGAGGGGCTTTTACGACATCCCCCTCGGTTCGGGACGAGGTTTTGCGAGGATTCGTGTGATTCGTAGTTAAAACCATACCCCCAGTGGCGGGTTTACGGGCGGAGAGCGGCGGGGGAATCGGCGTAGGGGAGGCGGTAGAGGGCAATGCGGCCCATGGTGAGGGGGATCGCAATCCAGCAGGTCGCTTGGTCCTGTGTGCAGCGGAAATCGAAATCCCAGGGGCTGGGGTTCTTAGGCCTATCTGGCCGTCATAGCCGGCGGTGGCCAGCAGGCGGCCGTCCGGAGAGAAGGTGACGGCATAGACGACGTCCGAGTGTTGCTCGAAGCGATGCAGCGACTCCAAGGACAGGCTGTCTCCATTTTGTCCGCGCCGGCGGTAGCAAGTGTCTGTCCATTCGACGACACTACAAACCGATTTACATCCCGTCCGTGTGTATCGGGCAAAAGTAAGTCGCAAATCGCGCGGTGCATTCGGCGACGACACGACCAGCGTATCGCCCGGATCCGCCGTGGCTGCGGATTCCGGGTCAAGGCGGGGTGACGACGAATGCCCGGATGTCTCCGGCGGCAATGCATAGCCACGCACGGCACCACTCGCGAAGCCGATCAGCAGATTGCCGGTCGCGTTTCCTACCGGGTCCGGCAGCAGGCGGGCGGAGATCGGCTCCTGATCTTCCAGGTCCCAGAACCACTGACCGGATTGCTCCAGCGGCCAGCGGCGGAGGGTGCCGTCATTGGCGGCGGTGTAGGCGTAGCCGTCACGGACGATGACAGACCAGAGCCCAGCTACATGGCCTTGAAAAACCCGCAAGGTGGTGCCGGATGCCACATCCCACAGTCGCAGATCATTGTCCCTGCCGGCGGACAGCAGGCGTTGGCCGGACGGGTCGAAGGTGAGGCCCAGCACCAGGTTCCGATGTCCACGCAGTTGGCGCAGCAGCTGACCACTAGTAGCGTCCCAGAGGATGATGGTCTTGCCGCCGCTGCCGGTGGCAATCCGCTTGCCATCCGGGCTGACGGCGACCGACGGAAGCTGATCGGTATGGATTCTCGGCAATAACTGTTCCTCTCCGGTCTCCGGGTCCCAGATCCCGACCTAGCCCTTGTAGCCGCCGCTGACCAGCCGTCCGTCCAGGAGCCAGGCCAAGCTAGTGCCGTCGGCGACAAGGCTGCTCCCGCCGAATAAAGTGCGGATCTGCTCCCCGTCGCCCATGGGCCAGAGAGTAATGTGCTCGTCCCGGTTGCCGCTGGCCAAGGTCTCACCGTCCAGGCTCAGGGCCAGAGAAAAAACCTCCGCCGGGGCCTGCCACTGATGCTCGATCTGCCAGCCTGGGACCGACCAGTGGATGATCTGGCGGTCTTCGCCGGCACTGATGAGTGTGCCGCCATCCGCAGTGAAGCGGACAGCCCTGATGGAAGCGGTAGTACCCGATTCCGGATCATGTCCCTCCAACCGCTGTACCGGCTTGCCGCTTTCGGCATCGAAGACTACCAGGGTGCCCCGTTCGCCGCCGGCGATCAGCCAACGCCCATCCGGGCTCAGTGCCAGATCCTTCAGGGCGGCATCGGCGCCACGGTAGATCCGGTCCGCCTCGCCGCAGCGCAGATCCACAAAGCCGGCCAGCAGGTTGCGGGCGTGGCGACGTCCGGCAGATATGGCGTCGTCCAGTTCAACTGTTTGGCCGAGTATCTGCCAGGCAGCGGCATAATCCTCGCCTTGGGCCAGCAAGGCGGCATGGGTAAGGCCGGATTCAAACAACTGCTCGGTGCGTTGCTGCTCGGCCTCTTCGGCACGTTGCTGTTGTACCCAGGCCCAAGCGGCCAGGAGCAGGGTGAAGGCTAGAGCCAGGACGGAGACCCCGGCGGTGATCTAGGCCCGGCGCAGCTTTTGGCACTGAAGGGCCCGTGCGGCAGCGCGCCGTGCTTCGCATTGGTCGCGGCTGGCGTCGAGGAATTTCATCGCCAGCGCAAAATCCCCGCCGTAGCGTGCGGGCCAGGCAACCCAGGCGTCGCGGGATCGGTGCTGGTTCTGGTCCCGCCAGTCCAGGGCAATCTGCAGATTCGGGTCGATCCAGAGCGCCCTTGTGCCATTCTGCCAACGCTGGGCATCGGCGGCCAGGCGTTGGTAGAGCTCGGCCTGTTCGGCCTCGTCATCGGTCCAGTCCCAGAGTCGCTTCCACTGGCGGATCAGAGCCTCGTGGGTGATGTCGATGGTGTCATCGGCGCCGAGCGGCTGGCCCGCCGGGGGCGTCAGGAAATTTCGGTCGGCACGCCGGAAGGGCTGGGTGCAGGCGATGACCCGGTCCGGCGAGACGCCGGCGACATCGGCGACCTTCGATGTCTTGACCGGACGGCGGGTATCGCGCTCACCCTCGGCACGTTCGGTGAGAGCTCGGAACAGGACTTCGGCGGTGGCCTGTTGGTCCGGATCGAGCTCATCGAATACCTCGTCGGCGTGTGTATCCAGAGCGGCGGTCAGGCCGCCGAGATCGGCAAGGTCGACATCGTCGAGGACAGGATTTTTCCGGCTGGAGGCAATGGCGCGGTCCCACAGACGCATGAGTAGGTGTTGCAGCAGGGGCAGTTGGTTCTGCTCAGCGGCGGCCTCGATCAGCAGCCGGCGTACCAGATAGTCGCTGACATCGCCACTGTATTCGGATAACCGGGGCGGCAGTTGGATGGCGTCGGCGAGCTGCTCCGGGCTCAGGCACGGGATCAGAAAGAGGCCGGTATTGATGGCCTCCGGCAGATCCGGATAGGTGGAGCAATCGCCCAGAAACTCGGAGCGCATGGTGATGACCACATAGCAGTCCTCATGACTGGTAGCGGCCAGCAGCAAAGCGACGAACGCGGCGGCATCTTGGGCATAGCCGCGCCGGAAGCGGAAGAGCTCCTCGAACTGATCCACCAGGATCAGCAAGCGCTCGCCGGGGGCCAAGGGCTGCACGCCCAGGAGCCAATTGAGGGCGCGGCAGCCGCGACGCGGCTTCTCCTCCAGCTCGTCGATGTACTTGGGCTGTTCATCGACCGGACAGTCACGGCCCATGCTGGTATCGCGGATCAATGCAGCGGCCAAGCGATCGAAAGGCCGGTCGCCGGGGCGGAGCTCGGCAATGGACCAGCGTGGGACAGCGGTGGCAGGCAACCCGGAGGCGACCAGTACGCCGCTGGCGAGGGTGGGTCTCGGTGAGCTTGTCGAGCATCTGGTCGATCTGGCCCTCGCGGCTGAAGAGGCGGTCCGCCTCCTCGCGGCTGAATGGCCGCAGACCGGGATAGGGGCGACTGGCCGTCGATGTGGAAGCGAGGGACCGATTCATAGCTGCAAGTCCTTAGTATATTTTATGATTCCATATCATCCAAAAGAACAATATGTCCAATGTTGTCTTTGGTTTTCCGATAGTGAGATTTATCGGCGGTAATAAGCTATGTCCTTGTCCGTGCGTGTCCATACAGGCAATTTCAGCGGCTTCGTTTAACAGATTTTGTTCTACCGAATGACTCCGGATCGCGCCGGAACCGATCAAACGAAAGAGTGACGAGATGTGTTTGCCTATTTCTTCTTGCGTTGAAAGGTGACGAGACAACACGCTGAGAACTTCATAACATGTCAAGGATGGGATATGCGCCTCGTAGGCTCCTTTTCCTATGCCGACAAGAAGGACGCGGGCTTTGTCACTCAGGGTTTCCTGAAGAAAGAATTTCACGATAACGGGGCTGTCAAGAACCAATTTTATGAGATATTCTCGGAGAGCTGTCGGGTACGCTCATCCCGCATCCGGCGCAAGGTTGCTGTGCTATCCAGTTTGGTCGAGACAGAGGGGATAATACCCTACGATGGTAGTGGTGATTTTTGAAGTGATATCTAGCCAACAATCGGAAATAATAATGAGTTCTTTCTTTTCTTCCGTCGCGCGTTCTTTGCGCTCAAGTACGTCATAGAAACCACAGGCTTTACAGTGATATTGCGAGCTACCGGATGCATTTGTGCCATTTTTAACGAGCTCTTCGCTCTGACATTTTCGACAGGTGTATACTTTAGTCTCGATAATCATAATTGAAAACTCTTCGGTTCGTTTTACCAATGAACGCAATCGTTCAGACCAAGCGTATTCTTCCGGAAGAGAGGGCTAAAATCTGGAATCAGGTAACGGGAAAAACGGTGGCAATCGGAATGATTACCGATGAATCCATCCACCCTATCACTTCAAAAATCACCACTACCTAACTACGAATCAGTTGTCGGGTTACCAGTCTGCCGTCCCATAGGCGAGACAGGGTGGCAGCGAACCACATCGATGATGTAGTAAGCGTGTGCCCCGCCTGCGCTACGTTCTTGGTTTTTGCGATGATCCAGTTTTATTGAGGACGCCCCCTGGTTTCGTTGTAGCCAAGTGGGTCGACGGCGGACACAGCCTACCCTGAACAACGCCTTTGCATGGCTGTAACTGGTTCGAGTATCATAAGTTACTTCATTTCAGCCGTTATGAGTGGCCAAACCAGGAACCCTCTTCATGCCCAATGTCCGTGTAAAGGAAAACGAACCCTTCGAAGTCACCATGCGCCGTTTCAAGCGTTCCTGCGAGAAGGCTGGCGTCTTGGCGGAGGTACGTCGCCGCGAGTTCTATGAGAAGCCCACCGCGGAGCGAAAGCGCAAGAAGGCCGCTGCCGTCAAGCGCCATCACAAGAAGCTGCAGCGCGAGAACCGACGCTGGGATCGCCTCTACTGAGCCACACACGGCTTCCTACCCATGCTCAGACAGCGCATCTTAGGATGATATGAAGGCCGCTCTGAAGGCAGGCGATAAATGCTGGCTCGGTGCCATCCGCCTGGTGCTCACCGCGATCAAGCAGCGGGGGGTGGATGAGCGGATCGAGCTCGACGACCTCCAGGTCCTGGCGGTGCTCGATAAGCTGGTCAAGCAGCGGTGCGATGCCATCGAGCAGTACACCAAGGCGAACCGGGAAGATCTGGCCGAGCAGGAAGGCTACAAGGTCGGTGTCTGCCGAGAGTACCTGCCCGCGCTCCTTGCCGAGGATGAGCTGCCGACGCTGGTCGCGGCGGCCATCACCGCCGTGGAGGCCACTTCGATGCGGGACATGGGCAAGGTGATGGCTCGGATCAAATCCCAGGTCTAGGGTCGGCGGACCTGGGTGCCGTCAGCAGACTGCTCAAAGAACGCTTCGCGGGCTAGTTTTTACTCCATGGCGTGTGCCTCGGCGTCGAGATGCAGCAACGGGTCCGGACGCGCTTAAGCCCGATAAGCGATGCGGAGAAGAGAAAACTACGAATCACGCGAATCGGCGCGAATAAGATCCCTAAAAGATTGGCGGATTGTTTGCGCAGCATTGAGAGGGAGGAGCGGATCACGGCGAAGGCTTCGACCCCGGTCTCGGAGCGGAAACAACCGGAAACCTTCTGCTTGAGCCTGGGCGGGAGGTTGCGTTCGGCCTGATTATTGTCGAAGGGGACGCGCAGATGGGTGATGAAGCGCAGGACCTCATCGCGGTGTTCCCGCAAGGGGGCGATGAGGTTGTAGG
>Ga0209785_1000521_pt1 | contig 10454 bp, 9 predicted proteins | sample WorMetG1BERMUDA2_FD_187403 | JGI IMG/M metagenome (GOLD analysis project Ga0209785, IMG submission 187403) | Marine gutless worms symbiont microbial communities from Max Planck institute for Marine Microbiology, Germany - Inanidrilus... ... | reverse complement strand
GGGATATTATGTCTCGACTGTCGGTCGCGATGAGCGGGTGATCCGCGCGTACATCCGACATCAGGAGGCGGAAGATCAGCGACTTGAACAACTGAATCTGTGGCGCTGATTGACCGCCTTTAGGCGGCAGCAAATCGGTGGGGTCGCGTTCGCGCCCGCGAAAGCCGCTTTGAGCGGCTCACAAACGAAAGCTCCCGGCTTTGCCCGGAGATTGTTACTCGTCGGGCGGCTTACACCACTCAACTCGGCGATTTTCCAGGCCCGAAAATCGTGCGCGAAATAGCGTATAAGTGCTCTGAATTTAGCTTCCCAAAGGTGTGAACGCCTGAAATACCTGTTTTTTCCTTGCATAACATAACCTTAGCATACTCTCAAGATGCTAAAGTTATCCAGACCCTTCCCGAAAATAAGGTGAAACGGGTACTAGGAGGAACCGGATCAGGACTTACACGAATTGGTCGGTATTCGCCACAGGACCCGGATCTGATTGCGTGGTATCTGGAGGGTCGGTATCTGGCCGCCATCCATTCCAGGTCCGATCGCCCCGTCAGCTCGACCTGCCTGCCGGTAACCGCATCGATGCAGAAGAGCAGGGGTTGGGTGCGTAGCGGGTAGATTTCTCCCGGCAGTCGAACTAGGTGACATCATCCGCATCGACCAGACAGAAGCACTCGTCGCCGAACACCGGCTAGGCCAGCAAGGCCGCAAGCAAGCATACGAATCGCATCGTTCCGATCTTCGGATTGAGTATAGGAAAAATGATCCAGTAGCTTCGATGGAGTCGCGGAGTTGCATCCGACATCATTGAGCCATAGAATACTCGACTCTACTGCGGGGTGGAGCAGTCAGGCAGCTCGTCGGGCTCATAACCCGAAGGTCGGAGGTTCAAATCCTCCCCCCGCTACCAGTCCGCGAACGATACCGGTCAGCAAGCAAGAGAAAAAACTACGAATCACGCGAATCTGTCATCCCGAACCGAAGGAAGGGATCTTTTTTCACGCCGATTCGTAGTTTTCTTTAACCAAATCGGTGGTCGGGCGAGGGTACGTTCAGGCTTATCCGTACAGCTCGACGCCAATCAAAACCCCATCTTTTCGAAGAAGTTCTTGACCCCATCGACCCAGGATGTGGAATGGGGGCTGTGCCTCTTTCCCCCGGCCTGAACCTCTTCGTCGAGCTCGCGCAGCAGTTCCTTTTGGCGCTCGGTCAGGTTTACCGGTGTCTCGACGACCACGCGGCAGATGAGGTCGCCGATGACGCCGCCACGCACCGGCTTCACGCCTTTTCCGCGCATCCGGAACATTTTTCCGGTCTGGGTCCCGGCCGGGATCTTGAGCATCATCTTGCCGTTCAGGGTGGGTACCTGCAGCTCGCCGCCCAAGGCTGCGGTGACGAAGCCGATGGGTACCTCGCAGAATAGGTGGTTGTCCTCGCGCGTGAAGATGGAGTGCTCCCGGACCAGGACCTGAACATAGAGATCTCCGGGCGGACTGCCGCGCTCCCCCGGCTCGCCTTCGCCGGACAACCGGATGCGATTGCCGGTATCGACACCCGGCGGGACCTTGACTGAGAGGGTCTTGTGCTCCTGGATCCGACCCTTGCCCCGGCAGTGATTGCAATACTCCTCGATGACCGTGCCTTGACCACGGCACTGGGAACAGGTCTTCTGTACCGAGAAAAAGCCCTGTTGCATCCGCACCTGGCCGGCACCGTTGCATCTGGAGCAGGTCTTGGCGGATGTACCCGGCTTGGCGCCCGTGCCGCCGCAGAACTGGCACTCCACCAGGGTCGGGATGCGGATCTTTACTTCCTTTCCCGCCACTGCCTCTTCCAGGGTAAGGGAGAGGTCATAGCGTAAATCGACGCCACGGTGTACGCGTCGTCCCCCGCCCCGAATCCCGCTGCCGAAGATGTCGCCGAAAACATCGCCGAAGATATCGGAGAAGCCGCCGCTGGCGAAGCCCCCCCCTGCCCCGCCGAGCCCTTCGCTCGCGTCCACACCGGCATGGCCGAACTGATCGTAGGCCGAGCGCTTTTTGGGGTCGCTGAGTATTTCGTAGGCTTCCTTGGCCTCCTTGAACTTGCGCTCGGATTCCGCCCCGGGATTCCGGTCCGGGTGATACTTCATGGCGAGGCGTCGGTAGGCCTGCTTCAGGTCGGAGTCACCGGCATTGCGGCTGATACCGAGCACCTCGTAGTAATCGCGTTTGGACATGGCTCTTAAAGTGGTCAGGGGGGAGTTATCAGTTGTCAGTTATCAGATCCTGACAACTGCCCCCTGACAACTGATAGTGGAACATCCAATGCAAAAACGGCGCATAGGTAAGCCATCCATGCGCCACTATCCACTGATCACTGACGCTTATTTTTTGTCGTCTTTGACCTCTTCGAACTCGGCGTCCACCACGTCGCCTTGGTCCCCGCTGCCAGTCTTTTCGTCTCCACTCCGCTCCGGACCTGTGTTCGAACCCGCCGCGCCGGATGCCTCGCCTTGCTGGGCGTAGAGACGCTCGGCCATCTTGGCGGAGGCCTCGCCCAGGGCCTTGGTCTTGCTGTCGATGGCGTCCTTGTCTTCACTCTTTATGGCCTGTTCCAAATCTTTGATAGCGGATTCGATGGCTTCCTTTTCGTTGGTTTCCAGCTTGTCCCCGAGCTGTTCCATGGACTTGCGGGTGGCGTGGATCATGGTATCCGCTTGGTTGCGGGTCGCTACCAGCTCGTGGAATCTGCGGTCATCTTCCGCGTGGGTCTCGGCGTCCTTGATCATCCGCTCGATCTCGTCGTCCGCGAGGCCGGACGAGGCCTTGATGACGATGGATTGCTCCTTGCCCGTGGCCTTATCCTTGGCCGAGACGTTGAGAATGCCGTTGGCATCGATGTCGAACTTGACTTCGATCTGGGGTATCCCGCGGGGGGCCGGCGGAATCTCCGTCAGGTCGAACCGACCCAGGGACTTGTTGTCGGCTGCGCGTTCGCGCTGCCCCTGCAGGACGTGCACCGTCACCGCGGTCTGATTATCGTCGGCGGTGGAGAATATCTGCTGAGCCGAGGTCGGGATGGTGGTGTTCTTCTCGATGAGCCTGGTCATCACCCCGCCCAGGGTCTCGATGCCGAGGTTCAGGGGGGTCACGTCGAGCAACAGAACGTCCTTGACCTCACCGCCGAGTACCCCGCCCTGAATAGCCGCTCCGATGGCCACCGCCTCGTCGGGGTTGACGTCTTTGCGCGGTGCCTTGCCGAAAAAGGCCTCGACCTTTTCCTGTACCTTGGGCATGCGGGTCTGGCCGCCGACCAGGATCATCTCGTCGATGTCGCCCGCGTTCACCCCGGCATCCTTGAGGGCGATGCGACAGGGCTCAATGGTGCGCTCGATCAAATCGTCCACCAGCGACTCGAATTTGGCCCGGGTGAGCTTGATGTTCAGATGCTTGGGTCCCGCCGCATCGGCCGTAATGTAGGGCAGATTGATGTCGGTTTGGTGGCTGGAGCTGAGCTCGATCTTGGCCTTCTCGGCGGCCTCCTTGAGGCGCTGCAGAGCCAAGGGATCATTGCGCAGGTCAACGGTTTGATCCCGTTTGAATTCGGCCACTAGGAAGTCGATGATGCGCAGGTCGAAGTCCTCGCCCCCGAGGAAGGTGTCCCCGTTGGTCGAAAGCACCTCGAACTGGTGCTCGCCTTCGATCTCGGCAATTTCGATGATGGAGATGTCGAAGGTACCACCGCCTAGGTCGTAGACCGCGAGCTTCTGATCGCCCCGCTGTTTGTCCATGCCGTAGGCTAGAGAGGCGGCGGTGGGCTCGTTGATAATACGCTTAACATCCAGGCCCGCGATACGGCCGGCATCCTTGGTCGCCTGCCGCTGGGAGTCATTGAAATAGGCCGGCACGGTGATGACGGCCTCCTTGACCTCAGTCCCCAGATAGTCCTCCGCGGTCTTCTTCATCTTCTGGAGTACTTTGGCGGAGACCTCCGGTGGGGCCATCTTCTTGCCGGTGGCCTCGACCCAGGCATCGCCGTTGTCCGCCCTGACAATATTGTAGGGGACCATGTCCTTGTCCTTCCCGACCACCTGGTCATCGAACCGGCGGCCGATCAGGCGCTTGATCGCGAACAGGGTGTTCTTGGGGTTGGTGACCGCCTGACGCTTCGCGGACTGGCCGATCAGGACCTCACCGTCACTGCTGAAGGCAACGATGGAGGGGGTGGTGCGGTCGCCTTCCGCGTTCTCGATGACCTTGACCTTGTCGCCTTCCATGACGGCGACACAGGAGTTAGTGGTACCCAGGTCAATGCCGATGATTTTTCCCATAGTGTTCTGTCTCCGGATTGAATTCTCGTCGCTCGGCGAGCCTTCTCTGCCGACTCAATTGGGGTAAAATCCTACGGTTTTCAAGCCTGTTCCGATGGGGGCGCCGCCGCAACGATCACCATGGCCGGCCGCACCAACCGACCGTTGAGCAGATAGCCCTTCTGGATCACCCTGACCACTGTGTTGGGCACGATGTCTGCCGTGGGCTGGGTAGTCATGGCCTGGTGATACTCGGGATCGAAGGGTTTGTCCTGCGGGTCGAGCTGCTCGACGCCGAATCTGCCCATTACGCTTACGAGCAGCTTGAGGGTCAGCTCCGTACCCTCGCGGAGCTTCGCGACATCCGTGCCCTCGTCCCGGGCCGCGTCGTGGCCGAGCTCCAGGCTGTCACGCACCTGCAGCAGCTCGCGCACGAAGCCGTCGAGGGCGAATTTGTGCGCCTTCTCCAACTCGTTGGCATGACGCCGCTTCAGGTTCTCCATCTCGGCACGGACCCGCAACAGCTGGTCCCAATTTTCGTCTGCCTTGGCCTGTACTTCTTCCAGCAGGGAGGTCAGCTGCTCCGGCGCATCAGCATCGTCCGTAAAGGTTTCTTCCACTGCTTCTTCCACCTCTTTTTCCGCCGCCGTTGCCGCCACGGTTTCCGCGGCCACTACAACCTCTTCTTCTGCCGGCACCTCCGCCACTTCCGCCAAGTCCGGCATCGCTGCTCCCGGTCCCTTCGGCTTCTGTTCCGGGGCCCCTGTTTCTCGCTCCGCTACCATCTGCGCACCTCCAAGCTGGGGTAGTGGTGATTTTTGAAGTGATAGGGTAGATGGATTCATCGGTAATCATTCCGATTGCCACCGTTTTTCTCGTTGCCTGATTCTAGATTTTACTCCTCTCTTCTGGAAGAATACGCCTGGTTTGAACGATTGCGTTCATTGATAAAACGAACCGAAGAGTTTTCAATTATGATTATCGAGACTAAAGTATACAGCTATCGAAAATGTCAGAGCGAAGAGCTCGTTAAAAATAGCACAAATGCCGGTAGCTCGCATTGAATGGACGTTTAGGGTCTCGCGCCGAACATTGAGCGCCTGGTTAAAAGAACAGGCGAATGACCTCCCACCCCTTGAAGAGACGCTACAACCTGTTGAGTGCAAAAAGATTCCTGCGCTGGATGTGGATGAGTTGTAGTCCTTTGTCTTTCGTAGCAAAGACAAAGTTTGGGTCTGGATTGCCATGAATAGAGAGATCCGAGAAATCGTCGCCTCTGCCTGCGGTGATCGCAGTGAAAACACCTGTCGGATACTCTGAGATCGCGTACCGTCTGCTTATAAAGAAGTGATCGTTTTCAGTGATTATTGGAACGCGTACAAGCCGTCATTCCGAGCGAGTAACAGCGCCCTGTGGGTAAAGAAACGGGGGAAGCGGCTCATATTGAGCGTTGGAATAATACTTTACGGAAACAGTTGGCACGCTTCGTACGTAAGACGTTTTCTTTTTCCAAATGTATTAAAATGCATGAGATTTTCTTAAAACTCTTCATACACCGCTATAATACTGCATTATTGCCGATTGTCGGCTAGATATCACTTCGAAAATCACCACTACCCGGAGGTTTTTCTTGGGCCGCACGACGAAAAAGGCGGGAATCCGATGGATGCGGTAGAGCCGATCGAAATCGTTGTAGGCGCGATCCATCGTCAGGATCGAGCACGGCTCCAAGGGAATCCAGTCCAGCGGACGAGCACACGCGATTAGATGAAGCCCGAAGTCCTGGTAGATCAGAAAGCTCCTGTTGGCGTTGGCATCGTTGCGACTGCAGGCACACCTCGATGTCGCGCAATCCGTCCCGCCCGGTCAATTAGGCGAAGGCCATGGCTAAGTATTGATCCCAACACGAAAACTGACGCACCCGGTGGTGCCCTAACGCTCGACGCACTTGTTGAACTCGTAGCGGCAGATGATTGGGCGAAGACAGTCTTCTCGGCCATGCGGTACCCCGGCGTGTAGTAAATGCCGGGTGCTGTACGCTGGAATTACCCAGGAGCCGTGCGAATAAAAAAAATCTTATAGTTGCTACTTTCCCCTTAAAACACATCGTGTTACAATAATGATTACGAATTTAACCGGACGCTATATGAGATACGTTATTGTTGCTTCAGGGCCGACGTCAACAGCCGCGCAGTCACACCCACCAGGGGGATGACCCGCGGATAATTCATCCGCGTCGGTCCGATCACCCCCAGCACGCCGATCACCTGATCATTGATGCCGTATGGCGCCGTGACCAGGCTGCAGTCGTCCAGCAATTGATAGCCGGACTCCTCGCCGACGAAGATCCGGACCCCCTCGGCCGCGATGCAGCGGTCGAGCAGATGCAGGATCTGGTTCTTCTCCGTAAAGGCATCGAACAGCTGCTTGAGTCGTTCCACGTTCGCCAGCTCATCGAATTCCATCAGGTTGGTCTGTCCGGCGATAAAGCAATTACCAGTGCCTTCGGTGGCCTCCATCACCTGTTGCGCCATCTCCACCGCCTGCAGCATGACCTGGTCCATGTGCTCACGGGTGGTCTTCATGTCCGCTAGCAGGCACTTGCGCACCTCGTGCAAGTCCCGGCCGGTGAACATGTCGTTCAGATAGTTTGCCGTCTGCTCGAGCTGCGCCGGTGAATAGGCACGATCTGCATTGACAATCCGGTTGTGAACTTCGCCTTCGCTGGTCACCAGAATCGCCAGTACCCGGTTTCCGGACAGGGGCAAAAATTCGATCTGGCGAAAGGCATCGTGCTCGTGGCGCGGCATCATGACGACCCCGGCAAGGTGGGTAACGCCGGATAGCAGCTGAGAGGTGCTTTCGATCAGCGTGGCGGCATCGCCAAGGCCCTCCAGCCGGCGCCGCATCTCAGTTACCTCCTGCTCAGCCGGTCGCCTGACGGTGAGCAGGGAATCGATAAAGAGCCGGTAACCCAAGGGCGTAGGCACCCGACCGGCGGAAATATGAGGCGAGGACACCAGCCCCATATCCTCCAGATCCGCCATGATGTTGCGCACCGTCGCCGCGCTCAGCTCCAGACCCATATCCTTCGACAGCGTCCGCGAGCCCACGGGCTGACCGTCCCTGATGTAGCGTTCGATCAGGGCCTTGAGAAAATGTTGGGCGCGCTTGCTGACTTGGTGGTCACCGCTGCCGGTACGCGTCATCAGGGCCCTCTCACGGGAAATCGAAACCCAACTGCGGAAACCAGTTTAGCACTCGATTCGCATGAGTGCTAACAGCCCCAATTTAGAGTTTGTACGCAGGGCTGTCAACCCGGATCTGTCTGTGGAATCGTCTGAACCGCAAAAGTCCACTTGGCAGCAGACAAGCGCGAAGGGCACAAAGCAAAGCGTCTCCGGTGCAGCCAGAAAGAACCCAAGAAATTGTGAGTGCGTTGAGCATAGGAAATTGTTGGCGACGAGCCTTATTGCAATGCACTCCTGAGGCCCTCTATAGTATCTACATCAATAAGATACTTACGGGGTTACGATGCAAACATTCGTGAAGAAATGGGGTAACAGCGCATCGGTGCGCATCCCCGCCGCCGTCATGGAGGCCGTAGGCCTTTACTTGGACGAGCCGGTAGACGTGCGCGAAGAAACCGGACGCATCGTCATCGAGCCGATGCACCCGCGTAAATACGATCTTGCGCAACTGCTGGCCGGAATCACATCAGGACAACCTGCATGCCGAAGTCAGCTTCGGCCGGGCGGTCGGTAACGAGGCGTTCTAACTATGGTTCGTCGCTACGTCCCCGAGGCGGGCGATATTGTGTGGCTGGACTGCGACCCCCAAGCCGGCCACGAACAAGCCAGGCACCGGCCCGCGCTGGTCCTCAGCCCGGCAACCTATAATGGCAAAACCAACCTGATGCTCTGTTGTCCCATGACGACGCGAATCAAAGGCTATCCGTTCGAGGTCCTAATTGCCGGTAATCCCCCCAGCGCAGTGCTGGCCGGCCAAGTGAAATCCCTCGACTGGGTTGCGCACCAGGCAAGTCGCAAGGGCAAGGCCTCTGCCCCCGAGTTGAACGCAGTCCAGGCCAAGCTGGTTGCCCTGATCGGAAAACCCTGATACCTGATGAATAAAGGACAGATCGTGACCCGCTTCGTGCGCATGATCTGTCCTTATTCATTGTAAACGATTAAACAGCTGGTCAACCGCCTCAGGCGGTGTATTTGGCCGCCACGAAATCCCAGTTGATGATCTTCCAGATTTCCTCCAGATACTTGGGGCGGGCATTGCGATAGTCGACGTAGTAAGCATGTTCCCAGACATCGACCGTCAACAGGGCGGTCTTGCCCTCGGTCATGGGGGTGCCGGCGTTGGAGGTATTGACGATCTCCACGGAGCCGTCGGTCTTCTTCACCAGCCAAGTCCAGCCGGAGCCGAAATTGGTGGCGGCGGACTGAGAGAACTGCTTCTTGAACTCTCCCACAGAGCCGAATTTGGCTTTGATGGCATCGGCCAGGGCACCGGAAGGCTCGCCACCGCCCTTGGGGCTCAGGCAGTTCCAGTAGAAGGTATGGTTCCACACCTGCGCGGCGTTGTTGAAAATTCCGCCGGAGGATTTCATGATGATGTCTTCCAGGCTCTTACCCTCGAATTCGGTGCCGGGAACTAGGTTGTTGAGGTTGGTGACATAGGTCTGGTGGTGCTTGCCGTAGTGATACTCGATGGTCTCCTGGGAGATGACGGGCTCCAGGGCCTTCTTGTCGTAGGGAAGTGCGGGCAGTTCGTATGCCATGGTGTCTAGTCTCCTGATGTGGGTTATGCTTTCCGGCGCTCGGTGAAGCTCCACGGCGAATACCCGGACCTCGACCTACGCCATATCCGACTAAATTACTCAGAGATCAGGTCCGAAATTCTACTCACGGCCTTTGCTTTTTGCAACCGCTCGGATTTGAAAGCCAGGACGAGCGCGTATAAATTCTACTGAAAACATGGCCTTGGCACACCTGTCTGCCTGCTTTACTCGGCTGGCCGGCTACCGCTACAGCAGCAGACGGCTGGTAGTTGGCGGCTGGTAGCGGGAAGCAATTGGTCGAAAGTTATACGTGTTCAAACGGACCAACCGAAAGATGCTTGCCGTTACTCTCGATCCAAAAATGGAACAAGAGCTGGAGCAGCTCGCCACCACGACCGGACACAGCAAGGGCTTCTATGTGCATAAGGCCCTCTCCGAGTATCTGGATACCCGCACCGATTATCTGCTGGCACTCGCCGCCCTGGAACAAGAGGAGCCGCGTACCAGCCTGGCGGATGTGAGGCGCGAGCTTGACCTGGAGCGTTGAGTTCGGAGCCAAGGCCAAACGGCAATTGGCCAAGATTGATCGGCAGTGGCAGGCGGCGATTCTCGATTACATCGAGGACCAAATCGCGCCCCTCGACAATCCCCGCAATCGCGGCAAGCCACTGATCGGTGATCGCAAGGGACTGTAGCGCTATCGGGTAGGGAACCATTGCATCCTCTGCGAGCTGCGCGACCAGGAGTTGGTCGTGCTCGTGGTAGTGGTAGTGGTCGCGCATCGCCGTCACGTCTACCGAAACATGTGAGGGTAGTGGTGATTTTTGAAGTAAGTAGGGTAGATGGATTCATCGGTAATCATTCCGATTGCCACCGTTTTTCTCGTTACCTGATTCCAGATTTTAGCCCTCTCTTCCGGAAGAATACGCTTGGTCTGAACGATTGCGTTCATTGATAAAACGAACCGAAGAGTTTTCAATTATGATTATCGAGACTAAAGTATACAGCTGTCGAAAATGTCAGAGCGAAGATCTCGTTAAAAATGGCACAAATGCGTCCGGTAGCTCACAATATCACTGTAAAGCCTGTGGTGCCTATGGCGTACTTGAGCGCACAGAACGCGCGACGGAAGAAAAGAAGAAAGATCCAGTATGCGCGGGATTGAACGGACGTTTGGGGTCTCGCGCCGAACATTGAGCGCCTGGTTAAAAGAACAGGCGAATGACCTCCCACCCCTTGAAGAGACACTACAACCTGTTGAGTGCAAAAAGACTCCTGTGCTGGATGTGGATGAGTTATGGTCCTTTGTCTTTCGTAGCAAAGACAAAGTTTGGGTCTGGATTGCCATGAATAGAGAGATCCGAGAAACCGTCG
>Ga0209785_1000520_pt1 | contig 10456 bp, 10 predicted proteins | sample WorMetG1BERMUDA2_FD_187403 | JGI IMG/M metagenome (GOLD analysis project Ga0209785, IMG submission 187403) | Marine gutless worms symbiont microbial communities from Max Planck institute for Marine Microbiology, Germany - Inanidrilus... ... | reverse complement strand
AAGTGCTGATCGAACGATGGCGCCGGCATTACAACACCATCCGGCCCCACAGCTCGCTCGGATACAGACCGCCGGCGCCAGAAACAATCTTGCCAAACGTTGATGGGCCAACCTACGCTGTGGATCGGCTTCGGTCGGCCCATCAACTCAAACCGCGCCAAACTCTAACTTAGACCGTGGACCACTCAATGGGGGCAGGCCATGAGCGAAGCAGGACATTGCGATGTACACCATACGCACCGAGATGGCTTCACAGATTTCTATCCTTGGGAGACTTACTATGGCGACCAGGACCTTACTGAGCCATGTGCAGGTTTTGGTATTTGGCACATCAACGGCATGGCGCGATACCGACGGAGTATCCGCCTGGGTCTAACCCACTACATGGGGTCCGTAGCCCGTGCCCGCAATTGGTTGCATACCGACGACGAAAAGCGACTTTTTTCCGGCAAGAACCAAAGGGACTGGAAGGGGGCCGGTACATGGCTTCACATCATTTTTAATAAGCCGTTAATGATATTTGGGCTCGGTTTAGGTAAGGACGAGGTTTTCTTGCGTTGGCTGCTTATTGAAAGGGCTCGGTATTTTCAAAGATTCCCGAATAGGCAGAAAGAGGCCTGGTATGCCTATCCAAAGACAGAGTCCGATCTCGGGAAGCTCTATTTTTTGAGGGAGCTGGGTATTTCATTGCTCCCAGTTAAAGATTACAACGAGCTCTATTCCAGTATGACTTGGCGATAGGCTCAATCAACCTTCCCCGTGAACAGCCGGGCGAACGGCCCGTTGCGATCATAATACTCTACCCGTTGCAGCATCATCGGCTTGTAGCCCGCATAGATCACGAGCTGGCGGCGAAGAGGATCGGCGCGATTGAAAAGGCGCGCAATCTCATCGGGCGTCAGCAGATCATATAGCTCGTTCGCTTCTGAGCGACCCGACAGACCCTTGGCACGTTGTTCGGCGCTGACTTCTCCGTCACGCGTACTTTCGATCCGAGTCTTGCCGAGCCGCTTGGAGATGTATTCCGTTGTGGTCAGGTCCACATTGCCGAACGCCTGGAATATTCCGGCATTGGCGGCGAAGCTCTCCCAGCGCTTGGCATAGAGCTCTTCGCCTTGGCCCCAGTCCTGAATGATGATCCAGAGCTTCACGCCGAAAGAGGCGATTTGACCGGAGGCGTCCTGAAGCTGCTTCATGAAGCCGAGCACGGGAAACTCGTCTAAGCAGACCAGGACAGGAGCATCGGGCATGCGATCTTCCTGTTCCATCGCATCCATCATCTGATTGAGGATAATCCGCATCCAGCGGCTACACATCGCCATGCGTCCGGCAGGCAGGCAGAGATAAACGCTCACCCCTTGCGGATCGCGTTTCAGATCGCGCAGATCGAAATCGTGACCGGTGAGAACCGCCTTCATTGATTTATAGTCCAGAAAATCCGTATGTCGCCGCACGGTGGAAAGAACACCCGCACGCTCGTTTTCGGATTTGTCGAAGAAGGAGCGGATGCTGCCTTCAATTGCAGCGGCGATTTCATCGTGTCCGTCATCTTCGAGGGCTTCGGCGGTGCGCAAGGCCTCACGGGCGAGAATGTATTCTTCCGTGTCATCATCCGTGACCATCGCGCGCGAGATAATATGGCGCACGGTGATCAGGTTCCGCTCCGTGTCCCGGAACAGGCTGGAGGAGGCGACATATAAAAGAACTCCGGTGATGAAGGTCTTTGCGCTTTCATCCCAATGCGGGTCTTTTTCCTGAGCGGAGCGGATCACCAGGCCGTCCGCGATCAGGGCCGCGTCTTCGACAATGTAGGGATTGTCCAAGGACAGAACTGTCATCGGATTATAGGCAGCGCGGAAGCTTCGTGCCGCGCCCTTGGTGCGATCAAAGGGATCGAGCACATAAACCTTCTGGCCCAGAGCGGCACGGCGCTTCGCCGTTTTGCTGGCGAGTTCGCCCTTCGGGTCGGTCGCCAGAACGCTGCCGCGATAGAAAGCGAGATTGCCGATCAGGGTAACGGATTTACCCGCCCGGCTACCGGCCACAGTCAGGACATGGCGGTCGTCCTCGATGCCGATCAGCTTATCGCCCAATGCCCCGATCAGGATTTTGGAGCCAGGATTGCGGGGATCATAGGTGAGCAGCGTACTGCCGAGAATGTTCTCCGGCGACTGCCACTGTGCCTGCGGTTCGGATTGCGTTTTCAGGAAGCGCGAGGTCAGTCCGCGCGGCACATCCCGCGTCAGGTGCTCCAGAAATTCAGCTTGCGTATATCCATGTTTCTTGCTCATGCGCTTTAGACTAAGCGCCGGGCTTCCGATATTTCCTCGCTTGTTCCTCGTGCCCGCTTTCTCCCTGTCCGGGCTGCGATAGTCATTCCAGCTAACCCGTGGACCTAAGCGTACAAGCCGCCGATGCCTGACGGCAGCAGTCAATGGTCGGCCCGCTCCACCTCCGTGTTGACCATGACTGATCGGCGGCTGTCCGCCTTTACTCCGGCCACGGCTGGAATGAACCAGCCGAACAGATAAGGAGAAATCAAATGACGGAAACAGCTCAAACCAACGAAACAGAAAGCCAGAACGCCAACCTTCCCACGCATGTCGCCAAGACACGTATTGGCTACGGCAAGAAAGCCACCTACGAGCAGATCGGAGTCGCCTGGCAGAATGACGACGGCTCCTTTTACATCAAGCTCTATGGCACGCAGGTCGTTAGCAGCTTTTCACTCTACAGCCTCAAGCCGAAAGACGATCAGAAGGGCTAATCGCCCCAGCGATCCGCCAAACGGTCGGGGCCAAAAGTCCCGACCGTTTCCGTTTATGCTCATGACGTTCTGAAAACGTCCGAAGTATCAATGGCATACTGTTACTTGTTAGCTGAACCGTGTATGGTTGTAATTTGGCGAAGCAAACAATGCAGGTGGGGCTATAGACGAGAAAATCCCTGGGGGAGAAAAGAGTAATGAGCGAAAAATATATAAAACCTCAGATCATTAATTTGAGGAATGATCCAAAATATAACGAGAAATGGGTACAGCAGATCATAGCGGATGATCCCTCGGTTTTGGGGTTGGGTGATTTGGTCCTTCGAGATGTTGAAAGAATTCAGCCCAGAGCAGGGCGGCTTGATCTGCTTTTGCAGGACCCCGACACGCAACGGCGTTATGAAGTAGAGCTTCAGCTCGGCGCGACGGACGAGGCCCATATCATTCGTACAATTGAATATTGGGACATTGAAAAGAAGCGTTATCCGCAATACGACCACTGTGCCGTTCTCGTTGCTGAAGATATTACGAGTCGGTTTCTGAATGTCATTTCACTTTTCAACGGCACGATGCCGCTTATCGCCATTCAGATGCAGGCTTTGAAACTCGGCGACAGCATGACCTTGGTTTTCACGAAAGTGATGGATGAATTGTCGCGCGGCCTAGTCGATGACGATGAGGACGCCCAAGCCGCTCCGACGGATAGAGCTTACTGGGAAGAGAAACGAGGAACGAAGGCAACGGTAGCGTTGGCTGACAAAATGTTGGAGATCCTTCGCGAATTCGATCCAACACTGAACTTGAAGTACAACAAATTCTACATCGGGCTTGAGAAGGATGGGCAGCCATACAATTTCGTCTCCTTCAGGCCGAAAAAGAACCAGCTCAACTTCGAGCTGAAGCTTCCCCAAACCGACGCAATTGACGAGAAGATTGATCAGGCTGAGTTAGATACCCTCGAATACAATAAGCGTTGGGGGCTTTATCGCCTTCGCCTCACCAAGAACGATATCCAATCCAAATCAGAAGTGCTCAAGGAACTGTGCCAGATGGCGCACGACCGTAGGGCCAGTTCCTGACCTCTGTAAATTCTATGTCGCAGCATCTGGTTGGTAGCGACCCGATGCGATCCGGCTAACTCCGAGTTTCTCCGAAAGACCCTGTGAGCAAGGCTTGCGAGTGGGGTGAGTTTTGCAGGCGGCAAAGCTGGTCTGGTAAAATGAAAGGTAGGAGGGGCGGAAAAGACATAGGTTTGAGTACAAGGTGTGCGTGGTAATACCACGCCCACCTTGGAGGGGGACTTCCCATCCCCCGTTGACACCCCCTCGGAATCCCTAAAGCGCGTCCAAGCTTGATGCATGTTCGGGCTTAAGGGATTTGTCAGCCAGCACCCACCATTGAGGCTGGACTGGCTGAGTGCAACGTGCCGTCGTTGCATCACGGCCAAGGAGACTTCGCTCTCCCTGGACCCATTGAGCAAAGGGACTTCGGCTCCCCTTGCAACCCTCGACCAGCGGTTTCGACCCTGGACGGCGACCGGTGTTTCGGCACCGGCTTCGAGCAAAGGGAGATATCGGCGCTCCCTTATGCAAACCCATCGACCGGGGTAACGCCCCCGGACCCGCGTCTGTTTTCGGCGCGAGGAATGCGCGAGGAGGGACCGGCATACCAGAAAATAAGGTAATGGTATGACGGACCCAAAAAACAGAAAGCGTTCATCGCCTATCTCGTACCGCCCCCCGGAGGGGCTGCGCGGCGAGCTATTGGCGAGACAGCTCAAGTCCGGTCTGTCTATGAACGCTTTTATCACCGAAGCCATTTTTGAAAGGCCATCGCCACGCCAGACCCGTCGTCCGCCAATTGAGAAGGCGGAGCTCGCCAAACTTCTCGCGCTTGCTGGGAGCATTCGCGACAAGCTCGATGCCCTTCAAAATGATCCGTCCAATTCCGAGCGCGATGACCAATTGGATCAGGCGCTCGATGATCTGAACGTGCTTCGTTCAGCGATATTTTCCGCATTGGGGCGCAAACCATGATTCCCTTCGGATCACAGCGCGCCCTGGGCCAGGACCTTGCGACGCACCTTATGAACACGCATGACAACGAGCGCATGGAACTCGTGAACGTGCGCGGCGCGGTCGCCAAGGATTTGCATGGAGCCTTCGCCGAATGGGAGCTTCAGGCCCATGCCCTGACCAGATGCAAAAACTATCTCTACAGCCTTTCGATCAATCCGGATCCCGCGCAAGGTCCGCTCACCTCCGAGCAATATGAGGACTACATCGCTCGGGTCGAGGACAAGCTGGGGCTTGAGGGTCAGCCCAGAGCCATCGTCATGCACGTCAAAGACGGGCGCGAGCATGCTCATGTGGTCTGGTCCCGGATTGATGCCGAGGCCGGTAAGGCGGTGCAGATCGCCTTTGACCGCGAAAAGCTGATGATGGTGACGCGCGTGTTTGCCCGCGATCATGGACTGGATTTGCCGGGAGGCTATGACCGTGACGGTCATGATCAGCTTTCTCTCTATGAGAAAGCGCAGCAGGACAAAACCGGCGTCACCAAGGAAGAGCGCATCGCCCATGTCACCGAAGCCTGGCAACAAAGCGATAGCGCCAAGGCCTTCGTGCAGGCGCTTGAAGAGCGCGGCTATATCCTCGCCACCGGCAAGCGTCCCTATGTGCTTGTCGATATTTATGGCGAGATGAACGCGCTGCCCAAGCTCATCGATGATAAGTCTGTCCGCACCAAGGATATACGCGCTTTCCTGGAAAAGGATTTTCCAGCAGGTAGCCTGCCCAGTGTCGAAGAAGCGCGGAAGCTCGCCGAGCAGCATCGCAAAGCGCGCGAAGCCTTCGTCAAAAGTCAGCGCAGCCAGGATAAGGCGACCGCGCTCAAAGAGCAGCAAGCCAAGCGCCGGGAAGTCGCTCAGAAAGAAGCAGCGGCACTGAAGGTTAAGCAGGCAGCCGAAACCCTCAAACTTGCATCCCGGCAACAGGATGAGACGCGCAGGCTTGAGGGCCGGTTCAAAGATGAGATGGACCGGATCAAGCGTCAGCGTGAGGCAAACCGCCCGACCGGTCTCGCCGCTTTCCTTGGCCGCGTGACCGGCATGAACTTCTTGGTAAAGGCGATACGTGCGCATCAGGGTGCTCGCCGTCAGCAAAAACATGAACAAGAAAAACAGGCGCTCGCTGATCGTCAGCAGCGCCAGCGTCAGGAGCTTGCTTTCCGTCAGCGCATGCAGCGCCTATCCCATGAACGCCGGTTACGGGCGCTCGACCGGTTGGAAGCGCGTGAGATGAAATCTCTCACCACCAAGCAGCTTGCTGGAGAGCGCGCACAGGAACGTGATGGCTTTTTGCACCTGCCGACCTTGGGGCGGAAGCAGCGTGATAAGACCACTGAGCGTGACGGTGGTGATGATAGGTTCTATCCGGATATCCGGGAAGATTTCACCCGCGCCGCCAGTCCTGGTCATGATCGCCATGGTGATGATCGTGGCGGCGATCATGGTGGCCGTGATTTCCGCTCGCTGTTCAAGAGCCGCCGCAATACGCCAAAGAAATCACCCGGCAAGAACAAGGGCGATGATCGGGATCGCTGATGCCATGAGCCGAATAGGACCGCTATTCGGCTCATGGCGATTACCGGCGCTTCGGAAACTGGGAGGTGAACGGATTGTGGGATTTGACGTGCCTCAACTCGATCCGCCAGAAAGAGGCTTGAATGGACTTGCTTTCCATCGAGCCCCAGTATTCCCCGCTGAGCGCTTCGAGATCGAATATGCGCTCCCAGCTTTTCTGAATTTCTGGAAGCAAGTGATCCGGCTTCGGGGAGCCCGCTTGCCAACCCGCACGCCTTAACTTTTCCCCAAATTGCTGGTCGTCGTCCGCATTCAGAGGAAGATAGCTGTCGTTCAGCGTAATATGCCACGCATCATGATCGGACAGTAAAACCTCTCCATCCGGCAATTCGCATTCGATCATGACGTGATTGCCTTCCGGTCCCCAATTGTGCCGCAATGAGCGCAGGTCTGGCCGTTTGCTGACGTTGCACCACTGATACCAACCCCAAAGTGGCATGGCGTCGGAGCGCACTGGTTCGCCGACGCGCTTGGCAAGTTGATGGCGTATCCAGTCATAGGCGTGGGGCCATGAATTTTCGCTGTGATGCCTATTGGATTCCAGGAAGCCGACTTTATTCAGGTGCTCCCACGCCTCGCGGCTTTGTATGGACCAGATACGCATGGATCGTTCACTTGGTATCGTTTTTCACCGAATTGCCTAATTTGTGATCGAAATTCATGACTTGGAATCGTTTTTCATGGACGTTTCCGATGCCTGTTCGCTTCCTTGAGCCAAATAGGCGGCTTAATCGGCTCATAAAGTAATTACATTTGAGCCGAATAGATGATATAATCGGCTCACGAGGATATCAAGCGAAAGGCTTAAATCAGACGTGACCTATATCTGGCAGAGAGAGGAATGGCCGAATTTTACCTGGGACAACGATGCCGTTGACCAGAATGCTTACGCCTACGCGCTGGAAGCCAGCAGTCTCGTGGGTGAGGTGAAGCATCTATCCGAGACAGAGAAAACGGACGCACTGATCGACCTTATGGTCTCCGAAGCCGTGAAAACCTCGCAGATCGAAGGAGAAAACTTCGACCGGGAAGACGTGCGCTCTTCCATTCGCAACCAGCTTGGACTGAATGCGACGCCGGAGACGGTGCGGGACCCGAGAGCCAATGGTGTTGCCGCGCTGATGATATCGGTGCGGGATCATTTTGCGGAACCTTTGACCGAGCAGCGCCTTTGCGAATGGCAGGACCAGATCATCGTCGGGCGTTATGACCGCGCTAAACTCGATGTGGGCAAGTGGCGGACCAGTGTGGAGCCGATGCAGATTGTCTCCGGTGCCATCGGCAAAGAAAAGGTTCACTACGAGGCCCCGCCTTCCGAGCAGGTGCCTGCCGAGATGAAGCGCTTTGTAGAATGGTTCAACGATAGTCAAAATCTGAAAGGCGCGATCCGTGCCGGAGTCGCGCATCTCTATTTCGAGTGCATCCACCCGTTCTCGGACGGCAATGGCCGCGTTGGGCGCGCGATATCGGAAATTGCGTTATCCCAAGAGCTTGGGCATCCGGCGCTTCTTAGCCTGTCCACGACAATTCAGGGCAGGCGGCAGGACTATTACGACGCACTATCACGTGGAAGCCAGGGAAGTCTGGATATCACCGAATGGCTGGTCTGGTTTACCGGTCTGGTTCTGGATTCCCAGCGACAGGCCAAAGACCAAATCGCCTACGTGCTTTCGAAAGCACGCTTTTGGGACATTCATGGCGACGGGCTCAATGAACGTCAGGCCAAGGTTTTGAGCAGGATGTTCCGCGAAGGCCCCGAGGGTTTCAAAGGCGGCATGAGCGCTCAGAAATATACCAAGATCACGGAGTGCTCGAAGGCCACGGCAACCCGCGATCTTGCCGAGCTCCTAAAGATGGGCGCGTTCCGCAAGTTAGAGGGCGGCGGTCGCAGCACGCGCTACGACATCCAGCTTCCGGATGGATAGGACGTGCCGATGCAGCTTAGCAAAACTGATTTCATCCAGTATCTGAATTGCCCGAAATCGCTTTGGGCGTTGAAGCGCGAGCCTGAAACCTATCCGCATGGCGAGTTTTCCGTCTTCCTGCAAAAGCTCACGCGCGAGGGATATGAAGTCGAGCGATACGTCCGCCAATATTTCGATGCTATCGACGAGCGGGCGGTCGATTTCCAGCGCGTGTTCGAAACCGATACCGGCCTCTTTGCTCGCGCTGACGCTTTTGAAACGACTGGGAGTGGCGAAACGATCTTGTACGAGGTCAAGTCATCGACGAGCGTTAAGACGGACGCGGATCACAACCACATCAAGGATGCCTGCTTTCAGAAAATTTGCGCCGAGCGGAGCGGACAGAAGATTGACCGTGTGTTTCTGGTTCACCTGAACGGAGAGTATGTCCGTGATGGGGATATCGATCCCGAGGGCTTGCTTGAATTCGCCGATGTTACCGAGGATGTCGGCGCGATTCAGGAAGAGACTGAAGCGGAGATTGACCAGGCTTTGGCGCTCCTAACCGAAACTGATATCGACCGTGATGGCTGCTCTTGCCTCCATAACTCGCGGGCTCATCACTGCGATACGTTTTCTATTTTCAATCCAGGCATACCGCAGCCGTCGATTTATAGCCTGCCACGGCTTAGTGCGAAGAAGCGCTACGACTTCGTGGTCAACCGATTGTTCGATTTGAACGCCGTACCTGACGACTACCCCTTATCGGATATCCAGCAAACGGTGGTCATTGCCGCGAAAGCCGGGGAGCCCCAAATCAACCTTGCCGCCATTCGGGATTTTCTGTCCGAGATGGTGTTTCCGCTCTACTTCTTTGACTACGAAACCTTCTCCTCGGCGGTGCCGTTTCTGGATAGGACGAGCCCGCACAAACATTTTCCAGTTCAATATTCCCTGCATATTCTGGAAGCTGACGGTCAACTGACGCACCGAGAGTTTTTGGAACGAGAGCCTCGCCTTCCCGACCGTCTCATAGAGCAGATGGAAGCAGATATTGGGCCAGTAGGAAGCATCGTTTCCTGGCACGCTTCATTCGAGAAAGCACGCAACCGTGACATGGCTTTGCTGTTCCCGGAGAAAGCCGAGTTCCTCACAGGGCTGAATGACCGGATGGTCGATTTGGAGGATGTCTTCAAATCCGACTACGTTGACGCGCGGTTCGATGGATCGACCTCGATCAAGAAGGTGCTGCCGGTCATTTGTCCCGAGCTTAGCTACAAGGATTTAGATGTTCAGGACGGCGCATCAGCCATGGAGGCCTGGCAGCGGATGATTGATGCAGATAAAGCCGAGGCTGACGAGATCGCTGAAGCGCTGCTGAGCTATTGCAAGCTCGACACCTTGGCCATGGTGGAAATCTACCGGTTTCTAGCCGCTCAATGCCAGTAGCCGATGAAGCCAAGGAGGCCGAGGGCACGCAATGAAGAAAGTGAGAGGGAAGCCCGCCTATTTGGTTTCTGCGACTTTGCACAGTTCGTATTTCGATAAGCCGGTCGAATACACGATCCAGGTTTATGGACCGATTTCAAACCCGTGGGTTGCTCAGGAGGTCGCAGTTCGAAAATGGTACCATGTGTACTTCATCGGCCCGGAAGAGGAGAGGGAGAAGCATAAATTTGCATGGGGCGAGCGTATCGAGTTTTCTGCACCAAGACCCTTTGGGATGAAAATCGATGCAGATGAATGGGGGCTTTAGTTCTGCGCTGCATCAATGGGCGCAGGTTTTGCTTGAATAACAACTATTTAGGTTTCGGTCGCGATAGAGTCTACAAAACGTAAATCCTGCCCCCGCAACCAAATCAAACCATTGAAACTTAACGGTTTTGAGGGTTTTTTGATTCTCGAACAAAACCCAAAAACACCCTCCGGGGGACAAATGGTGGCCTGCCCCCATTGAGTGGTCCACGGTCTAAGTTAGAGTTTGGCGCGGTTTGAGTTGATGGGCCGACCGAAGCCGATCCACAGCGTAGGTTGGCCCATCAACGTTTGGCAAGATTGTTTCTGGCGCCGGCGGTCTGTATCCGAGCGAGCTGTGGGGCCGGATGGTGTTGTAATGCCGGCGCCATCGTTCGATCAGCACTT
>Ga0209785_1000517_pt1 | contig 10486 bp, 9 predicted proteins | sample WorMetG1BERMUDA2_FD_187403 | JGI IMG/M metagenome (GOLD analysis project Ga0209785, IMG submission 187403) | Marine gutless worms symbiont microbial communities from Max Planck institute for Marine Microbiology, Germany - Inanidrilus... ... | reverse complement strand
GTCCAGATCGCGCGAAAGCTGAAGTGCAGATAGTCCCTTCTTGGCGTTCAGCATAAGCATGATCGCCAGAAACCACTTTTGAAGCGGAAGGTGGGTGTGATAAAAGATAGTTTCTACCGTGACGCTATCCTGATGCCCATTCATACCCACAGAAAATTGCTTCTTCCCTAGAAGGTTTCGTACTATCTACTAGGTCGAACTTGAAGCACGGCTCGGATTCCGGCGATTTAAGCGATGCGATCAATCCATTGGTGGTATGGAATGTTGGTGGTCCTGGTGTGCCTGACCGCGGCGGCGGAGGAACCGGAGAGCTATCGTGCGGGCAGCGAACGCTTCGCCCGCGAAATGGCCCGTAAGCACGGTTTCGACAAGAACGAGCTCGCGGGTCTCATGAGACAGGCCCGTTATAGCCGGAAGGTTATGGACGCCATTCGCCGTCCCTTCGAGGCCAAACCCTGGCACCAGTACCGTTCGATCTTCCTCACCGCCAAACGGATCCGAAGCGGGGTCGCGTTTTGGCGTGAGAACCGCAAATCCCTCGAACGCGCTCGAACGGTCTATGGAGTACCGCCGGAGATCATTACCGCCATTATCGGTGTCGAGACCAACTACGGTGCCAACCTGGGTCGGTATCGGGCAATCGACGCCCTGAGCACCCTGGGTTTTTTCTATCCCAAACGCGCGGATTTCTTCCGTAAGGAGCTCGAAGAGCTGCTACTCCTGGCCCGGGAGGAAGCCATCGACGCCGTAGGGCTCAGGGGTTCCTATGCCGGCGCCATCGGTCTGCCCCAGTTTATTCCCTCCAGTTATCGCGCTTACGCCGTCGATTTCGACGGTGACGGCCGGAGGGACCTCCAGCAGAGCGAGGCGGACGCGATCGGAAGCGTAGGCAATTACCTTGATCGACATGGGTGGAAGACCAGAGAACCGGTGACCTTCCCTGCCAAGGTCGCGGGTGGGACACCGCAAGGCATTACACCTGCGGGGAAACGACCCGTAAAACCCACAACCAGCCTGAATCGGCTCAAGGCAGCCGGCATCGTCGCGGGAAAACACCTACCCGGATCGACCCGAGCGACCCTCATCCGTCTCGATGCCCCGGGGCCCGAGTATTGGTTGGGACTCGGAAACTTCTACGTGATTACCCATTACAACCATAGTAACCTCTATGCCATGGCCGTGTACCAGCTCAGCCGCGAGATCCGGGCAGCATATGAGTCGGAAAGATTTATCCGAGAATGAACGCGGATCAATTAAAGTTGAGCATAAGAAAAACGATCCAGTCGCTTCGATTTATCCGCAGATTACACAGATTCCCGCAGATTAAAGGGCACCTTGAAAAATGAGTGTTTTCATCGACTGAGATACTCTAAGCCATTGATTATTAAGACATTCCATTCACGGAAACCGTATTTTTCAAAGTGCTCTAAAAAACGAAAATCTACGTAATCTACGGACAAAAAAGAGAATATGATCTTTTGGTGACCGGTTTGCGTTCATTGGCGTTCATTGGCGTTCATTGGCGTTCATTGGCGTTCATTGGCGTTCATTGGCGGACAAAAATAATCCCCATGTTATCGGAACTTCGAGATTATTGTAGTGGGAGCAGCGTCGGTCTGCTCCTGCTGCTGGGGGTGGGGCTGCTGGGTGGCTGCTCCAGTACCGGGGACAAAGACAAGGCACCGAAGCTGTCCCGCATTGCGGATGCCAACAAGCCCAGGATCGAGCCCAAGAGCAGGCGCGGTAATCCGAAATCCTATGTGGTCTTCGGCAAGCGTTATTACCCCAAGGCCAGCAGCAAGGGCCACGTAGAGCGGGGGCTGGCCTCCTGGTACGGCAAAAAATTCCACGGACGCAAAACCAGTAACGGCGAGCGTTACAACATGTACGCCATGACCGCGGCCCACAAAACCCTGCCGCTGCCGACCTATGCCCGGGTGACCAATTTGACGAACGGGCGCAGTACGGTGGTAAGGATCAATGACCGCGGCCCCTTCCACGGCAACCGCATTATCGATCTATCCTATTCGGCTGCCCGCAAGCTGGGAATGGCGGCCAAGGGGGTTGCGATGGTGGAAGTCAGGGCTATCGGTCCCGGCCGCCCGAAATCCAAGCGGCAGCGCAGCTCCCGCGCTTTTGCGAAGAATACATGCGAAGCCAAGACCCGGGTGCGCAAGGTCGCGGTATCCACGACCGGAAGGAAGTCCATGGTAACCGGCCGACCCTTGCTGTATCTACAGGTGGGGGCCTTTGGCAACCGAGTGAATGCCGAACGTTTGCGGCGTCGATTGGCAAATCATATCACCGAGCGGATCCGGATTTGCACGCCGGAGGATAACAAGATGCCTTGGTACAAGGTTCAAATAGGACCATTCACTTCCCGAACACGCGCACACGATCTATCCCAGCAACTCGCAGGTTTGGGGTTGAACAGGTCCTACATCGTTGTGGAGTAGGTAATTCTTTTCCTTCAGTACGTCCGCATCCCTTCTCTTTGGCCCAATCCACTGACCGATTTTAGCCGATGAAGCCACTTTTCTACGTCTCGGTACTTGTCCTCTTCTCCTTCTCCACTGTGATAGGGGCAGGCGACACACCTACACCGGACAGCCCGACCCAAGTCCGGGCGGCGGACGAGATACCCATCCCCGATCCACCTCGGCTGGCCGCCAAGGCCTATCTTCTGGTGGATTACAACAGCGGCAGGGTGTTGGCAGAATCCAAAGCGGACGAGCGCCTAGAGCCGGCCAGTCTGACTAAAATTTTGAATGCCTACGTGGTATTTCGCGAGCTGGCCGGGGGTAATCTATCGCTCCGGGAGCGGGTATCCATCAGCGAGAAGGCGTGGCGTGCCGGCGGCTCCAAGATGTTCGTCGAGATCGGTAGACAGGTATCGGTGGAAGACCTTCTCAAGGGGATGATCATTCAATCAGGGAACGATGCCAGCGTGGCCCTGGCCGAACACATCGCGGGCAGTGAAGAGACCTTCGCGGACCTGATGAATACCCATGCCAAGCGGATGGGTATGCAAGGCAGCAACTTCACGAACGCCACCGGACTACCGCATAGGGATCACTACACTACCGCCCGGGACATGGCCTTGGTGACTGCAGCAACCATCCGTGAATTTCCGGAATACTATGCCTGGTATGCCGTAAAGGGGTTCCGCTATAACGGCATCAAGCAACGGAACCGCAACCGCCTTCTGTGGCGGGACACATCCGTCGATGGGGTCAAGACGGGGCACACGAAGGCCGCTGGTTACTGCTTGGTAGCCTCCGCTGAACGCGGCAATATGCGACTTATATCGGTTGTCATGGGAGCCAAGAGGGAAGAGGCGCGGGCCCAGGCAAGCCTGGCATTGCTCAACTACGGTTTCCGCTTCTACGAGACCCATAAACTTTACACTAAGGGCCAACAGATCGAAACGCTGCGTATCTGGATGGGCGAAATCGAAGACCTGCCCGTCGGTCCGGCCGCGGACGTCACCGTGACCATTCCCCGGCGTACCTACAACAAATTATCCGCCAAGTTGATCAAGGGGCCCGACATCTCCGCACCCATCGTCAAAGGCACCGTCGTGGGCCATATCAGCATCTCTCTCGAGGGTGAGGGGATACAGCGCTTACCGGTTGTGGCGTTGCGGGACGTGGTCGAGGGCGGCATGCTGCGCAAGACAAAAGACACGGTGCTCAAGTGGTTTTAGGGCGTGTCGGCAGTTAGCCGCGGTTCTGCTTGTTGTGCCGTTTGATGCTTGACGTTGCTAGTACCCCGTTTCACCGTCGAAATCTTATTCGTTGTGCCGGGATTTTCCTGTTGCTCGCGGCCGCCCTTGCGGGCAGTGCCGGCAGCACTACCACCAGCCATCGAGACGAGCCGGGATCCAACGGACGAACAAGTGCACCCGAGACCACCGATATCCCTCCGGATTCCGGGACCAGCGCCCAGGCCAACCAGACCTCCTATATCGGTTTCCTCCACGAGGACCTGACGTGGGAATATTGCGGTCCCTGCCCGGAGCGGCTCGGACCGGCGGTGCTGCTGCCGGAACCGAGCGCGGAAGACGCGGTGTCCTTGACCGCCGATACCTTCGATTATGATCAGGTACTTGGTTTCATGTGGCTGAGCGGGAACATTCGAGGGACCTGGGGCAGCCGGCTCGTCGAGGCGAACGAAGCGACATACGACCATAAGACCTCGGATCTGGCGGCCGAGGGGAACGTCTTCTTTGCCGACCCGCAGATCCGGTTCATGGCGGACAGGGCGCAGATAAACCTGGAATCGCACCGAGGCACTTTCTCCGATGTCTATTACCGACTTACGGGGAGGACCAATGTTCATGGCAGTGCCGCACAGGCGGAGTTGGTCGACCCCACGCTGGTTCGGTATCGGAACATTGTCTACTCCGCCTGCCAGCCGGGACAAGAGGACTGGTCCCTCGAGGCCACCGAGTTGGAGCTGGATCAGGCCGAGGGCGAGGGCGTGGCACGCCACGCCAAGCTGCGGATACGGGGTCTTCCGGTTCTCTACACTCCCTACCTGCCGTTTCTGATCGATAATCGGCGCAGGAGCGGCTTGCTGGTACCGACCGCCGGCAACTCGGACAGCAACGGCATCGATGTCACCGTCCCCTACTATTGGAATATCGCACCCAATATAGACGCAACCATTTCTGCCCGCTACATGAGCAAACGGGGCCCGATGCTCGGAAGCGAATTCAGGTACCTATCGCCCCTCCAGAAGGTGAGATTCTACGGCGAGTTTCTGCCCGAGGACGGTCAACTCGAAAGCAGGGACAAACGCTGGGCGTTGCGAATCGAGCAAACGGGTTCTTTCGGTCGAAGCTGGTCGACCGCTGTAGATTACAATGCCGTCTCCGACGACGAATATTTCGAAGATTTTGGCGGTCGGCTGGAGAAAACCAGCACGCGCAGCCTCGAGCGCCGGGGCGATCTGAACTATTCTGGTAATGGTTGGCATCTGCGCGCGCGGCTTCAGGAGTTTCAGACCTTGGCATCCGGATCCCGACCCTATGCGCGTTTGCCCCAAGTAGTCTTTGCGGCCAATCCGCGCCGCATCGATCCCGGAATCGAGCTGGGCATCAGCGGCGAGTACAACCACTTCCATCACGACACACTTGTGCATGGGCACCGCACCACCCTCCAGTCCTACGCCCGTTGGCCACTGCGCAATCGCTACGGACACCTGATTCCACAGGTGAACTTTTATCTGGCCGGATACGACCTGCAGGACCAGCAAGCGGGGAAGGACGCACACCCTTCTTATGGGATCCCGAGCTTCAATCTGGATGCGGAGTTGGCATTTGAGCGGACAGTAAAGTGGTTCGGTCAGGAATCGCTGCAGACGCTCGAGCCCCGGATTTTCTATCTGTATACCCCCTTCCAGGATCAGGATGACAGTCCTGTCTTCGATAGTACTGAATTGAGCTTCAGCTACGACACTTTGTTCCGACCGAATCGGTTCTCGGGATCGGACCGCATCGGCGACGCGAATCAACTTACCCTCGGCCTTACGTCACGAATCCTCAGCAGCGATTCGGGGGAGGAGCTGTTACAGGCCAACATCGGGCAAATCCTGTATGCCCGGAACCGGGACGTCCGAATCTCCGGCCCTCCCGAAGAGGAGAACAGCTCTCCTATCGCAGGTCTTGTGAACGCCCGGCTTCTGCAAAACTGGACCGGTCACGCGAGCTTCGAATATAACCCGCACCAGAAGCCCGAGCGATTGCGAAAGCAGACCTTGGTACTACGCTACCGAAAACCGGGCAATCGGCTGTTCAATCTGGCCTATCGGTTCAATTTCGGTACCAGCGAGGCGACGAGATACGAGGATATCGACCTGTCATTCAGCCTACCGGTCAATCAACGGTTTCAACTCGTCGGTCGGTGGAATCACTCTCTGCTCAACCGCCAAACGACGGAGGTCTTCGCCGGCCTCGAGTATGGTCGCTGCTGTTGGCGGGTGCGACTGCTGGCCCGGCACCTGAGAAATAAACCGGATCGTCCTGGTATCAACAGCGTCATGCTCCAGATAGAGCTGCCGGGGCTCGGCTCGATCGGATCACAAGTAGACAAATTCTTCGAGCACAGTATCTATGGTTACTTTGCGGATTAGGGACGCCGGCGGGCAAGGCTTATCGATCCGACTCCTGCTGGCAGCGTTAGTTTGTGCCTTGGTTCCCGTTGCCGCGCTTGGGGGAATCAAGGAGTTGAACTCCATCGTGGCAATAGTCAACAACGACGTCATCGTCGCCAGCGAGCTCGAGCACCAAGTGGCCCTGCTCATCCCTGAGATCCGGAAGAGAGGGATGGCGCTTCCGCCGCGTTCGGACCTAGAGCGTCAAGTTCTCGAACGCATGATCCTTGGGCGCCTGCAGTTCCAGAGGGCCAGGGAGGTAGGGATTGTGATCGACGACGCCGTGTTGACCGAGACCATCGCCAATATTGCCGCTCAGCATGGTATGACCCTGGAGCAACTACGTGCCACCCTCAAGTCCAAGGGCGTGTACTACGAGGACTTTGTCGAGGATACGCACCTGAAGCTCGTCACGACTCGCCTCCAGGCCCGCGAAGTGATCGCGAATATCAGGGTCACGGAGCAAGAGATCAATCGGTTTCTGGAGCGGGAGTCCAACCGCCTGATCGAGCGCAAGGAGGTGAAACTGTCGCACATTCTGGTCGCGGTTTCCGAAAATGCATCCGCCAAAGCGGTCAAGAAGGCCGAAGCCAAGGTCAAAGACCTGGTCAGGCATCTGCGCGGTGGCAGCAATTTCGCACAATTGGCGGTACGTTTTTCCGCTGGGCGGCGGGCCCTGGAAGGCGGCGACCTCGGCTGGTTCCCCATGGGCCAGGTGCCCTCACTGGCACAAGAAGCGGCCCGTTCGCTGGCGCTGGGGGAATTCACCGAGCCGTTGCGTAGCCCCAGCGGTTATCACATCATCAAGCTGACCGACCTCAAGGATTCGGGTCCTAAGATCGTCAACCAAACCAAGGCCCGTCATATTCTCATCCGCACCAACGAGCTTGTCTCCGACGACGATGCTAGGGCCCACCTGGAGCAGCTACGGATCCGCATCGGCGGCGGCGATGATTTCACTACCCTCGCCCGTTCCCACTCCGACGACACGGGGTCCGCACTCAAAGGCGGCGATCTGGGTTGGATCAGTCCGGGTGACACGGTACCCGAGTTCGAGAAGGCCCTGCGCACTCTGGTGCCGAACCAAGTGAGTACGCCGTTCAAGAGCACCTTCGGCTGGCACATCATCCAGGTTATCGCGCGTCGCAGCCAGGACACGACGGACGAGGCCATGCGGCTGAAGGCGCGCGAGGCGATCCGAGAACGCAAAGCCGGTGAGGCGATAGAACTGTGGCTACGCCGGCTGCGCGACGAGGCCTTCGTCGAGATCCGTCTCCCAACCGCCAGCGGGAAGGCAAAGGCGCGGTAAAGAGGATTTACCCATCAAAAAAGCCCGTGCAACGAGCGAGCTTTTTTACTGAGCCGAGTCAAGCCTGCCTACGGACTCAGCGGTGTCCGTTCCTCTTCCTGGGTTGCGGCCACGATACCTACCGTACCAGAAACGCCCACCACTGATACTATACTGGGTGGCACGGGCGGAGCAGGTCAGGGTGTCGCAGGCAGCGCGGGCGCTATCGCGGGCAACGCTGGCACGGGTATATTTGGCAGCATTGCAAGTATCTTTGGCGGTGCTGGATGGTTGGCGGTGATAGGTCGGCCGCGATATCTTGATCTACGCTGCGCGTGATACCCCGACCTACGCCGCGCCTGATACCCTGATCTGCGCTGCGCGCGACATCCTGACCTGCTCCGCCCGGGATACCCTCGACAGTGGCACTCGCAGTCCCGAACACGCCGGCCAGACAAGCACTAAGAAAGAGCCGTTCTACAGTTCTCACTATGCTCATCGTTTTCCCCAGGTAAGAAACCTTACCACCTGATATCATAAAATTATCTTAAGAAGAGATTTCTACCAATTACAAACAACAGATGTCAAAGGTGCCCTCAATCTATTACTCCGCCGTCGAGGTCTCGTTCGGGTCTTGACGACCCGACCTCCACGCGTGGCGTGGAAATCTTGTGCATCGATACGGCGTCGAACTAAACATTGCCGGTCATTTCGTACTCGAACTCACGGGTTCTGGCAGAGACAAGGGGGATTTCCTGCGCCGTACAGTTTGTCGGTACCCGGACCTGGAAAGAAAATTCGCGCCATTTGCTCAAGCCCAGAAAACGCTCGCTCTCCCCAAGGGTCCTGGGCATTGGAAGCCGGCAAAGAACGACTCATTTGAGTCCGCTCGGGGAGTCGAGACTATCGACACGGGCTTTACCTACCACTCGGTAGGTCCCCGCATCCAGGAACAACGGCTGGTAGACATGCCGATAAGGCTTTTCTCGACGCTTGAAGATCAGACGAAGCGCTTTCTTGCCTTCGACCCCGGCAGTGGTTGCGGTAGTGACAGTAACCCGAGCGGTCTTATTGAAAAGAAATATCCTTGTCGAGACAATAGGTTGTCTGATTATTGTTCGGGTGTTCGCAGCCAACGTATTTGATGGGAAAGCGGCTCGTCAGCTCATAACGGATCTGTTCTCATTAGAAAACAAACAGGGTTTCCCGGCTTCCACGTGTTACCTCGTCGATGGGTGGTTGAAAGGACCTTCATCAGGAGGCGGAAGATCAGCGACTTGAACAACTGAATCTGTGGCGCTGATTGACCGCCTTTAGGCGGCAGCAAATCAGTGGGGTCGCGTTCGCGCCCGCGAAGGCCGCTTTGAGCGGCTCACAAACGAAAGCCCCCGACTTTGCCCGGAGATTGTTACTAATGACGAACCTCTCTATCGGATACCGACATCGGGCGTTGTAGGTTCCCGCGGGTTTGCCATCCCTGGATCCTGGATTCCGGCGTCCAAGTCGGAATGACGACCTGGGTTGCCGACCACAACGCCGGGACTTGGGAACACACACTGTAGAGAGTACGAGGGAAAGCCACTGTCGGTGCCGAGCATCCACGGGGCCGTCATTCCGGGTGGGACCCCGGAATCCAGTCGTCCAGGGACGGCAACTCGAACCGGACAACCGAGATTCGCTTTTTTCCGAGCCGATTAGAGAACGGTGTACCAACAAGTTATCCATCTCGAGAAAGAGAAACATGGAGCGGATTCTTCGTGGCTTTGTGTGAGGAAAAACGCGGCGACGAGATAAGCCGGTGGGCCATGGTGACGCCCCTTATCGAACATCACACAAAGACACGGAGGGATGGGGAGATGAAGGATAGCCGCAGTGGAAAAAATGTATTACTTGTTTTTGAATCGTTACTTACCGATTGTTTTCCGTCAATGCATCGCACCCGGGTTAAAATCTGCGGCCTGACCAGGGAATCGGATCTGGCGGCGGCGGTCGCTGCCGGTGCCGATGCGATCGGATTCGTGTTCTATGCGCGCAGTCCGCGGGCCGTAGCGGCTGAGCAGGCGCGGATGCTGGTGGCTGCGTTGCCGCCCTTCGTGACTAGTGTCGGGCTGTTTGTGGACGCGGAACCCGACTTGGTACGCTCGGTGCTCGCGCGGGTTCCGCTCGCTATGCTGCAGTTCCATGGCGACGAGCCATCAGCCTACTGTGATGCCTTCCACAGGCCCTGGATCAAGGCCGTGTGTATGCGCCCCGAGACCGACCTGCGGGCCTTGGTACGGCGGTACCGGGACGCGCGGGGTCTGCTCCTGGATACTTACGATCCCGCAGTATCGGGGGGAACCGGTCGCCGCTTCGATTGGGACCTGATTCCCGGCTGGCTCGCGCCACGGATCGTCCTGGCCGGCGGCCTGAATCCGGACAACGTCGCCGAAGCGATACGCCGTGTCGGTCCCTGTGCCTTGGACGTCAGCGGGGGGGTCGAATCGGCAAAGGGCATAAAAGACCGCGCTAAGATGGAGGCCTTCCTGCAAGGGGTGAGAGATGGCGATGACGATCGAAGCCATCACAAATTACATTCAAATATCTGACCGACTTGCCTCCTCCGGGCAGCCCGAAGAACATCAGTTCAGGTATATTGCGAAGGCGAAGTACCGGATGATCATAAATCTTGCCATGCCGAATTCAGAGAATGCCATCCCGGAAGAAGGCTACATCGTCGCGGCGTTGAAAATGACCTACGTGCATATTCCCGTTCCTTTCGAAGCACTGAATGTGGATCATCTAAGTAACGGTTCAAAAATAAGTACTACACTTTATCACGAAAATCAATTGGCATCGACGACGTAGTTTCATTTCCCAAGAACAGGGTCGTAGCGAATGAATTTGTCGTTGATATCGAGGAATGTCTCAGAACATTTCGTCCCAGCTCGTAGAGGGTATCGAGCAGGCGTGGCGTGACCGTGAGGCCGGTTTGGGTGTGGGTGCGCTGTACCGCTTCCAGGGCGGTCTGGTGCGAATCGAGGATGACACCGCTTAAGCGAC
>Ga0209785_1000516_pt1 | contig 10494 bp, 10 predicted proteins | sample WorMetG1BERMUDA2_FD_187403 | JGI IMG/M metagenome (GOLD analysis project Ga0209785, IMG submission 187403) | Marine gutless worms symbiont microbial communities from Max Planck institute for Marine Microbiology, Germany - Inanidrilus... ... | reverse complement strand
CCGGGACCGGGATAACGACTGCGGCTACGACACCTCCTGGTCCAGCAGCACAACAGCCAGCAAACAGTACACCAGCACAAGTATCGCCTTGGCGGACAGGAGTGGTATGCGGCTCTGGTGTATGATCTCCCCTGGACGATTCGTGGTATACCATGCCTCTATTATGGAGAAGAGGTACAGCTTTAAGGCGGCAAACCCCAGGACATCGCCAGCAACAACGATGCTCTGGATATGAGCGGACGCGCTTACTTCGGGCTTCAATTCGCCTCAGCTCCGGGGCACTCCCTCTGCAGGCACCTCAAAAGGCTTAATCAGATCCGGAAGGCAGTTTCTGCTCTCCAGGCCGGGGTGATGGAGCATGTGAGTGAATGGGGTAGGTGGAATGCGTTTTGTCCGCAACTATAACAACGGCGTAAGCTACCCTGTAATCGGTGTCGCAAGCGGCGGGAACCAGAGCATGACTGTCAGCGGGGTGATGAACGGCACCTGCCGGGATTGCATCACCGGCGGGGTCATCCATGTTACAGGCGGCACAATCAGCTTCAGAGTTAAAGGGAAATCGATCGGTGTCCGGGTTCTGAGTGGGCCTGGAAGAATCGGCTCTGATCAGACCTGTTTGCGTTAATTGAGCAGGGGATGGGTTAAAAGACTCATCTGAGATAAAAAAGCCGGTTACCTTCAGGTGGCGGCTTTTTTTTGCATGATCTCTGGTATTATATCAATAATGCGATAATAGCAATGCAGACCAGGACAGGGGAGAGAGCAATCGCATAACATTTAATTATTGTTTGCGTGATCAAGAATTTACACGGAAATTAACATGAAGCAAAATTCTTCCATCACAGACATCGGGAGGGGTCAACGATGGGACGAAAGAAAGCGTTGCCGGCAGCTTCTTAAAGGATTGTAAGTGCGATTGCCCTGAGTACAACCCTCGTCTTTCTCCCTACAACAGTTTCTCTACAAATATGCTGAGACCAAAATTCTCCAGCTCTTCCACAAGCCCCTCAGGCCCGAGCACCGCTGTCATACCCCTGGCAACTGTCTTCTGCAAAATTTCTCCAAAGCGATGAAAATCTTCTGGCGTGGTGTTCCTGATCTCCTCCCGGATACGCTGTCGCTCTTCCGGGGTAATACCTGTAAGATATCGTTTCATCGAGACAAAGCCCTTCTCATCAGGAAGCAGATAGGCATCGATGTCCCCGATAGTGCCAACAATAGCCTTTTCAAGTTCGTCCGGAGTAAGCTCAAGGCCCGAAAGATATTTTCCAGTTTCTTCATAAACCCGCAGCGTATCAGTGCAGTTCGGATCCCGATAGCTGACAAATCCAATCACCCCGGTCAGCCGATTAAATGGGGAGAACGCACCATAGGCCCCGCCCTGGACTCGAACCCGCTCCCACAGCCAGGTAGTACGAAGAAAGCGGGATATCACAAGCGCAGAACCGTGAAATTGATATCCAGCTTCATTCAAATCCGCAGCCCGGCCTACATAATTAACCTGAGCCGGGATAGTGAGGAGACTGTCCTCAGCCGGGGCAACATGCCTTAACCGCCGCTCTCCGTCCATAACCGGAAACTTCTCCATCAATGCTGCACTCTGCTTTCGGAAATCAGAAATCTTCTTCCCTTCAGCCGTTAGATTGATCATCGTATCCCTGCCTTGAACAAGCTTCCGGTACAGAGAGTCCATCTCCTGCAACACAGAGGACCAATCACTGCTGACACGAGACTGAAGTTCACGAAGATATGTGAGCTGGGTGGTTCCACTGAAGATTTCATCGATTGCGTGAGCCGGATGCAGAGAAGCACGCACCCGGCGCAGGACAGTCTGATGCCCCGAGGGGATCAGAGCATGCTCCATGTAGGCTCGCTTTTCCTGCACCAGCTGCAGAAACCGTTCTTTGTTATCAAAAGCGGGCTGTAGAAGCGCCTCCTCCAGAATATTCAGAAGCTCCTCATTTTTCTCCGACAGCGCCTTACCCCTGATCAGGAGCCGCTGGGCCACACCGCCATCCCTGCAGGCGGCTGAGTACACACTGCTCTGCACCCCTCCTGTTGTCGCCCCGATCCAGGTGGCCAGCTTCGCGTAGTCCCGCTTTGCGGTCCCCATCCCCAGGAGGGCCCTGCCGAAAAGAGGCACCTGCACCAGCTCTTTCTGTGCGAGTCTGTACAACGGAAAGGCCAAATCCAGATATACAATGCCGCCGGTTTCAAGCGGATGGGTCATCAGCTCTCCGGAGCAACAGGCTGTTCGAGAGGAGGGGACCTCCCTCCCCTTCAGTTCCAGGTCTTCTGTACTGACTCCGGGAATTTTAGCCAGATCTTCCGGTGCATCCTCCTGCTGCTGCAGGGTCAGCAGTTCAGCCGTCTCCCTGACGATCGTCTCTTTTTCCTCTATATGTAGACCAGCAAAAATTTTTTCCAGCGCCGCTTTCTCGACAGCAGCCCGTTTTTCCTCCAGTCCGCTTTCCGGCACCAACCGCACTGTGCTCCTGTGGGTATTGTCGCATAAAAGACGTCTGATCAAATCAGGAAGATATCGCGGTTCAGTATGGATTTTCTTCAGCAGTGCCTCCAGTGCATCGCTAAAAGTGATCAGACTGAAGGGATCACCACCATACAACCAGGTGCGCAGAGAGCGGAGCATCACCTCAAGTCCTCGCGGGAAACGCCCTGTATTGTTCTCTCTGAGACGGAATACAACCGTGTTGCAGGCTGCTTCCACCACTTCTTGTGGCAACCCTTCAGCTGCGAGTCTTATCAAGGTCTCCATAATCAGATGCTCAATAGCAGGGAAATCCGCTGGAATCACCCCTCGCATACCCACGGAAAAATACATCTGCTTCAGCTCATTCTCCAGCCCTGCACCTGCGGTATCCTCACCCATTCCGGATTCGATCAGAGTCCGTTTCAATGGGGATGCCGGCATACCCAGTAACGCCTGTTCCAGGATCTGCAGGGCCAATACAGTCTCCGTATCCGTAGTCTCCGGAAGCAGCCAGTTGATGGTCAGCATTCCCTTCTCCTGCCCCTCTCTTGAAGCAAACGGGACTGTTTTTACAACAGGCGCAGCAAAGGTTGACTGCAGCATCACAGAAGCATCCACTTCAATCTTCTCAAAATCCCTCAGATACAGATCCGCAATCCGCAGCCTCTCCTCAGGATCATCATCTCCATAAAAATAGAGTCGCGCGTTGGACGGATGATAGTATCTGCTGTGGAACTCCCTGAACTGGCTGTACGTGAGCTTCGGGATCACTTCCGGATCACCGCCGGAGTCAAGACCATACGCAGTGTCCGGAAAAACACTCCTCTGCGACTGCTCCATCAATATACTGTCCGGAGAGGAGTAGACACCCTTCATCTCGTTAAACACAACCCCTTTGCAGGAGAGTGGCCCTTGCGCAGTTTCCAGCTCATAATGCCACCCTTCCTGCTTAAAAATTTCCTTTGTGATCTTCGGATAAAACACCGCATCAAGATATACATCTATGAGATTGTAGAAATCTTTCAAATTCTGGCTCGCAAGCGGATAACAGGTTTTATCCGGGTAGGTAAACGCATTTAAAAAAGTTTGCAAAGAGCCTTTAAGCAGTTCGACAAAAGGTTCTTTGACCGGGTACTTGTGGGAGCCACAGAGCACCGAATGTTCCAGAATGTGCGCGATCCCGGTCGAGTCCGTCGGAGGGGTGCTGAAAACGATCCCGAACACCTTATTCTCATCATTATTCGCTATTGAAAGCAACTCCGCTCCGGTTTTGTGATGTCTGTACAGGACAGCCTTCCCTGTAAGCTCAGCCACCTCCCTCTCTTCAATCAGATCAAACCCATGCATGCGTATACACTCCCCTGGCCTTCATTGATTGAAATATAAAAAACTCAGATTAAATGATTTTCAAGAAAATTATTTTAAAAAAATGACTTTCCGTATATATTTCGAATAACAAATTTTTCTATACTCTGTATAGTGCTTGTTAAAGTTTCGGTTCTTGCAACCGATAATAGAAATGGAAACCGGCAAAAGATCAAACGGATGGGCGTTCTCCCCTCCTTCAATTTGTCGGGATTTGCGCAACGAACTTAAGGTTTTTTTTATTTTTTTTGAAAGGAGGTCCTGAATTAAGCAGCGGGAACGGCCCCGCAAAAAACATCAACCACCGCAGGCAAGGAGGCCTGTGATCACTTTTCACGGAGGAAAAGCGTAATGATTATCAACCACAACATTAGCAGTATCTTCGTGCAACGGAATGTCAAGTTCAACAACTTAGCTGCAAACAAGAATATTGAAAAACTGTCTTCCGGAATGCGAATCAACCGTGCCGGAGACGACGCTTCCGGCCTTGGAGTATCCGAAAAAATGCGCTCCCAGATCCGCGGACTGGCCAGGGCCGCCAAAAACGGTGAGGACGGAATTTCTTTCATCCAGACAGCAGAAGGTTACCTGCAGCAGACACAGTCTATCATGCAGCGTGTCCGCGAGCTGGCTGTACAGGCGGCAAACGGTATCTACAATTCTGAAGATCGAATGATGATTCAGGTTGAGGTTTCTCAACTTGTTGATGAAATTGACCGGATCGCGTCCCACGCTCAATTTAACGGCATGAACATGCTCACCGGCCGTTTTGGCAACCCCGTGCAGGGTAAGTTTGTCGGCGTCAGCATGTGGTTTCACATCGGTGCAAATATGGATCAGAGGGAACGGGTTTACATCGGTACAATGACCACCCGTGGATTGGGTATCAGAAGTCTGGCTACTAACTCTTTTGTGAGCCTCTCTACTCCTAATGAAGCCAATAAAACCATCGGAACTATCGATCAGGCTTTGATGAAAGTCTCCAAGCAGAGAGCTGACCTCGGTGCATACCAGAACAGACTTGAGTTCGCAGTCAAGGGTATCCTTGTTGGTTACGAGAACATGCAGTCCGCTGAATCCCGCATCAGAGATACGGATATGGCTTATGAGATGAGCGACTTCATCAAGAATCAAATTTTGAGTCAGTCCTCTATTTCAATGCTGGGACAGGCTAACATGAAACCGCAGTCGGTCCTGAAACTTCTTGGTTAGCGCTTAATTCAGGATGCTCTTTAATTATCCTGCGACAAAAGGGACGGTTATCCGTCCCTTTTGTCGTTATAATACCCTTCCTTCTTCTCAATGATCTTCACCTCCAGCAAAGCCAGGCGCGCCGGATGTGCTCCGAAAACCGCGGACAGAAGCGAAAAAGAGGCATCCATACTGTTATCCTCTTCAGAGCCGCAAGCTCCACAGCAACCTTGCATAAATTTTCCGGTACATCAGGATCATAAGAGATGAATATGCGCATCAAGCACAGCTTATACCTTGATAACCTCCTTCACCTCAGGCACTTCCTGTTTGAGCATACGCTCCACCCCCATTTTCAGGGTCATCTGGCTCATCGGACAACCACCACAGGCTCCGGTGAGCCGAACTTTAACAACACCGTCCTCTGAGACGTCAACCAATTCCACGTCTCCACCATCGGCCTGAAGGGAGGGACGGATTTTATCCAGAGTACTCTCTATTCTATCTTTCATCTGATTTCTCCTCATCTTTACTGAAATCACTATTATATAATACTTAATTCATAGGGGAAAAACATGGCAACAGCTCGCAAACAGAGTTACCCGCTGCTGCATTGATCCTGGACCCGCGGCCCGGTCCCGGGCTTTTACGGTATGGTCTCTCCGGAAGCTGCCTCCGTTGTGCCTGATGCAAAGGGTGGACATGTAACAGGAGATACGCTCTCCATTGAATCCAACCAGAGGCAAAAACTATCGTGGAGGAAGCGCCGGCAATCTATGGGGCTGAGATGAAAGATCGTAAGTGAGCAGGGGCTCATCCGCGAAGACAGAAAATTTTCTAAGAATTAAGAAGAAAATGAGTCTCAAATGCGAGAATCTAGAATTCCAGACTGGGGAAACTATCAAGAGCAGAAAACTGGTTTGTCCCGCTGGTTTTCTCGAGCCTTTCTCTCGTCTGTTTAATTTCGCTGAAATTTTCCAGAAAGAGCTGCGCCAGTTCAGGATCAAACTGCTCTCCCTTCTCTTCCCTGATCAAAGCCAGAGCATCTTCATCTGTCCACGCCTTTTTATACACTCTATACGAGGTGAGCGCATCAAAAACATCGACAAGCGCAACAATACGCCCAAATATATGAATCTGCTCACCCTTCTGCCCCCGGGGATATCCACAACCATCGTATCTCTCATGGTGTGTCAGAGCGATGATCCCGGAGGCAATATGGTAGGGATGCTCTGAATTATAAAATATCTTTGCTCCGATGATTGTATGCTGCTTCATGATTTCAAATTCTTCTGCGGTGAGCTTACCTGGCTTCCGTAAAATGGCATCCGGGATTCCGATTTTCCCAACATCATGCATTGGAGCAGCATGATGAAGAATTTCAATTTTTTTTGCCGGAAGCCCTTTCCAGCCGGCTAAAAGCGTTGCGTATTCTCCGATACGGACCACATGATTTCCAGTATCATCATCCCTGTAATCAACTGCAGTGGCAAGCACCTCTAAAGATTTTATGTGCGCTTTTTCCAGAAACTGATACGTTTTCCGAATCTCCTGGTTCTGGTCATCCAGAGTGGCTTCCAGACTCTCTATATATTTGTGCTCTATTTTTTCCAGTCGACGCTTTTCATCCAATTTTTCTTTCTGATGGAACGCTTTATTGACCACCCTCTCCAGGATGGCGATATTGAATGGTTTGATCAAATAGTCAAACGCCCCATGACGTACCGCCTCAGCAGCTGTGCCAACAGTCGGATTACCGGTGATAAGGATTACACACGCATCCGGTCTGATATCCTTTATACTGCGGAGAAGCTCAAGACCGCTCTTCCTCGGCATATTGATATCCGAGATCACCACATCGAAAGGTGTCTCATTGAGTTCGGCAACAGCTTCATCAAAACTGGAAGCTGTCTTGAGTTGCAAACCTCTATCTTCAAACACATGCATGAAAAGACGCCGAAGATTCTCCTCATCGTCGACAAACAAAAGCCTTTTCTTCAAATCCCGGTTCATAGTTGCCTTCTTTCACGAGCAGTCTTCTTTGCTATTGTATTACAGAAACAGACGATTGTAAAGAATGCACTCAATTCCGGTAGTCAACCAGGATTTTGGAGGCCACACTTCTCCCCAGAGCCAATTTATCCCCCCCTATCCTCAAAACAAGCGGGCCGGAATCGAGAGTATGGATAATTTCCACCTCCAGACCAGCCATCAAACCGAGATCGCAGAGTTGTTTATTCATTTTTATTTCCCCTGCCACCTCACGTATAACCAGAGATATACCTACAGGTGCATTCGTAAGAGTCATTGATGCTGCCTTTCAGTCATATCGGAAAACCACGGCTCACAACCGTGCTTGCCAGGGGATTGCACCAGCCTGCACACCCCTTAAGTTAAGTGTAACTAGCAAAAATTGATCCGTCAAATAGAGCCGTTTGCGCTGTGTGTAACGTATTGCTTCATAGACAGAAGCAGATGCGTCGGGATATTTCTTACCCCAAAAAAAGTCTGTTTTCAGGGTTTTTGATGCGCAAGAGGGGTGAATCCAGAAAATTCCACCATAAACAAGGGCATCCATCAATAGAATCCCTCAGGCGGGAATTGCCTGGAAACAGCCGGCTCCAGGAACTGTGCGGCTTCGAACTGCTGGATGGAGAGCGGGCGGTCACCTTTATCCCGGACATACTGCCGCTTGCCTTTAGAGTGACTCCTGCTGGCGCATCTGAGCTCAAGCGACTCACTCCTGTTATGGGGTCGCTGCGGGAACATAATCCGGAGCTTTTGCAAAATTCAAAGAAATATGCTTTTCCCAACAGGCCAGCGCTTTTCCCCGAAAACCCATCAGAAATGCATCGAGAAAAGCCTGTCAACCAGGGGAATTTGCACTACAGCGCAAATGATTCGTCTTTTATCCTCTTGCTTTTTTTATACATATGTGATATTAAGGAAGAAGACTTTCTTATTTGCAATTTTATCTCAGGAGTTTTCCATGGAACGATTTATTGGTGTATTGGGGATCCTCTTCTTCATTGGAGTGGCGCTCCTCATGTCCGAAAATAGACGTAAAATTCGCTTTCGCACGATCCTTTTCGGGATCGGACTTCAATTTATTTTTGCTGTTTTTGTGCTTTCCGCACCTGGAAAGTTTGTCTTTCAATCTCTGGGTAAGATTATAGATGTGCTGCTTCTGTCGACAAAAGACGGCTCCAGCTTTGTGTTCGGCGGTCTTCTGGATGTGTGGAGTTTTGCCCTCAAGATTCTTCCAACGATCATCTTCTTCTCCTCTTTCTTCACAGTGCTCTACTACTTCGGAATCCTGCAGATGGTGGTCAAGGTCTTCGCCTTTGTGCTGCGGAAGGTCTTCGGGACATCCGGTGCGGAGTCCCTCTCTACAGCCGCCAATGTATTGATGGGTCAGACCGAGGCGCCGTTGATGGTCAAACCCTATGTGGAAAAGATGACCCATTCTGAGCTGATGTGTGTGATGACCGGCGGAATGGCCACTGTTGCCGGCGGCGTTCTGGCCGCATACGTGAGCATGGGGGTTAATGCCAGCCACCTGATCGCCGCTTCTGTAATGAACGCGCCTGCCGCTATTGTTATTGCCAAGACTATGGTTCCAGAGACCGGGCACCCGGTTACTTCAGATCTCAATGAAGTATCTGTAGAGATTACGGACAAGAATCCGCTGGAAGCGGCTTCCCGCGGAGCCAGCGAGGGTTTGATGCTGGCGTTCAATGTAGCGGCCATGCTGCTCGCTTTTGTCGCCTTTGTCTTCTTCTTCAATTACATCCTCCAGCTGATTTTCGGGGTCTCTCTTCAGGATATTCTGGGGGCCGTCTTCCGCCCGATCGCCTTTCTCATGGGTGTTCCATGGCAGGACGCGACGGCTGTAGGGACAATGCTTGGAGAACGCATGGCGATCAACGAATTTGTCGCCTACCCGCATCTGGCGCAACATATTCGGGCCGAATCCTTCAGCAATTTGCTCCAGAACGCGGTCAGCTCCATGCCTGTTATTTCTCCTTTGATCAAACCAGGTGTGGCGATTATCTCTCAGAAGGCGATTGTGATCACCACCTACGCGCTCTGCGGGTTCGCCAACTTCAGCTCCATCGCTATTCAGATTGGTGGTATTGGGAGTATGGCTCCCAGCAGGCGGGGTGAGATCGCGGCCCTGGGTATCAAGTCCATGATCGGTGGTACAATGGCGACTTTCCTCACCGGAACTATCGCCGGGATTCTGTTTTAACAGGATTGCTGCTTAAAAAATTGGTCGAGTATGTGAGTATGGTCCTGCTCCCTGAAATCCGGTAAAAAGGCAGGTTGAAATGCCCTCTGATAACCAAAGGGGGGCGAAATGCCACAAATTCACAAAAAATCCACAATTTCTCCACAATTCACCGCAGGTCAGCTCGTTCTACAGGCTCTTGAGGCCGGATACAGGGCTGAAAAACCACGAAAGTACATCGGTATCTCACAATTACCATATTGTGAAAAGAAATTGTTCAAGCAGGCTACCCGAAAAGAAAAAACAGAGCTCACCGATCAGGTGCTGCTCTCGTTCCTCACCGGGTCCGCCACTCATGAAAAATTACAAAATCTGCTTCGAAAACATCGGGGCTCCCTCCCCTTCAAGTACAAAAGAGCTGAAAAAAAGGTCCGGATTGCAACTCCGGCAGGGAATACTCTCAAGGGACATGCTGATCTTATCGCCGAAATTGACGATAAGGAGATTGTTATCGACTTCAAAATTGTCAATGAAAACAAGTTCAGGTATACCGACAAACCGGATTTCCATTATAAAGATCAACTCATGCTCTATGCATATGGTCTGGGACTGCAACACTGTCAGCTCTGCTATCTATGCAAGAACAGTGGGAAGCAGATCACTTTCGCCTTTCCGGTTGATTTTTCGCGGATACAGGTCCTCCTGAAAAAGTATGATGCGCTTCTTGAGGCTATCGAGCACGAACGACTGCCAGAGAAGCCTTTCAAATCTGAGAATGAAACATGGCAATGTCGCTACTGTCAGTACTCACGGGAGTGCTGGGGTTTCATCGAAATAGAAAAAGACGAAAAAGAGATTGCTGTTATTCCCTCTAATACTGAAATCAAATATTTGAAGCTCCTTAAAGAACGAGAAGAAATCGAAGAGCAGATCAACGAAATCAAATGCAAAATCATTGTTGATGCTGATGGGAAAGACGCTCTCGGCGCACAGCTGAGAGCTTCTTATATCCAGCCGGCAGAGATGATCTCATATGATAAGAAGAAACTTGAGAAGATGTTTCCTCTGGAAAGCTTAAAACCCTGTCAGCGCATCACCCGGAAAAAAGGATATTACCGGTTCTCTGAACGAAAATCCTCATGAGACAGGAGATAAGCCGCTGCATGGACTGCGGGGAAATGCGGTTCACTGCATGGGTTTTTGCTCTGGAAAAAGC
>Ga0209785_1000514_pt1 | contig 10524 bp, 8 predicted proteins | sample WorMetG1BERMUDA2_FD_187403 | JGI IMG/M metagenome (GOLD analysis project Ga0209785, IMG submission 187403) | Marine gutless worms symbiont microbial communities from Max Planck institute for Marine Microbiology, Germany - Inanidrilus... ... | reverse complement strand
GCTTGGCTGGCGCAGCGCCAGGAAGTGCTGGCGCAGAACATCGCCAACGCCGATTCGCCCGAATACCGTCCCAAGGATCTGCGCGCCTTCGAGTTCAAGGAACTGGTTCGGCGCGAGGGCGCGCAGTTGAACATGAACGTGTCCGACAGCGGCCACCTGGGCGGCCGGCGCAAGCGGATTCGCGATTTCGCCGAGCATACCGAGCGGCGCCCGTTCGAGACCGCGCCGGCGGGCAACGCGGTGATCATGGAAGAGCAGATGGGCAAGCTGAACGAGACCGGTGTCGCCCACAAGATGACCGCCGAACTCTACAAGAAGCACTTGAACATGATCCGCATCGCCATCGGCAAGGGGTAATCGGGCATGGACGACATCCTCAAGACCCTGCGCATTTCTTCGGCCGGCATGAAGGTCCAGGGCACCCGCCTGCGGGTGATCTCGGAAAACATCGCCAACGCCGATTCGCTGCCGCGCCAACCCGGCGACCTGCCGTACCGGCGCAAGGTCATCACCTTCAAGAACGAACTGGACCGCTCGATCGGGCTGGACACCATCCGCATCGACAAGGTGCAGCCGGACAAGTCGGATTTCCAGAAGCGTTTCTCGCCGCAGCACCCGGCCGCCGATGCAGACGGCTACGTGCAGGCGCCGAACGTCAACACCCTGGTCGAGATGATGGACCTGCGCGAGGCGCAGCGCTCCTATGAGGCCAACCTGATTGTCATCCGCTCGTCGAAGGCGATGTTGTCCAGCACCATCGACATCCTGCGCTGATCCGAGCCACCAAGATCGGGAAACAACCATGGCCGACATGATTGGAAAGAACATCGCCGCCGCCGCCAACGCCTACGCCAAGGCCGCGCGCGGGTTCGACCGGCCACCGCTGGAGGGGCGCGAAGCCAACGACGGCCCCGGCGGCGAGTTCGCCGACCTGGTCAAGGGCGCGATCGACGAGGCGGTCAAGATCGGCGAGCGCAGCGAACAACTGTCGATGGCCGCGATCAACGACAAGGCCGACCTGAACAAGGTGGTAACCGCCGTCGCCGAAGCCGAAGTCACCCTGCGCACGGTGGTCGCCGTGCGCGACAAGGTGCTCGAGGCCTACCGCGAGATCATCAAGATGCCGATGTAGCCGTTCGGACAACGGCGCAGGCCAGAACGGCCCCCAAAGAAACCAGCAAGGGCCCGCGAGACGACCCGGGAGGTCCGCATGAACGAAGTCGCCGTCCTCGAAGTCGGCCGCGAAGCGCTGTGGGTGGTCATCAAGACCGCCGGGCCGATCATGATGGCCGGCTTGCTGATCGGTCTGATCATCGCACTGTTCCAGGCGCTGACCCAGGTCCAGGAAATGACCCTGACGTTTGTGCCGAAGATCCTCGTCATCTTCCTGTCCATCGTCGTGTTCCTGCCGTTCATGATGACCGCGGTGACCGAGTTCGCGATGTCGCTGTTCGACCGCATCGTCGCGCTGGGTTAGCAGCGGTGGCGGGATGAATGCTGGAAGAATTCCTCAACCTCAACATCTTCGGGCTGATGATGGTGTTCACGCGCCTGGGCACGGCGATGGCGCTGATGCCCGGGTTCAGCGCCGCCTACGTGCCGATCCGCGCGCGCCTGGCGATCGGCCTGGCGCTGTCGGTGCTGGTCATGCCGGTGGTCGCCGACCTGCTGCCGGTGATGCCGCCCAGTGCGCTGGAGATGTTCATGCTGCTGCTGGTCGAATTCATCGCCGGCGCCTTCATCGGCACGCTGACGCGGATCCTGATCGGCGCCCTGCAGACGGCGGGCACGATGATCTCCTACTTCTCGTCGATGGCCAACGCCTTCGTGCAGGACCCGGTGGCCGAGCAGCAGAGCTCGACCATCGCAGGCTTCCTGTCGGTGACCGGCCTGCTGCTGATCTTCGTCACCGACATGCACCACGTGATGCTGCGCGCGGCGGTGGACAGCTACATGCTGTTCACCCCGGGCCGTGTCCTGCCGATGGGCGACATGGCCGATTCGGTGGCGCGCCTGACCGCCGACAGTTTCACCTTGGGCGTGCGCATGTCGGCGCCTTTCGTGGTCACCGCGGTGGCCTATTACCTGGGCCTTGGCATTCTCGGCCGGCTGATGCCGGCGCTGCCGGTGTTCTTCTTCGTCCTGCCGGTGCAGATCGCCCTGCAGATCATGGTGCTCAGCTTGACCCTGTCGGCGATGATGATGGTCTTCATCACCGAGTTCGCCGACAAGATCGGCCAGTACCTGACGCCATAGGAATGCGCCGTGGCTTTACAGGACGACGCCCAAAAGACAGAAGAACCGACACCGAAGAAACGCCAGAAAGCGCGCGAGCAGGGCGAGGTCGCGCGCTCCACGGAGGTCAACAACTGGGTGCTGCTGGCCGGCGGTACGGCGGCCCTGATGTTCATCATACCGGGCATGATGTCCGACCTGTTCGGCATCGGCCGTTCGATCATGGCCAACCTGCACCAGGTGACGCTCGACACCGGCGGCATGCGGGTGCTGCTGGACAACGTGCTCAGCACCATGAGCTGGGTGCTCGGCCCGTTCTTCCTGCTGATGGTGGTGCTGGCCTTGGCCGCCGCGATCGGGCAGGTCGGTTTTGTCTGGGCGCCGGCGCGGCTGAAGCCCAAGTTCGAACGGTTCAACCCGATCAAGGGCCTGAAGCGCAAGTTCTCGCTGAACAACCTGGTCGAGTTCGCCAAGGGCATCCTCAAGCTGACCATCGTCTCGGTGGTCGCCTTCGGCCTGGCGATCCCGATGCTCAGCGACATCTCGATCATCCCGCTGCTCGAACTGCCGCAGGTGCTCGACCGCATCCACGAGATCGCCCTGGTGATCGCCGCCGCCACGGTGATGGTGATGACGGTGATCGCGGCGCTCGACTTCATGTACCAGCGCTATAACCAGTACAAGAACCTGCGCATGACCAAGCAGGAGGTGAAGGACGAGCACAAGCAGTCCGAGGGCGATCCGCACGTCAAGGCGCGCATCCGCCGCCTGCGTCAGGAACGCGCGCAGCAGCGCATGATGGCGGCGGTGCCCGAGGCCGACGTGGTGATCACCAACCCGACCCACTACGCCGTCGCGCTTGAATACAAGATGGAGACGATGCCGGCGCCGCGTCTGGTCGCCAAGGGCGTCGACAGCCTGGCGCAACGGATCAGGGAGACCGCCGAGGAGCATGAAGTGCCACTGGTCGAGAATCCGCCGCTGGCGCGGGCGCTGTACGCTACCGTCGAACTGGACGAGGAAATCCCCGCCGAGTATTACCAAGCGGTGGCGGAAGTGATCGGCTACGTGATGCGCTTGAAGGGAAGATTGCCGAATTGACCCGCGGAACCGGCATACGACCGAACCCGGCACCCTGGCGGCCGCAGCGCGGCGGCGGCCTGCTGTCGCGGCCGCCGGTTTGGGCGGCGGCGGCACTGGCGGCTACCGTCCTTGCGGTGCTGCTGGTCTGGGTCGCGCCGATCGCCGCCGGCGTGGTCGGCACGATCGCGGCGGCGGCGGTGTTCGGTTTCGGCTGGTCGGTCGGACGCCGGCGCACGCTGGATCCGGTCGAGCGCATGTTGCTGGCGGCCGCCCATGGCGGCCGCGAGGCGCGCCTGATCACCCGCGAGGACGGCTCCTTCGTCTACGCCAACGCAGCCTTTCACCGCCTGTTCGCCCTGCCCGACGGACCGATCGATTCGATCGCCGCGCTGACCGACATCATCGACCGCGGCGAACAGCACCAGCACGACTTCGCCCGCCTGGTCGACTGCGCCCGCACCGGCGTCGTCGACGAAGCCGAGATGCCCGTGCACATGCCCGGCGGCGGCCTGGAATGGCGGCGCATCTCGGTGGCGCCGGTGCCGGGGACCGCCGAGTGCGGCCTGTGGCGCGCCGTCGACATCGACAGCGAACGCCGCGCCGAGGCCGACGACGCCAGCGTCGCCGCGCGCCTGCGTGACTTCGTCGAGAACATGCCGGCCGGATTTTTCTCCGCCGACGCCGAAGGCCGGGTCATTTATGCCAACCGCACCCTGGCGGGCTGGCTCGGGGTCGACGCCGCGGATCTCTGCGACGGCGGCGCCCTGTTCGCCGATTTCGTGGTCGCCGAGGAAAGCGTGCCGGTGCGCCGCGGCGGGCTCGGCGGCGAGCACGAATCCCATGGCGAGGTGACCCTGCGCAGCCGTGACGGCGACACCTTCCGCGCCTGCCTGGCGCAGTCCGAGGGCGGCGGCCTGGGCCGCGCCGGCGCCTACACCCGCTCGCTGGTGTTCCGCGACGTGGTCTGGAGCGCCAGCACCCAGGACGACGGCCCGTCGCCGGCGGAACTGCTGCACACCCTGTTCGACGGCGCCCCGGTCGGCATCCTGATGCTCGACCTGTCGGGCGAGGTCCTCGAGTGCAACCGCACCTTCCTGAAGATGGCCGGGCTGCACCGCGAGGGCGTGGTCGGACAGCCGTTCCGCCAGCGTCTGGTGCGCGAGGACCGCGAGGATTTCGAGGGCCAGCTCTCCAAGCTTGTGATGGGCACGATGCCGGCGGCCAAGCTCGACGTGCGCCTGCCGGCGGGCGAGGAGCGCGAACTGGCGGCGACCCTGCACGCCAATCCGGTCGACGGCGGCGACGGCGCCGCCAACGGCATCCTGGTGCACGTGATCGATGCGACCGAGCAGAAGCACCTGGAGGTGCAATTCTCCCAATCGCAGAAGATGCAGGCGGTGGGGCAGCTGGCCAGCGGCGTCGCGCACGACTTTAACAACTTGCTGACCGCGATGATCGGCTTTTGCGACCTGCTGCTGACCCGGCATCCGCCGAAGGATCCGTCGCACGGCGACATCATGCACATCAAGCGCAACGCCAAGCGGGCCACCAACTTGGTGCGCCAGTTGCTCGCCTTCTCGCGCAAGCAGCGGCTGCAGCCGGTGATCCTGGATGCCAACGAGGCGCTGTCGGACATGTCCAACCTGCTGCGCCGGCTGATCGGCGAGACCATCGAGCTGCGCATGGACCTGGGCCGCGAGCTGTGGCCGGTACGCGCCGATCCGGGACAGTTCGACCAGGTGGTGATCAACCTGGCGGTCAATGCGCGGGACGCCATGACCGGCGGCGGCGCCCTGACCATCCGCAGCGCCAACGTCAACATCCCCGAGGCGATGCAGCGCGGCACCGAACAGGTCCTGGCCGGCGATTACGTGCAGGTGATGGTCGAGGACACCGGCATGGGCATCGCCAAGGAGAACATCGAGCAGATCTTCGAGCCCTTCCTCTCGACCAAGGAAGTCGGCGCCGGAATCGGGCTCGGACTGTCCACCGTCTACGGCATCGTGCGTCAGACCGGCGGCTTCATCTTCGTCGACAGCGCGCTTGGCGAGGGCACCACCTTCAGCCTCTATTTCCCTGCCTATGTCGAGCCGCAGGGCCGGCTCGACCTGGAGAACGAGGCGCTGAAACCGCCGAAGCCGGCGCAGGCGCGCGACGACGACGTCAACCGCGCCGACCTGCAGGGCAGCGGCACCATCCTGCTGGTCGAGGACGAGGAAGCGGTGCGCCTGTTCGGCGCCCGGGCGCTGCGCGACAAGGGTTATACGGTGCTCGAAGCCGAGCACGGCGAGGCGGCGCTGGACGTGTGCAAGGATTTCCTCGGCGGCCCCGGCGAGGTTGGTGGAATAGACCTGATCGTCTCGGACGTGGTCATGCCGGGCATGGACGGCCACACCCTGATCCGCCTGGTGCGCCAGGAACTGCCCGAGGTCAAGGTCATCCTGATCTCGGGCTATGACGAGGAGACGGTCGGCGAGGCGGTGGTCGAGGACACCACCGTGCACTTCCTGCCGAAGCCGTTCAGCCTCACCGAGCTCGCCTCCAAGGTGAAGCAGGTGCTGGCCGACGACTAACGGGATAGGGTGGGGTCCCGTCCCGCCGATTCCCCCGCGGCCGGCCGCGGTTCCGCAGGTTCCGAGGGGGCAAAACGGGGCGGAACGTTCCGTGAAAATGCGGTTGTTTTCCTTATTATATCAACGAGTTACAAAAACCGCCTGCGCGTGAGAACAAAACCGGTACATTAATCGGTGTTTGCATCGGTTCGTGGGCTATGAAATAAGAGGTTGAAGTCATGTCGCAGAGCGCATTACGTCTCGTCGAGAAGGATAACATGGACAAGCAAAAGGCCCTCGAGGCCGCCGTCGGACAGATCGAGCGGGCCTTCGGCAAGGGCTCGATCATGCGCCTGGGGCAGCGTGAAACGGTCGAGACCGAAGTCATTCCCACCGGCTCGCTGAACCTGGACATCGCGCTCGGCATCGGCGGCCTGCCGCGCGGCCGCATCATCGAAATCTACGGTCCGGAAAGCTCGGGCAAGACGACGCTCGCTTTGCACGCGGTCGCCGAGTCGCAGAAGATCGGCGGCACCTGTGCCTTCGTCGACGCCGAGCACGCGCTCGATCCGATCTATGCCGACAAGCTCGGCGTCAACATCGACGACCTGCTGATCTCGCAGCCCGACGGCGGCGAGCAGGCGCTGGAAATCGCCGATACCCTGGTCCGTTCCGGCGCCGTCGACCTGCTGATCATCGACAGCGTCGCCGCCCTGGTGCCGCGGGCCGAGCTCGAAGGCGAGATGGGCGACACCCACGTCGGCCTGCAGGCGCGGCTGATGAGCCAGGCGCTGCGCAAGCTGACCGCGTCGGTCGCCAAGTCGAACACCACCATCATCTTCATCAACCAGATCCGCATGAAGATCGGCGTCATGTTCGGCAACCCCGAGACCACTACCGGCGGCAACGCGCTCAAGTTCTATTCCTCGATCCGGCTCGAGATCCGCCGCATCGGCGCGATCAAGGACCGCGACGAGGTGGTCGGCAACCAGACCCGGGTCAAGGTGGTCAAGAACAAGCTGGCGCCGCCGTTCAAGATGGTCGAGTTCGACATCATGTACGGCGAGGGCATCTCCAAGAGGGGCGAGATTCTCGATCTCGGCGTCAAGGCCGGCATCGTCGAGAAGTCCGGCTCCTGGTTCTCGTACAATTCCGAACGCATCGGCCAGGGCCGCGAGAATGCCAAGCAGTACCTGCGCGAGCATGCCGAGATCTCGGACGACATCGAGACCAAGATCCGGCGCAACGCCGGGCTGATCTCCGACGAGATGACGGCCGCGCCCGAGGGTGACAGCGAGGAAGCCGGCGACGCCGCCGCCGAAGCCGCGCCGAAGTTCTGATCCCGCCCGCCGGCCGGGCAACCGGCCGGCACCCCGGGCCGCGCCCCGGCGAGCATTCCCATCCTCGCCATCACCCCGGCAGCCCCTTCCCAGGCATGCCGTCTCCTGTCGCACCACAGGCCGGCGCGGCCCGCCCCATTCACCGTCCGTTCGGCGGACGATCCGGCCGTCCACCGACGGCACGGCGCCCCGGGAGCAATCCGGGGGCGCCGTTCGGCGTTGCGCGGCCTTGCGTGCGCCGGCCGCGCAACGCCCGGAATTCCGGACTTGAACCGCTCCGGCCGCTCCGCTGGACAGACCCCGGTACAGGCGCTACAAAGCACGGCTGTTTACAATCCGCTTCTGGAAGAGCCCGGTAAGACCCCATGCAGACCGTCAACGATATCCGCAAGGCGTTTCTCGACTACTTCGCCGTCAACGGCCATCAGGTCGTCGACAGCAGCCCGCTGGTGCCGCGCAACGACCCGACCCTGATGTTCGTCAACGCCGGCATGGTGCAGTTCAAGAACGTCTTCACCGGCACCGAGAAGCGGGACTATTCGCGCGCGGTGACGTCGCAGAAGTGCGTCCGCGCCGGCGGCAAGCACAACGACCTGGAGAACGTCGGCTATACCGCGCGCCATCACACTTTCTTCGAGATGCTAGGCAACTTCTCGTTCGGCAACTACTTCAAGGACGTCGCCATCGAACTCGCCTGGAACCTGGTGACCAAGGAATTCGGCCTGCCGGCCGAGAAGCTGCTGGCGACGGTCTACGCCGAGGACGACGAGGCCTTCGATCTGTGGAAGAAGATCGCGGGCCTGCCCGAGGACAAGATCCTGCGCATCCCGACCTCGGACAACTTCTGGGCCATGGGCGATACCGGTCCCTGCGGACCGTGCTCGGAGATCTTCTACGATCACGGCGATCACATTCCCGGCGGCACGCCCGGCAGCCCCGACGAGGACGGCGACCGCTTCATCGAGATCTGGAATCTCGTGTTCATGCAGTACGAGCAGGTGACCCCGGACGAGCGGATCAACCTGCCACGGCCGTCGATCGATACCGGCATGGGGCTCGAGCGCATCGCCGCGGTGATGCAGGGCACCCACGACAACTACGAGATCGACCTGATGCAGGCGCTGATCCGCGCCTCGGCCGAGGCCACCGGTACCGAGCCGCGCGGCGAGCACGAGGTTTCGCACCGGGTCATTGCCGACCACCTGCGCGCGACCAGCTTCCTGATCACCGACGGCGTGCTGCCGTCGAACGAGGGCCGCGGCTACGTGCTGCGCCGGATCATGCGCCGGGCCATGCGCCACGCCGAACTGATCGGCTACCCCGAGCCGCTGATGTACCAGTTGGTGCCGGCGCTGGTGCAGAAGATGGGCCAGGCCTTCCCCGAACTGGCCCGCGCCGAGCCGCTGATCACTGAAACCCTCAAGCTCGAGGAAACCCGCTTCAAGAAGACCCTGGCGCGCGGCCTGCGCCTTTTGGACGAGGCGACCGGCGACCTTGCCGAGGGCGACACCCTGGCCGGCGAGACCGCCTTCACGCTCTACGATACCTACGGATTTCCGCTCGACCTGACCCAGGACGCGCTGCGCGCCCGCGGCATCGGCGTCGACACAGACGGCTTCGACGCGGCGATGCAGCGCCAGCGCGAGGAAGCCCGCGCCGCCTGGGCCGGCTCCGGCGATGCCGCCGACGAGGCGGTGTGGTTCGAGATCCGCGAGCAGGCGGGCGCCTCCGAGTTCCTCGGCTACGACACCGAAACCGCCGAGGGGCAAATCCTGGCCCTGGTGGTCGGCGGCGAGTCCGTCGAACAGGCCGAGGCCGGGCAGGATGTCACCCTGATCGCCAACCAGACGCCGTTCTACGCCGAGTCCGGCGGCCAGGTCGGCGACGGCGGCGAGATCGCCGCCGGCGAAGCGCGCATGACCGTGACCGATTGCCAGAAAAAGCTCGGCAACCTGCACGCGCATGTCGGGCGGGTCGAGCAGGGCACGCTGAAGGTCGGCGACGACGTGCGGCTGCTGGTCGACCACGAGCGCCGCGGCGCGACCCGGGCCAACCACTCGGCGACGCATTTGCTGCACGAGGCGCTGCGCCGCAAGCTCGGCGATCATGTCACCCAGAAGGGTTCTTTGGTGGCGCCCGATCGGCTGCGCTTCGACATCAGCCACCCGAAACCCGTCTCCGCCGATGAAATGGCCGAGATCGAAGCCGGGGTGAACACCCAGATCCGCCATAACAGCGACGTCGTCACGCGCCTGATGGATCCCGAGGCGGCGGTTAAGGCCGGGGCCATGGCGCTCTTTGGCGAGAAGTACGGCGACGAGGTCCGCGTGGTCTCGATGGGCGATCCGGAAAGCGGCGACGCGGTGTTCTCGACCGAGCTCTGCGGCGGCACCCACGTGCGCCGCACCGGCGACATCGGCCTGTTCAAGGTCGTCTCCGAGGGCGCGATGGCGGCCGGCGCGCGCCGCATCGAGGCACTGACCGGTCAGGCGGCGCTGGCCCACTTCGAGGAGCAGGAAGCGGCGCTGAGCAGCGTCGCCGGCCTGCTCAAGGCGCAGCCCAGCGAGGTGCCGGCGCGCATCGAGGCGCTGCTCGAGGAACGCAAGAAGCTGGAGAACGAACTGGCCGAGGCGCGGCGCAAGCTGGCCACCGGCGGTGGTGGCGGCGCCGGATCCGAGGTCAAGGAGGTCTCGGGGATCAAGTTCGCCCCGCGGCTGCTCGACGGTGTACCGGCCAAGGACCTGAAGAACCTGGCCGACGACCTGAAGAAGCAGGTCGGTTCGGGCGTCGCGGCGCTGGTCAGCGTCACCGACGGCAAGGTCTCGCTGGTCGTCGGCGTCACCGGCGACCTGACTGAGCGGGTCAGCGCCGTAGACCTAGTCCGCGCCGGCTCGGCCGCGGTCGGCGGCAAGGGCGGCGGCGGCCGTCCCGACATGGCCCAGGCCGGCGGCCCCGACGCCTCCCAGGCGCAGAGCGCGCTCGACGCGATCGAGGCGGCGCTCGGCTCGGTCGCCTGAGTCAGCTTGCGGGCAAGATCAGACCCGTCAGCACCAGCAACAGCGGCACCGCCAAAACCTTGCCGACGTCACCTGCGTGGTGCAGCAGGATGCGGTGCAGCGGCTTCCGGCCCGGGCCGCGCAAGCCGATGTCGTGGTAGAAATCCCAGATCTCGTAAACCTCGAGGACGTGACCTGAACCCCGAAAACTGGACCGCCTGAAGCGCGAGTTTTCTCGTAATGTAGAGGCTGGCAGGACGAGGAAGAACGATGCGGAAATCTAGGTTTTCGGAACAGCAGATCGCGTTCATTTTGAAG
>Ga0209785_1000513_pt1 | contig 10533 bp, 12 predicted proteins | sample WorMetG1BERMUDA2_FD_187403 | JGI IMG/M metagenome (GOLD analysis project Ga0209785, IMG submission 187403) | Marine gutless worms symbiont microbial communities from Max Planck institute for Marine Microbiology, Germany - Inanidrilus... ... | reverse complement strand
GCCTCCCACCCCTTGAAGAGACGCTACAACCTGTTGAGTGCAAAAAGATTCCTATGCTGGATGTGGATGAGTTGCGGTCCTTTGTCTTTCGTAGCAAAGACAAAGTGTGGGTCTGGATTGCCATGAACAGAGAGACCCGAGAAATCGTCGCCTCTGCCTGCGGTGATCGCACCGAAAACATCTGTCGGATACTCTGGGATCGCGTACCATCTGCTTATTTGGAGCGCGTATCGAGCCGTCATTCCGAGCGGGCAACAGCGCCCTGTGGGTAAAGAAGAAACGGGGGAAACGGCTCATATTGAGCGTTGGAATAATACCTTACGGCAACAGTTGGCACGCTTCCTACGCAAGACGTTGTCTTTTTCTAAATGTGTTAAAATGCATGAGGTTTGTTTAGGGTCTAGATAACTTTAGAGTGGATTTTCTTTCAGTAGAGTAAGTATTCTATCAGAGAGATCTCCCTCTCAGTGATGAAATCTGAATTCACATTCCTTGATGTGTAAAAGGAACGTTTGTCGGGGAACAGCATTGAACTTTGCAAGCCTCCGTTTGGCATATGACCAGCTCACCATGATGCATCCGGAAATGCTTTTTGTAGCCCATGCCCACCAGCCCATTGTAGCCTCTCCAGCCGTCCGAGTGGATGATGCTGTCCAGGGCTGCCTGACCCCGGATCGCAGCTCTGTGGCTGCTTCCTGGAGGCGTCAGGGACAATTTCCGACACTTTCCCGTGGCGTTCCAGGATTTCGAAGACGATCGGTTTACCGCCTGCTCCGCACCCCTTTTTTCCACGAACACGGCGTGCGCCAAAATAAGATTCATCGACTTCACCCTCACCGGATAGAGGGGATGAAGCGTTACAAACCTGGGCGATCCTGATTCGTAACTTCATGAATAGCTGATTAATCGTCGGGTGGCTTACACCACTCAGCTCGGCGATTTTCCAGGCCCGCAAATCGTGCGCGAAATAGCGTATAATTTCTCTGAATTTAGCTTCCGAAAGGTGTGAACGCCTGAAATACCTGTTTTTTCCTTGCATAACATAACCTTGGCATACTCTCAAGATGCTAAAGTTATTCAGACCCTACCGAATTATTACTGATTGTTGGCTAGATATCACTTCAAAAATCACCACTATCGGATGGGGCACCTCACCTCAGCCCGTAGGATGCAGTGAGCGCCTGCCTGTCTTGCCCCAGGACCGCTGGCCGGTGCCGGCCTGCTTGCCATTCCAGGGATGGGCCAGGGCATGGCACACCCGGGGCAGGCAGCGAACTGCATCTTTGGATGGGCGGCCTGCCCAACACATCGCTCTGTGCCACTTTCCTCTCTACACCAACGATAGAACGATCTTTCCGAAATGGGCGCTCGCCTCCAGCTCACGATGGGCCTGAGCCACATCGTCTAGTCCATAGACCCTGTGAATCAGCGGCACGATCTTCCGCTCCGCCAGCAGGGGCAGCACGCGGTTTGAAAACTCGGCAATGATTGCCGCCTTTTCGGGCACCGGTCGCGATCTGAGCACGGAGCCGATGATCTGCTGGCGCTTGACCATCATTAGAGCCAGGTTCAATTCCGCTTTGATACCGCTGGTTACGCCGATGATTACCAGGCGTCCGCCGACGGCGAGCGACTTCATGTTGGACACCAAATAAGCGGCGCCGATGTGGTCGAGAACTACCTGTACTCCCCACCCGTCCGTAAAGCGCTGGACCTCCGCGGCGAAATCCCGGGATCGGTAGTCGATGACCAGGTCCGCTCCCAGGGCCTCGACCCGTTCGAGCTTGCCCGGAGAGGCCGTGACTATGACCTTCGCATCGGGCCTCAGGGCACTGCACAGCTGAATGGCGGCAGTGTTGACGCCGCCGCCCCCGCCGTGTAGCAGAACGCCGTCACCATCTTCGAGGCCACCGAGTATGAAGACATTGAGATAGGCGGTGATGTAGGCCTCAGAGGCACAGGCCGCCTCCTCGAAGCCCATGGACTCCGGGATCCGCATCAGGTGGTCCGCATAGGCGACGGCATATTCCGCGTAGCCCCCACCGCCTACCAAGCCCATTACCCGGTCGCCGACGGACCAGCAGTCCACCCCCGCTCCCAGTTCTCGGACCGTCCCGGCCACCTCCAAGCCTAGGATCTCTGACTCCCCCTTGGGTGGGGGATACTTGCCCTCGCGTTGGACGATGTCCGGGCGATTGACCGAGGTAGCCGCCACTGCCACCAGCACCTGGCCCTTACCGGGCACCGGCCGCTTCGCTTCCTCGATGCGCAGGACCTCTGCCCCGCCGAATTCGCTGATCAGTGCTGCCTTCATCATCAGATCAAGCACATCTTTTGAACCGCCGCCAAGCACAGACGGCTAAACAGGTTGGGTTACGGAACGTTTGCTCTTGTTGGCACAACCAATATTGCAGTACGCGCCTAACCCAGCCTACCGACTAACGAGGCGTCGCTTCAGACCGACGAGGCGTGAATTTTCTGTGCCATGCACAAACTTGTGATCCACAGAGATAGTGGTGATTTTTGAAGTGATATCTAGCCAACAATCGGCAATAATTCGGTATTATATCGATTTTTGAAGATTAAACAAACCTCATATGTTCTAACACATTTTGTGCCGTTTTCAACAAGATCTTCGCTCTGACATTTGCGACAGCTGTATACTTTAGTCTCGATAATCATAATTGAAAACTCTTCGGTTCGTTTTATCAATGAACGCAATCGTTCAGACCAAGCGTATTCTTCCGGAAGAGAGGGCTAAAATCTAGAATAGGGTAATGGCTGAACAAAACTGGCAGGTCTTCCAACTGTCCGAACTCTTGGGGGCAATCGATCGCAGCGCGGTCGATTTTCACGAGTTCCTGCAGACCCCATCGATGAGCTGTGCGATTTATCATCTGCCCGCCGGTTCCAAGGATATGCAAACGCCCCACGACGAAGATGAGCTCTATTTCGTGGTTGCAGGTCGGGGGTGTTTGCGGGTGGACGGCGTAGAGCATCCCATCGTCAAAGACACTCTGATGTATGTCCGGGCCTCTTGTGATCACGCTTTCTTCGACTTCCCCGTGCCCGCAGAACTTGGATTTATCATTCGTCATTCCGCCGAGGGTAAGCGACCGGCATGACAGTTCGACCGCAGGACAAGACAGCTCGGACGATCGGGGACACTTGGGGTAAGTACTTGACCCAGGCGTTGGCGGCCCCCTACCTGATGATGCTGTTCCTGGGCAGCATCCTGTTGTCCGTCGCCTCCTTTTACACGACCTTCGACGGCATGCTGGATTTCATGCCGATATGGGTCTTCTCCGCCTTCATTACCTTCGCGATCCAGGCCCTGCTGTTCGTTACTTCCTGGCGGTTGGGGTTCATGTTTGCCGAGAAGGAACGGACTGCCTGGTTGGATGTGGTGGTCTTCGTCGTCTGCTTTGTGACGTCTGTCTTCTTTTCGTTCTCCAGCCTGTTCAACTTCATATTCGACCAGGGGTTGCAGGAACGGACGCGAATGACCCGAATGCACAATGCGGTCGAGGAGACCATCGCGGACCTCGAGTTCAGGGCCAAAGAGCAGCGCAAGGAGCTGGTCGAGGAGCTGATCGAGACATCGGCATACAAGGTCTGGCGGGGAAACGTACTGCGGGTTGCGGAAGCCGCTGTGGGTGCAGAGGAGCGGTTGAGCACCATCTTCAGCGAGCGTTTCAGGGAGCGTCGTAAGCGGGTCGCCGAGGCCGAGCAGGTCGCTCGGGAGACGGCGTCGAAAAAGGACACGCTCGACCGAAACATTGCCGAAGCGAAACGGGAGCTGGAGCGCCTGGAACAGGAAAGATCGCCTCTCCAAGGCGAGGTCGCTCGGTTGCGGCAGCTCCTTTCGGAGGCAAACGACAAGGTTATTGCAAAGAAGGCCGAAATGGATGCGGAGTCAGGCGGCGGCGATCCGGCAAGTGGTCGACCTAGGGGAAGGGGTCCGGTTTGGGGAAAATTGCGCAATGAACACCACATACTGATTGCGAAACGCGATGGTATCGGACATCAACTCCAGCTGAAACAGAGGGAGCTGGAAAGTCTCGATACGCAGCACCGTACTCTTCAGGATCGGATCGACGCGGATACGGTCCTGCAGGCATCCATCGACACTCGGGTAGCGGCCACCGCGGAGGAAGCGCGGCTCGCCCGCGAGGAGCTCGAGCATTCCGGACAGCAGGAGACCTTCAATCCGGCCGAGAGTGTGGAGACCTTACGTAACTACCTGAACGAGTTCAGTAAGGAATTCGATCCCCAACCCTTCAACAAGGTGGCGAATTTGTGTACGGAGCTGCTCGAGGAGATGAAGAAAATCTCCGCGCTCGGACCTATCGTGGACGGTCTTTCCTGTGACCGCGGTGCGATGTCCGCACTGATCAATCCGATCAGTGACGCGGCCGATGCCTTGGCAGCATTTCAACGCGAGTGTGTTGTCGGGGGCCAGAATGCGCGTACGGTGACCGGTCTGAGCTTCGATGATTCCCTCGTGTATGCCCGCAATTGCATGAGCCTTTCGGGATTGCAGAGCAGCAGGATTCGCGATCTGCGCCGCGAGATCGACCGTTTGGAGCGCGAAGAGAACGAAAAGGCTTCGCCCTTCACCAAGACGTCCAATGCCCTAGTCTCCGGCGAGAAGCTGGCACTGTTCTCGTTGGCCATTGCGATGACCATCGATCTGTTGGTCTTATTCAGCGGCTTGATCGGCGCCAAAAGCGTGCGCCCGAAGGTTCTGGGGTTCATCGAGGGTTCGGGGCGGGACAACGTGGACGAGCTCTTTACCCAGGCCCTGGATACGGACCTGACTCCCTATCCCACGGACAAACCGGCAATTCGCCGTATCAAGTCGATTTTACGGCATGCAAATGCAGAGTCCGTCGAGGCCGGTGGCATTCAGTACGGCGCCAAGATCGACCTCGCGGAAATCCCGGACCCCGAAACGCAATTGGATGTAAAGCAGGCAATGGTCGCCTTTTCCGGCAAGGGCTACGCAGCACCGGACAAAACGGCACCGGGTATTTTCCATGTTCGCCAAGGGTTCCTCGACTATCTGCGGCACGAGCTGGCAGACTACCGGAAGCAAAGGCCTTTTCCTGGAGAAGCTCCGGAGGTTCCGGGGCAGATCGAAATCCCCGCGCCGTCCCCCGTTGTGACCACCCATCCACGAACAGGTATTCGATTCGAGGTACTCTCGCCACACTTGGAGATGCAACGGCAGCGACAAGCCGATCGCTATGCGGACACCTACCATTTCGAGGGGCAGTCCGTGGATGGCCGTTCGGAAGGGCACCGCTCATCCCGGCAACGGGCATCAGGAGAACCCGAGATCCCCGTATCCACATCATCCGAGAAATCGTCAGAGCACCAAGGAAGGAGGGTTGCGACCGATCCGGTAGCGCCGGAGACGAAGGAGACTTCCGACCAATATAAGCACATAGACGAATTTATCGATGCCATGCGCGGTGGTGCATCCGCATCTTCCCGGAAATCCTGAATTCGATCCCCTCCCTATCGGTAAATGTGCTTGTCGGGAAAAGAAGAAGAGGACAACACGTGAAGAAAACTGGCCGCATGATCGTCACCTTCGATTGGGCCATCAAAACCATCCTACGCGACAAGGCCAACTTCGATGTCCTGGAGGGGTTTTTAACCGCCCTGTTCGGACGGCCGATGGTCATCCTCGATCTGCTGGAGAGCGAGAGCAACCGAGGTGACGACCGTGAAAAATACAACCGTGTGGATCTCCTGGCCAAGACCGAAGACGGCGAGCGGATCATCGTCGAGGTGCAATACCTCTCGGAGATGGCCTATCTGAGGCGCCTGGCCTACGGTATGGCCAAGACCATCGTCGAGACCCTGAAGCTGGGCGAGCCCTACGCCAATCTCAGGAAAGTCTACTCCATCAGCCTCCTCCATTTCGACATCAGCCAGGACGGAGACGACTACATCTATCACGGCAAGACCAAGTTCACGGGCTTGCATACCCACAATCCCGTGACCTTGAAGAAATCCCTGGTCGGCGAACAGGTTCGCATCGGTGAGACGAATATCTTTCCCGAGTACTATCTGATTCCCTTAAAACGCTTTACGGACGTGGTGCAGGACGACCTGGATCAGTGGGTTTATGCCTTCAAGAACAACGAGGTGTTGGACGAATTCACCGCCCCCGGTATCGGGGCGTTGAAGGAAAAGCTCGATTATCTGAAGCTGAATAAACGAGAGTGACGCCAGTTCGACAAGCATATGGATTATGCCCGCTCCGAGTGGGGAACGATCGAGGATGCCCGACAGGAAGGACTGGAGGAGGGGCTTGCGAAGGGACGTGAGGAAGAAAGGAGAATCCTCGTCAAGTCTCTGTATGACAATGGGATGGCCATCGAGACCATTGCTGTATCGGTTGGACTTTCCGAACCGGCGATACGCCGGTTGCTTTTCGACCCGACGCAATTATTCGGGACCTGACAAATAATAATCGCTACTGAGATATAAGATTGGCACCGAAATCATCTTTCCACATCAGGATCAGCTCTGCCGGTATACTGCGTCTGCGGTTGTTGAATTCCCCTTTTAAGTTACTCGGAAGGATGCGTCTGAACCAGGACCAGATCGTTGCTATCCGACGGGCCGCCGAGGAGGTCTTTGGTGAAGGCTCCCAGGTTTGGCTCTTCGGCTCGCGGGTGGACGACCGGCGGCGCGGAGGCGATATCGACCTGTTGGTGCGGCCTGCGCAGGCTGCGCGGGCCCCAGATCTCAGGCGCAAGGTCTGCTTCCTGGGCAAGCTGGAAAAGTCGCTCGGGGAACGCAGGATCGACGTGCTCATCGAGACCATAGGTGATCGCCGCCCCATCGTCCGGTCGGCGTATGAAACCGGGGTGAAGTTATGAAAGCTACCCGGGAGATACTTGCCCTCGAGCAGATCCTGGCCCTGTGTCAGGAGCATGACGAAGCACTGAAGGACGCTTTGTATGACTTTCCCGGCGCGAGTTGGATGCCCAGCTCCTTGAGCATCCGAGCAAGGAGGACCGGCGTCTGTTGGACCAGTTCGCTTATCGGTATACCCGCATGCAGGACGACATGGGGGCGCGACTGGTCCCCGCGATACTGCGTGCCTTGGGGGAAGAGGTCTCTGCCATGTCCACCCTCGACCGCCTCGATCGTTTGGAGCAGCTTGACTGGCTGCCCTCCGGCCGATGAATGGTCGGAGCTGCGGCGCATCCGCAACGGGTTCACCCACGACTACCCGGAGACGGCGCGGGAAAGGCATGAAAGGTTGCAATTGGCCATCACCTCGGCCAGCCGGTTGCAGGAAATCCGGGATATCTTTGCGGACAAGATCGGCCAGCGTTTCGGGCTGTAGACTTCGGATTTGACCAATATGCGGATATTTTGATATATCTTCGTAGGTTTCGTAGCGGGCGATCGGAGCCTTGCCGCGAGAGTTCACGAACGACGGGCGATACACACCATGAAGACTCGGCTGATTTCGATTGCGGTTGCAGCGGCGTTCATTTCCGGCGGTACCCAAGCAGCGGGCGGTGCCGCAGAAGGCGACGCCGTGGCGGGCAAAGCCAAGGTGGGGGTTTGCATGGCCTGTCACGGCCCGAACGGAAACGCACTGGTTCCGAGCTGGCCCAAGCTCGCCGGTCAGCACGCCGAGTACATTTACAAGCAGCTGATGGATTTCAAGGACGGTGCGCGGGAAAATGCACAGATGAGTCCCCAGGTGATCCCCCTCAGTGAGCAGGACTTTCGGAACATCGCTGTCTATTACTCCACACAGCAGCAAACGCCGGGGGTCACCGATCCCGCAGTGGCGGAGTTGGGCGAGCGCATTTATCGCGGCGGCAATCCGGCCACCGGCGTTGCCGCCTGCTCCGGCTGCCATGGTTCGGCCGGCAGTGGGCTGGGAGCGGCCAAGTTCCCACGCATCGCCGGACAGCACGCCCAATATGTCGCCTCGACCCTCGAAGGGTTTCGGGACGGGGTGCGCGCCAATGACCCGAACGGGATGATGCAGGATGTGGCCGGGCGTATGAGCGACGAGGAGATCGCTGCCGTGTCCCAATTCGTACAGGGCCTCACGGAGGCGGTTGCTGCCGAATAACGCCCTCTCTTGCTTCCCTGATTCAGGAGAGGTTGGTATTCATCGTCTTGGTCCGATTGGGGACCAGTCGGGTGTAAGTTCGTCACAAGAGGTTTGCGATTCCTCCTTGCCGTGCCTCGTGAGCACACCGAAACCTCAGCAACCGCCCGCGCCCAGATAAATACCAACAGCCCCTGACCGGCGGCGGGCAGTTGGGAACTGCCCGCTTTCGCGCTACTCTGATGACATGTCGGTCCCGTGCGGACCCTATCCGTGCCGGTTTCGGACCACTAAGTCATCATGCAACAGCTGCGTCTGCTCAGCTACAATATCGAGGCGGGCATTTACACCCGTCAGTACCGCGAGTACGTGACCAAAAGCTGGCGGCACATACTGCCGCACCGCGAGCACTTGCATAATCTGAGCCGCATCGCGTCTGCCCTGCACGGGTTCGATTTCGTCGGTTTGCAGGAAGTGGACGCGGGCAGTCTGCGCAGCGGTTTTGTCGATCAAACCGAGTATCTGGCCCACCACGCCCGGTTTCCCTATTGGTACAAGCAGGTCAACCGTAACCTGGGAAGGTTCGCACGGCACGGCAATGGAGTTCTGAGCCGGCTGCGTCCGTTCACAATAACCGAGTACAGGCTTCCCGGCCTGCCTGGGCGGGGTGTCGTGGTGGTGGAGTTCGAGACTACCGACGAGTCCGTCCTGGCCATCTGTATCCTGCACCTGGCCCTCGGGCAGAGGGCGCGCCGACGCCAGCTCGACTACCTTCGGGGACTGGTCGCCCACTACCCCTATTTGTCTATGATGGGAGATTTCAATTGCGATTGCGGCTCCCGTGCGCTCAGGGACCTGGTGGCGGATACGGATCTACGCGGGCTTGACTGCGAGTTCAAGACCTTTCCGAGCTGGCGCCCGCGGCGCAATCCGGATCACATCCTGGTTTCCAGGAATCTGCGCATCATGGGCGCGCGGGTCCTCAATTATTCGCTTTCCGACCATTTACCCGTGAGTATGAAGGTTGCGCTCCCCGAGGGAGTCCGGCTTGCTGCCTGAGGTTCGTCAGCCGTCCTGAAGGTAGAAATGCCGCCATTCGCAGCCGCTGGCGTCTGCGAGCAGTGCCATCAATTCCGGTGTAGGCGTGGCCTCGCCGGGAAAGATCTCCTCGATTTGGATGAACAGGCGTCCGAATCCTGCCTTCTCTTTCCAGTCGTAGTCCCAGGGTGGGCTCGTCTCGCCGCAGCTTGGGCAGGAGACCGGTGCCGGTGCGGCCTTATCCCACGCGGGCGCAACTTCCTTCCAGTTCCGCAGTGGGCTGCGGCAGCTGCAGCACCGCGGCGGGCGGGTATTGCGACCGCTCAGGAATGCCGGCCGCCGGAACGGCCCGGTGAACCGGATGTGGCAGAAGGGAGCGTCACCCGCGGGTGACAGCTCGACCCGAACCGAGCAGCCCGCGAAGGTTACCAATTGCAGAAAGCGCTCGCCCACAGCAAATGCATCGTTGCGACCTGCCAGCGGGGGCCCCAGCAGGCCGGCCTCGGACAGCCTGTCCGTTAGGAACTCCCGTTCCGGGAGCAGAAACGGGTCTTGCGCTCTCAGCAGGAGACGGCCAGTATGGGTGGACATGCGATGTGAAAAGGGTAATCGGCCAACCCGATTCTAGCGAGGCTTTTCCTCAGACCGATGAGACGTGAGTCGCGGTTGACAAGAACTGCGAATGGACACGAATATTCTTTACTCATAGAACACTTCGTTCCCACTCGAGTTTTGCCTGTTTGAAATTAAGTATCCCGCCAACCGGGAGCCTGGAGAGTTTCAAGTAATTGATAACCTGTCCCCGTTCCAGGTCAGTAATTTTTTTAAGCGTCTTGGTTTCAACGATGACCTTCTCAACAGCAATCAGGTCAGGAAGGTAGTCGCCCACCTTCACAGTTTTGTATAAAACAGAAAACCGGTACTGCTGGCTAACCGGAATGTTCTGCAATCCGAATTCTACAACCCGTACGTTTTCATCGGGTTTCTCCAACAAACCAGGCCCAAGGGTATTCAGTACATCCTATTCAGTACATCCCTGGCGCAGCCGACGATTTAGTATACCTCGTCCTGCAATTAAGGGAGAACCAAGGATGAGGTAGAAAGGGAATAATCATTCGTGTCTCTTCGTGTTCATTCGTGGTTCCCTTTGTGCAATGCATAAACTTGACTCATTTGTCAAGATTCGGCTCCCTCAAGGGATCCTAGCAAACCCACCATCCCAGGTGGTGTTGGTATTCAGCAGGGATGTTGGGCACACTCACCGTCTAAAGATGCGGTTCGGTCATCCCTGACCTCACCACATCCTTGTATGTTCTGTTTCTGATGGCGAGTACTGGGGAAGCCGTCACATCCTGAGGCCCTGAGCCTGCACGTAGATTGGCTCCCCGCCCTCTTCG
>Ga0209785_1000512_pt1 | contig 10558 bp, 11 predicted proteins | sample WorMetG1BERMUDA2_FD_187403 | JGI IMG/M metagenome (GOLD analysis project Ga0209785, IMG submission 187403) | Marine gutless worms symbiont microbial communities from Max Planck institute for Marine Microbiology, Germany - Inanidrilus... ... | reverse complement strand
CGGCCGTCGATACCGCAACGCTGAACCGCTCCGCCGCATCGCGATGGCTCAAGCCACCCTCAATCGCATCCACCACACGCTGCCGAAGATCAATCCCGTACGCCCAGCCCATGAAAACCTCCCTGGCTAAAAACACCAGGGCAGGGAATCAGACATCGGTTAAAAACGATTCTACGTTCGTCAAATGTGCTCTAGTTCGTCTAATCAGTTAAGCGATTCCAGGGACTCGATCGATCGATCGGCGGCCCTGGCGATGCCGAAGATAAACATCAGCAGACTGGTGAAGGCGGTCATGAGGGACATGAAATAGGTCACCGGCGCCATCGGGATCTGCAGGATCGCGGTGACATCGCCGTATTCGATGGCCTCGCCGGCCTTGATCCACAGCACGTAGCTGATCACCCCCATCATCACGGCGCAGGCGAGGGTCAGCACCACGTCGCGGTAATGCATCAGGAAATTGGGAAACAGGAAATCGAACAGATCGACGGTGACATGCTCGTCGGTCACGGTAACCAGCGGCAGGCCGGCGAAGGTCAGGCTGGCCAGCATGATTTCGGTGACCTCGAAACCGCCCGGGATCGGTGTGTTTAGGAAATAACGGCCGATCACGTCGACGAAGGTCAACATCATCATGCTGAACAGCAAAACGGCGGCAAAGCCGCCGAGAAGCCGGACCATCACATTGACGGCCCGGCCCAGCTTGGTCGGTGAGTGGCTCACTTGCCGGCTTCGGCCTTCTGGATCTCGGCGCGCAGCGCGGTCATCACCGCAGCACCGTCGATGCCCTTGGCCTTGACCTTGGCGACCCAATCCTTCTCGATGTGCGCCGTCTTGCGAAGGATCTCATCGATCAGCGACGGCGACGCGGTGACGACGTTGACGCCGTCCGCCTTCATCGCCATCACGCCGGCCTTGTCGGCGTTGTCCTAGCCCTTGCCGGCGATGTGCGCGAAGTTCTCGCCCGAGACCTTCATGATCGCCGCCTGTTCCGCCTTCGACAGCTTGGCGAAGGATTTCGGGTTCATGACCAGGAAGAAGCTGACGTTGTACAGGCCGCCCGGAACCAGGGTGGCGTGCTTGACCAGCTTGGTCAGCTTGAAGGACTTGATCGATTCCTTGGGGAAGAAGACGCCGTCGGCAACGCCGTTCGACATCAGCTCGTAGGACTTCGGCGCCGGCTTCAGCAGCGGCGTCGCGCCGATCGCCTTGGTCACGTCGTTGACCACGCCGCCACCGACGCGGATCTTCAGGCCGTTCAGGTTCGACAGCGTGTTGATCGGCCGCTTGGCGTTGTACATGTTGCCAGGTCCGTGGGTGAACACGCCCAGCACCTTGACGCCCTTGTGCTCGTTGGCCTTCTCCAGGTACTTCTTGTAGATGCGCCAGTAAGCCACCGAAATCGCCTCGGCGCTGCTGCCGAGGAACGGGAATTCGACCGCCTTGGTCAGCAGGAAGCGGCCGGGCTGGTAGCCGTGCACGCCATAGGTGATGTCGGCGAGGCCGTTGCGGGCGATGTCGAAGTGTGCCGGCGGCTTGCCCAGCGGCTTGGCCAGGATGTTGATCTTGACGCTGCCGCCGGTGGCTGCCTCGACCTGCTTGGCCCAAGGCACGATCATGTCGGCCACGATCGGGTGCTTCGGCGGCAGCCAGGACGACAGCCGTAGCTCGGCGGCGCTCGCCTGGGCCGCGTATCCCAGCCCGATGGCCCCAACGACCGCCGCGGCGGCCAGGGTTTTAATGGTGGTCTTCATTGATGGTCCTCCCAAAAAAGTAAGAAGCCGTTTCCTTGTGCCTTGCGGGACCCCCCCCCACTCGGCCGTTCTTGTGACTTGGCAATAACTTACTCCGATCGGTCCCCCGTGTCATCGCACAGTTGCCGGCCGGCCAAGCCTCTCCTGCGCCCTATGTAGCGCATTCCAATTGTTCTGTCACCGAACATTTTTGCAAGCCTGTCTCAGATCGCCGCGGCCAGCGGCGATCACTGCAGGCACAGAAAGGCGGCCAGGGCGTCGTTGAACGCGTCGGGGCGTTCCATGTTGACCATGTGCCCGCCCGGCTCCAGGCAGACAAAGCTGGCCCCGGGAATGCGCCCGGCCATGCGCTCCATCATCCGTGCCGGGGCGGTATCGTCGCGGCCGCCGGCCAGCACCAGCGTCGGCACCGCGATGCCGGCCAGATCGGCGCGCCCGTCGAAGGTCACCAGGCAGCGCATCATCGCCCGGTAGGTCGCCGGCGGCACCCGCGCCATGCAGTCCAGCGCCACCGCGACGCCGTCCTTGTCGGGATCGTCGCCGAGCATCTTCGGGACCAGCGCCGCGGCCATGTCGGCCATGGTCTTGCCGGCGTCCAGCGGCCCCAGCCGGTCGGCCAGGAAGGCGCGCTGGAAGTCACCGTCCGAGCTGCCGAAGGCGGAACTGGTGGCGCAGAGCGTCAGGCTGATCAGCCGGTCGGGATGGCGCGCCGCGAAGGTCTGCGCGACCATGCCGCCAAGCGAATGGCCGACCAGGTGCAACCGCGCGATGCCGCGTTCGTCCATCAGCGCGGCGAGCCGGTCGGCGATCGCCGGGAAACCGGTTTCGGGCAGCAGCGCGGTGCCACCGTAGCCGGGCATGTTCCAGCTCAGCGCGTGGTAGTCCTCGCCGAAGTGCGCGACTTGGCGGGTCCAGCAGCCGGCGCCGCCGCCGATGCCGTGAATGAACACCACGGCGTCGCCGGCGCCGCGTTCGAGAAAGTCTTGCGGCTCCATGCTCAGGTGATCTTCTCACGCACCGTGGCGGAAATCCACTCGCTGACGATGACCACGCCGAACACTGCCAGCAGCATCACCGAGACCTCGTCCCAGCGGAACTGGTTGATCGAGGAATAGAGCTGGATGCCGATGCCGCCGGCGCCGACGAAGCCGAGCACGGTGGATTCGCGGATGTTGATGTCCCAGCGGTAGACCGTGGTGCCGTAGATCACCGGCAGCACCTGCGGGATCACCCCGATCATCAGCACCTGCAGGCGCGAGGCGCCGGTCGCCTCGATCGCCTCGACCGCGCCCTGGTCGACCTCCTCGATGGCCTCGGCGATCAGCTTGCCCATGAAACCGATCGAGCGGAAGGCGACGGCCCAGATTCCGGCCACCGGCCCGGGGCCGAAGATGGCGACGAAGATCAGCGCCCAGACCACCGTGTTGATCGAACGCGAGGCGACCAGGATAAAGCGGCCGATGAACCAGGTGATCGCATTGGGCGTCGTGTTACGCGCCGCCATGATCGCGATCGGCAGCGAGATGAAGAACGTGACGATGGTGCCCAGGGTGGCGATGTGGATGGTTTCCAGCAGCGGATTGAAGACCTCGTCGAAATGCGCCCAGTCCGGCGGGTACATGCGCACCAGCAAGTCGGCGACCTGCTCGTGGGCATCGAGGAAGTATTCCCACGGGATCTCCAGGTGGCGGATCGACCACACCGCGACGAACACCACGCCGGCGAACCAGGCGTAGCGGATCAGGGTCTGGCGCGGCGAGAACTTCTTCCACACCTCGGGATGCTTGACCGCGTGTTCCGCCGGGCTCATCGCAGCTTGCCCCGCACCCAGTTGGAGAAGATCTCGCCGATGAAGACGAGGGCGATGATGGTCAGCAGGATGGCCATCGAGAAGTCGTAGTCATAGCGCTTGAAGGTCGCCGACAGGGTCATGCCGATGCCGCCGGCGCCAACGATTCCGACCACGGTGGAGTGGCGGATGTTGGCGTCGACGCGATAGATGCAGACACCAAGGTAGCGCGGCAGCACCTGCGGCTGGATGGCGTAGATCAGCAGCTTGGGGAAGCTCGCCCCGGTCGCGCGCACCGCTTCGACCTGGCCCATGTTCATGTTCTCGATGTCCTCGGCGATCATCTTCGAGATGAAGCTGACCGAGGCGACGATCAGGGTCAGCAGGCCGGCCAGCGGCCCGAAGCCGACGATCTTGACGAACAGGATCGCCAGGATGACCTCGTGGAAGGTGCGCGACAGCACGATGAGGCCGCGGGCGACCAGATAGACCGGCTTGGGCATGATGTTGCCGGCGGCGCAGACCCCCAGCGGGACCGCCAGCACCATGCCGATGAAGCTGGCGGCGAGGGCCATCTCGACGCTCTCGACGCCGCCGCGCACCAGCAGGTCCCAGCGCGAGAAGTCGGGCGGGAACATGCGCGAGATCATGTTGCCGGCGCGCGGGAAACCCTGCGCCACCCGGCCCCAATCAACTTCAAGCGCGCCCATCGACCAGGCCAGGTAGGCCGCCGCGGCGATCCAGAGGCCGTAGCGCACCGCCGGCCGCTCGATCATGCTCGGCCGTTTCCATTTATGGGGATAGGCGGTCGCGGTGGAGCTCATCGCGCGATCGCCTCGCCCACCGTGCCGCCCGGCGGAGGCGCGCCGGGATCCGCCCCATCCGCGTCCTCGTCGTCGTCCTTGCGGATGGTGGCGCTCCAGTCCTCCTCGCCGTAGATCTCGTTCAGAACGTCACCGGTCAGTTGCGCCGGGCTGCCGTCGAACACCAGGTTGCCGTCGCTCAGTCCGACGATACGGTCGGCGCTGTTCTGGGCCAGCGCGACGTCGTGGATGTTGACCAGCGCCGGCGTGCCGCGCTCGTGCGCCAGCTCGCAGATCAGGCGCATGATCTGACGCGAGGTCTTGGGGTCGAGCGACGCGGTCGGTTCGTCGACCAGCAGCAGGTCCGGCGCCTGCATCAGCGCCCTGGCGATGCCGACGCGCTGGCGCTGGCCACCCGAAAGGGCGTCGGCGCGGGTGTCCTGGCGGCCGCCGAGGCCGACCCGCTCGAGCAGTTCGAAGGCGGCGCGTACGTCGTCGGGCGGGTAGTTGCGGCGGAAGGCGCGCCAGAACCCGACGTAGCCCAAGCGCCCCGAGAGCACGTTCTCCATCACCGTCAGCCGCTCGATCAGATTGTACTCCTGGAAGATCATGCCCATCATGCGCCGCGCCTTGCGCAGCTCGCCGCGGCCCAGCTTGGTAATCTCCAGGCCGCTCAGCTTGATCGAGCCGGAAGTCGGCTCGACCAGCCGGTTAATGCAGCGGATCAATGTCGACTTGCCGGCCCCGGACGACCCGATCACGGCGATGACCTGGGGTTCGTCAACGCGCAGCGAGATTCCATGCAGGGCACGGAAGCCGTTGGGATACTGTTTTACGAGGTCGGTGATTTCGAGCATGACGGACCGCCGCCCAGGAGTTTGCGAAAATTGTCCGAGAGGGGGCCGCCGCCACGTCGAGACGCGGCGGCGGTGTTAGATGAGCCGCGGCTCAGCCCTTCTTCTTCTTTTTCTTCTTCTTCTTGATCTTCAGGCCCTTCAGCGCTTCATCGTTGTAGATGATGCCGTTGGTCTTCTGGATCGTGCGGATGTCGACCCAGTGCTCCTTGAAGGTGATCGGTATGAACCGGTCCGATTTCTTGCCGAATTCCTTCTGCAGTCCGGATCCGGTCCAGTCGAAGGTCAAAAAGGCATCGGTGATGGCCTTCTGCAACGCCGGTGTCAGGTTGTGGGCATAACCGAACGACGTGGTCGGGAAGAACTTCGACTGCCAGATGACCCGCAGGTCGTCCTTGTTGACCACGCCCTTGTCGTGCATGCGGTCAAGCACGCTCGAAGCCACCGGCGCGGCGTCATAGTCCTTGTTGGCGACGCCCATGATCGAGTTGTCATGCTTGCCCGAATAGGTCACCTCGTAATCGACGTCCGGGGTCACGCCCATGGCCTTGAACAAGGCGCGAGGGGCCTGGTTGCCCGAATTCGAGGACGGCGTCACGTGGGCGATCTTGCGGCCCTTGAGGTCGCCGACCTTGGTGATGTCGGTGTTCTTGTGGGTGATCAGCTGCAGCCGGTAGCCGAAGCGGCCGTCGTCCTTGCCCATGATGGCGATCGGCACGTAGCCGGCGAGGTTGACGCCGAACACCGTCGGACCGGTCGAGATGCCGGCCACGTGCAGGCGGCCCGAGCGCATCGCCTCGACCTGCGCGGCATAAGAATCGGCACCGTACCAGCGCACCTTCTTGCCGGTCTTCTTGGCCAGATAGTCCATGAACTCGGTGAACACGTTCTCATACACCGACGGATCCTCGACCGGGGTGTAGGAGAAGATCAGCGTGCTCGGATCGAGCAGCTTGGATTTGTCGGCCGGGGTATCGGCGACCAGATCCTTGTTCTCGTCGCAATAGCGCGAATCGAGGTCGCCGCGGTTCGAACAGGCCTGGGCCGGGTCGGCCGCCGTCACGAAGGCCACGGCCGCGAGTCCGGCCAATCCGGACAGCAAACCGTGTCTGAGGCTAATGGTGTTCATCATCTTCATTCCTCCCATTGCTATTTGTCCCTGGAACGCATGGTGATGCTGCGCCGCGCGGCGATCAGGGCGATCGCCACTTCGGCAAAACCGGCCCCCGCGCGGGCCGGGCTGACGAAGGCCGGTTCGGCGTCGAGCCGGCCCGCGAAATCGCGCACGTTGGCGACGCCAACGGCGTGAGGAAAATAGGCGAACATCGGCGCGTCGTTCGGCGAATCGCCGACGAAGACGACCTCCTCGCGCACGGCGTCGAGGTCGAGATCGAAGCACTCGCGCATCATGATCCGGGTCATATGCAACTTGTCGAAGGTGCCGAACCAGCCGTTGACGTGGATCGAACTGACCTTGGCGGTGGCGCCCGCGGCATGGAACATGTCGACGATGCGCTCGACCTGCGCCGGCTCCAACCGTGGCACGTCCTCACAATAGTCGATCGCCAGGTCGGCCTCCCGGTAGGGCTGGTCCGAGGCGATGCCGGAGCCCGGTACCGCGGCGAGGATGTCCGCGCGCAGGGCGACGAGGCGGCGGCGGTTCTCGGCCCGCTCGTTGTCAGCCTGCAGGAACCGCTTGTGCAGCGACTTCGCCGCGCGGTCGTAGCGGAAATAGAAGGCCCCGTTCTCGCCGACCACGGCGTCGACCGGCCACATGCGGGCGATGTGGTCGCACCAGCCGGCCGGCCGGCCGGTCACCGGCACGACCCGGAAACCATTGTCGTGCAGCCGCTCCATGGCGCCGTAGGCCTCGGCGGTCAGCCGGCCCTCGCTGGTCAGGGTATCGTCGATGTCGAGCAGCACGGTAGTGACGCGGCGACGCGCCTCGACCGAAAACTCGCTCAGATCGCGCATGCGCGTTCCAACCACCGCGACGTCCGTTTCCGGATGCCTGTCGCTGCCGTCGGCCGCCTGATGCGTCCGTGTCGCCGCGCGCAAATGACCCGCCCCCCGATGCTCCTCGGTTTGTCAGGGCAAAATGGTAAGAAGGCCGGTCCGTTTTCGCAAACGAAAACGTTGTGGTTCCGTGGCATTTTGGCTCTTTGCGGCCCAGACGCTTTCGCAATACCAAGAAACGCCGGGAAAGCCGGCCGATTCACCGCCAGTTTTTTCGAAATCGAAAATCCGTTCCGTGGCGGGCTCAGATGCAGCGACCGCCGTCGACCTCCAGGCAGACGCCGGTCAGCATGTCGGCCTCGTCAGAGCACAGGTAGCAGGCGGCGTTGGCGATGTCGCGCGGCGTGCTCAGGCGGCCGAGCGGGATGGTCGAGCGGAACAGCGCCCGCTTCTCCTCGGTGTCCTCGCCCATGAACCGGCCCAGCATGCCGGTCTCGCCGGCCACCGGGTTGAGCGCGCAGACGCGGATGTTGTCGGGCGCCAGTTCGACCGCCATCGATTTGGTCATGGTGATCACCGCGCCCTTCGAGCTGTTGTACCAGGTCAGTCCCGGGCGCGGGCGCACGCCGGCGGTCGAGGCGACGTTGAGGATCACGCCGCCGCCACCGTCGCGCAGCATCGGCACGCCGTGGATGGCGGCCCAATAGAGCGCCTTGGCGTTGACCGCGTAGACCATGTCGAACTCCTGCTCGCTGACCTCGAGCAGAGATTTGTTGAGATGCGTGTAGCCGGCGTTGTTGACGATGATGTCGAGCTTGCCGAACGAGTCGACAGCGGCTTGCAGCATCGCCGCAACCTGGGCGCCGTCGCTGACGTCGACGCTGACGGCCCGCGCCGAGTCGCCGATTTCGCCGACCACGCGCTCGGCCGCCTCGCCGTTGATGTCGGCGACGATGACCTTGGCCCCTTCGGCGACGAATTTCTGCGCGATCCCTTCGCCGAAGCCCGAGCCGGCGCCGGTGACCACCGCGACCTTGTCTTGCATGCGCATATCCGTTCCCTCCCTGACAACGTTCAATCGTGCTTGATGGCGATGGTCTTGGTCACCGAGAACCCGTACAGCGCCTCGAATCCCTTCTCGCGGCCGTAGCCGCTGTGCTTCATGCCGCCGAACGGCAGCTCGACGCCGCCGCCGGCGCCGTAGTTGTTGATGAACACCTGCCCGGTGCGGACCTTGCGCGCCAGCCGCATCTGCCGCCCGCCGTCGCGGGTCCAGACCCCGCCGACCAGGCCGAACTCGGTGCCGTTGGCGATGCGGATGGCGTCGTCCTCGTCCTTGAAGCGGATCACCACCAGCACCGGACCGAAAATTTCCTCCTGCGCCAGGGCATGGTCGGGCGGCACCTCGCCGATCACCGTCGGCAACACGTAGTTGCCGCTGGTCGGTGCGTTCGGCGCCATTTCACCCTGCGCCAGGATCGGCAGGCCGTCGGCCCGGGCGCGGTCGAGGTAGGCGTTGACCCGGCCCAGCTGCGTCGGGTTGATCAGCGGCCCGACGTCCAGGTCCTGCTCGGCCGAGCCGACACGCAGGCCGGCGAAACGTTCGGCGACGTGCAGCACGAAGCTGTCGTAGGCCGAATCCTCGATCAGCAGCCGGCTACCGGCCGAGCAGGTCTGCCCGGCATTCTGGATCGAGGCGTTGACCACGAACGGCAGGGCGGCGTCGAAGTCGGCGTCGGCGAACACCACCTGCGGCGACTTGCCGCCCAATTCCAGGGTCACCGGCACGATGTTGTCGGCGGCCGCCTTCTGCACCAGGGTTCCGGCCTGCGGCGAGCCGGTGAACGAGATGTGGTCGATGCCCGGATGCGCCGACAGCGCCGCGCCGGCCTCGTCGCCGTAGCCGGTGACCAGGTTCAGCGCGCCCGCCGGCAGTCCGGCGTCCATCGCCAGCTTGGCGAAGTAGATCGAGGTCAGCGAGGCGTCCTCGCCCGGCTTCAGCACGCAGGCGTTGCCCATCGCCAGGGCGGCGCCGATGGACCGTCCGATGATCTGCAACGGATAGTTCCACGGGATGATGTGGCCGGTCACGCCGTGCGGCTCGCGCACGGTCAGCACGGTGTAGCCATCGAGGTAGGGAATCGTCTCGCCGTGCACCTTGTCGGCGGCGCCGCCGTAAAACTCCATGTAGCGCGCGCAGGCGATGACGTCGTTGCGCGCCTGGGTCATCGGCTTGCCGACGTCGCGCGCCTCGAGCACGCTCAGCTCGTCGACATGCTCGAGGATCAGCCGACCCAGGTCCATCATCACCCGGCCACGCTCGGCCGCGGTCATGCGCCCCCAGTCGCCGTCCAGGGCCTCGCGCGCGGCCCCCACCGCGGCGTCGATGTCCTCGGCCTGACCGCGCCCGATGCGGTCCATTTCCGAACCGTCGCTCGGGTTCATGACCGGAATGAAGTCGCCGCCGCGCGGAGCCGCCCAGCCGCCGTTGATCAGAATGTCACCGCTTTGCATCGCCCTGGTTTCCCGTCGTCCGGTGAGGATCGTTAGTTAACAGACTAACGACCGTTCTATCGCAGGTGACGGCGGGAATCCATGGACGTCGTCGTAATCGTGCTCAGCGGTCCATGGCGAAGGTGCGGTAGATCATGGCGAGCTGCGCCTTGACCTTCTTGTTGCGCAGCTTGTTGGCCTTGGTGTCGGGCAGCATTTCCCAGTCGGTGGTCAGCGCCGCCAGCTCGTCGGCCACCCGCCATTTGTGCTCGAACTCCCGCTCCGACAGACGCCGAACGGCGGTCAACTGCGCCGGGGTCAGCCAGCCGTCGTCGATCTTCCCGACCTTGTCCAGGTCGATCTCGATACGGAAGATCTCGGCATAGCGGATCACCTTGTTCTCTTCCGCCGTGGTCAGGTTGTTGAGGTCGCGCAGGGCGTCGCGGAAGACCACCGCGCTCTCGTAGGCGGTGCCCTGGATCGGCTTCAGGTTTTCGACCGGAATGCCTTCCGTTTCCAGTTTCGATTCGACCTGTTCGGTCAGATTGTAGGTCACCGGCTTGTAGACCTCCTGGTCGAACACGTTCTGCAGGAAGAACAGCGACACGAAGCAGATCAACGCCGCGATCAGCGGGGTCGTGACCCAGCCGAATCCGATCGTGCCGAGCACCCGCCACTGGATGCTGCCGGTGCCCTTGAGCAGGCCGAGTCCGATCACCGCGCTAGAGCACATTTGACGAACGTAGAATCGTTTTTAACCGATGTCTGATTCCCTGCCCTGTTGTTTTTAGCCAGGGAGGTTTTCATGGGCTGGGCGTACGGGATTGATCTTCGGCAGCGTGTGGTGGATGCGATTGAGGGTGGCTTGAGCCATCGCGATGCGGCGGAGCGGTTCAGCGTTGCGGTATC
>Ga0209785_1000511_pt1 | contig 10568 bp, 9 predicted proteins | sample WorMetG1BERMUDA2_FD_187403 | JGI IMG/M metagenome (GOLD analysis project Ga0209785, IMG submission 187403) | Marine gutless worms symbiont microbial communities from Max Planck institute for Marine Microbiology, Germany - Inanidrilus... ... | reverse complement strand
ACGCCCAGCCCATGAAAACCTCCCTGGCTAAAAACACCAGGGCAGGGAATCAGACATCGGTTAAAAACGATTCTACGTTCGTCAAATGTGCTCTAGGACGTCTCGTCCAGGCGGAATCCGACCACCGAGACATCGTCGCGGCGGCGTTCGTCTCCCTGGTAGCGGGCCAGTTCGGCCATCAGTTCCCGCCGTTACGCCGCCATCGGTTCGGCGGCGATCCGGGCCAGCAGATCGCGGAACCGGCGCTTGCCGAAACTGCGCCGCTTCGGCCCACCGATCTGATCGATCAAGCCGTCCGAGGTCATGTAAAAGGCCCGGCCCGGCGCCAGCGCAACGTCACGATTGGTGAAATCGGCGTTGCGCGGAATGCCGCAATAGCCCAGCCCCCCCTTGTCGCCGCGGATCTCGCTGACCGCTCCATCGTCGACGTGGAACAAGGAAAATCCGGCACCGGCGAAGACCATCTTTTCGGCCCCGGATTCGATGTAGCAGATGCCCATTTCCAGGCCGTCGTCGGATTCGCCGCCCGTGTGGTCCTGGCCCAGGGCCGACTGGATCAGTTGATGGGTCCGCTGCAGCAGGAAGGCGACGTCGCCGGGCGGCGTTTCCATCAGCGCCATGTCCAGCGCCCCGTTGGTAATCATGGTCATGAAGGCGCCGGGCACGCCGTGCCCGGTGCAGTCTCCCAGCGCCAGCAGCCTGCCCCGGCCCCAGCGTTCGCACCAGTAGGCGTCGCCGCCGACACGGTCGCGCGGCTCCCACCAGACGAAATGATCGGTCATCAACTGTTCCAGCGCCTTGGCCTCGGGCAGCACCGAGCGCTGGATATGCGAGGCGTATTCGATCGAACTGGCGATCACGTCGTAGGCATCGGCCAGCTTGGCTTCCGCCTCCTTGCGCTCGGTGATGTCGCGAAAGGACACCACCGAACCGATAATGACGCCGCCGCGGACCATCGGCGCGGCGCTGTATTCGACCAGGAACGGGGTGCCGTCCTTGCGCCAGAGAACCTCGTCGTCGATACGGTACGAGTTGCCTTCGGTGAACGACTTGTACATCCAGCATTCCTCGACCGGATAGTCGGAGCCGTCGGCCCGGTGGTGATGAAACAGCGCATGCGCCTTGGTCCCGAGCAGTTCGTCCTCGCTGTAGCCCAGGTCGTTCATGCACTGCGGATTGACGAACATGATGGCGCCGCTGGTATCGACCCCGAACACGCCCTCGCCGACCGACGCCAACAGCCGCCGCGTGCGTTCCTCGGATTCGGCCAGGCTGCGCGTCCGCTCCTCGACCCGGATCTCCAGCTGATCCCGCGCCTCGCTGAGCGATACGTTGGCCGACTTGCCGACCCACAGGGTGAACGCGGTCAAGCCCCATCCGAGCACCGCCGTCGATCCCAGCAACGTCAGGATGATGTTGCGGATCACGAAAAAGGCGTCCAGCGCCTCGTCCTCGTCCATTTCGGTGATCAGGCCGATACCCAGATCGGGATCCCAAATCCAGTCGCCGAGAACCCGGACGCCGCGGTAGTCGCGATAGGACCGGATCCGGCTTTCGTTGTTTCCGTGCACGTCGTGAGCGGCATGGTCCCGCGTCGCCGCGTGGCCCAACGACGCGGCAGGCAGCGTCAGCGGCAGGCTCGCCAGGTCGTCCGGCAGGGGGTGACCCTGTTCCAGATTGCCGCCGGGATCGGCGAGCCTGACGTTCAGGATCGCCTGCTGGTCGGCCGCGATCAGTCCGAGGTCGCGCAGCCGGCTTTCGAACCGGGTATCGCTCAGCATCATACCCGACTGGTCGACGGCATAGGTTTCCCCGGTCTCCCCCAACCGGCCCAATTTCAGCACCCGCATGAAATCATTGGTCACGTCCAGCCGCAGCGTCAGGACCGCGATCACCTTGCCGTCCTCGAGCCTGCGGATCGGGGCGGCGAAGAACATGGTCGGCGGCGCCTCGGCGCCGTTCAGCGGCACGTCCGATCGGATCGGCGGTATCATCAGCGTTTCGCCGGCGAAAACCCGGGCGAGGAGCTGCGGCCGCCGCTGTTCGATCAGGTTGATCCAGCCGAGGTTGCTGTCGCGCATCGATCCGATGTTGATCCGGTCGGGCGAAATCAGGAAAAATCCGATGTCGCCGCGGATTTTTTGCTTGGCGGCGAAGAACTCGCGCAGGTCGGCCAGGATCGTGCTACCGAGGATCGCCTCGCGCTGTCGCGGAACCCGCAGCATCTTGTCGGCCAGGATCGCCAGCCAGCGGTCTGCGGCCAGGTTGCTGATTTCGCGCCGCTGGCTTTCCATCCACCCGCGCAGGCCGTCATGGGTGGTGTGCAGCACCGTGCGGATGGTCTGCTCCGCCTTGGAGCGCACCTGTTTCTCGATCCCGTCCAGCGCGAACCAGGCGCCGAGAGAGATGAAGGCGAGGAAGGTGCCGACGGTGATCAGGCTGTAGATCGGCATCTGGTTGGATTTGTAGAAATCGTGGAACCGGCCGGAAATCGTGCGCCGGACGACCCAGACCAGGCCGACGAGTACCGCGGCCGAGGCGACGATGACCAAACCCATGCGCAGGACGTTTTCGGTCGCCAACAGCCCGGCTGCCGGCGCGTCGCTCTCGGAAGCCGATGCGCCGAGGGCCAGAAGCGTTAGCGGGACCGAGAGGAAAAACTTGACGCGCATTCGCGCTGACATCCGATCACAGCGGCAACAAACGCCCTGTTCGGATCCTCCTTGTTGAATTCATGACCCCCGGCCGACAGGTGTCGGGTTTTCCATCGGCCACCCCGCTCGGCGCCCCGGACCGAACGTCGCCTCATTCTATAGTCGTTTCGATGATCGCGGAAAGCTCGTATCTGCCGGGCTGGAGCGCGTCAGGTCCGCTGTCTCAGCTCTCGTCCGGGTCGATCTCGGAGACGTCTTCGGTCTCATCCTGCTCGATGTCCCGCTGCGGGTCCCAGCCGGCGGCGCGGGCGCGCTCGACCGCCTCGGCCTGGATGCGGTCGAAGCGTTCGCGCGCCTCGGGCGGCAGGTTGGCGACGCGGAAGCCGATCTCGCCCCACTTGGCGTTGACCTTGTCCCACAGGTCCTGGATGCCCTGCACGCGCCAGCCGGCGCAGGTCTCGGTCTCGGGGATCAGCCCGAACACCCAGGCATCCCTGATGATCTTGCCGGTGTCGGTCATGCCGCCGTACATGTCGTTGTCGATGCCGACGTAGGTCTTGTCCGTAGGGCGGTTCATGGTTCTTGCTCGATCAGACGTTGTTCCAAAAGTTCCTTGACCCGGTCCAGCACCTTGGCGCGCAGCGCCGAGGCGGCGAAGTGGTAATAGTTCAGCTTGCAGGGGATCGGCAAGTGCAGGGAGTCGCGGTCGTCGTCCTCGATCTCGACCCAGGCCAGCACCGGGCAGTCGTGGTTGACCGCGTCGACGCAGACCCAGTAGCGGTCGGTCAGGATCATCTCCATCTGCTTCAGGCCCAGATCGGCGAAGCGCAGCGGCGCGCCGAAGCGGTTGCGGGCGCGGCGCCAGACGTTGAACACCTCGGCTTCCAGATGGTCGTCACGCTGCGCGATGACCGGCATGTCGGCCAGGCGCGCATCCATGTCCACTTCCATACGGTCGGTTCCGTCCCGTGGGGGCCGGATTAACCCGTCAGCGTGGCGAACACGGCCGGCAGGCGTTCCGGCAACTTCTCCACATTATCCACGATCGAGTACCGGTTCTCGCCAAAAATCCGCGAAACGTACTGATCCGCCTGCGGATCCAGGGTCAGGCAGTAGGTGTGCACGCCGCGGGTGGCCAAGTCCTCGACGGCTTTTTTCGCATCATGGCGCAGGTATTGCGGGTCGCGCTCGTCGATGTCGGCCGGCTCGCCGTCGGTGACCAGCAGCACCAGGCGTTTCTGCGCCGGCTGCTGCTCCAAATGCCAGCCGGCGTGGCGCAGCGCCGTGCCCATGCGCGTCGACAGGCCGACGGTCATGCCGGCCAGCCGCGCCTTCGGTTCGTCGTCGTAGGGCTGGTCGAAGTCCTTGAAGCGGTAGTACTGCACGTCGTGGCGGCCGTCGGAGGCGAACCCGTGCACGGCGAAGGGATCGCCGATGCTGTCGATCGCCCACGAGAGCAGGCCGGTGGCCTCGCGGGTCAGCGACAGGATGGTCGGGCGGTCGTCGGTGGCGTCCTCCCCGTTTTCATCCGTGGGCGGCGGCAGGTCCTTGTCGACGGGCTCGTTGGTCGACTCGGAAAGATCAAGCAGGATCACGACGGCGAGATCGCGGATGTGCCGGGTGATGCGGATGCTGATGCGCGGGTCGGGCATGACCCCGCGGCGGATGTCGCTCATCGCCCGCACGGCGGCGTTGAGGTCGATCTCGTCGCCGTCCTCGTAGCCGCGCCGGCGCACGATGCCCTGCGGCTGCAGCGCGTCGATCAGGTGGCGGATCCTGGAAGCTATGGGCCGGTGCTTGAGAAGGATGTCGTCCATCATCTCCGGATCGCCGCGGCCCTGGCGGCGCTCGACCACGGTCGACCAGTCCGGCCGATGCAGTTGGATGTGGTAGTCCCACTCGTCGTAGTGATAGGGCTCGGAGACCGGCTCCTTGCCCTCCAGCTGGTTGTAGGAGAACGGCGCTTCGCCAGCGTCCTCGTAGGGGAAGAACTCGGTGCCCATGACCCAGATCTCCTGGGCGTCGTCGCCGGCGGTCTCGCAATCGACCTCGTTGGCGAACTCCATGACGCTGACGTACTTGCGTACCTGGCCCTGGGTCGCCGGAATGTAGTCGGCGCCCTGCTCGCGCCACAGCGCCTCGTCGAAGTCCCAGACGTAGCGGTTGTCGTCGCGGTACGGCACCGGGAAGTCGGTCACCGCGCGTACCGACGGCACGCCGTCGCGGGTCAGCAGGTGGTAGAAGGCCATGCCGGCGTCCCAGCTGATCCGGTTGTCGCCGGCGTCCTCGGCCAGGCGGGCGCGGAAGGTTGCGGCCTGCTCGTTGACCTCGTCCAGCTCGTCGGCATAAGCCTCGTCGATCAGCGCGCGGGCCATGCGCAGGGACAGGTCCAGGGCCGGGTGTGGTGCCGGAGCGTCGTCGCCCGGACCCGACTCGGTGGTGAAGAACTGCCGCCACAGCTTGTTGAGCCCCGGGAAATCCTGCGCCGCCAGGTATTCGACCCGGGCGTCCTCGAACAGGTCGATGCACTTCATGTGCAGCGCCGTCAACTGCTCGGCCGAGATCGGCTGTTCGGTGTAGACCAGGTGCGCGGCGCAATGCGCGGCGGCGGCGCGGTAGATCTCGATGCCGCCGATGCCGCGGAAATCGTCGAAGGCGTCGGGCAGGTGCAGGAACCAGTCCTCGATGAACGGCTGCAGGCCCTTGCGCGTCTCGTAGTCGCCCGCCGTCGGCTTCATGAAGAAGGCCCGGCCCCACAGCGCGCGCAGGTAGAAATTCAGCTTGCGCTGATTGTCGACGAACAGGGTGCCGCGGCGCTCGCGCTGCAGCACCGCCTTCGAGGATTCGCTCTTCAGCGCGAAGTAGGCCATCTGACCGTCCAGGTCCCTCGCGTGCGCCTGCGCCCCCCACATCGCCCAGCGGCGCAGGCCGCCCAGGGTCAGCTTGGTCAGCAGCTCGTCCAGGTTCTCCATCATCGGGCGCAGGCCGCGCGGCGACTTACCGGCGAGCTGGTGGATCAGCTTCAGGTAGTTGCGGAAGACCTCTGCCTCGCCCATGCGCTGCGCCGCCAGGGGCATGTTTTGCAGCATCAGCACCAGCACCGTGCCCGAGGTATGCGAGGCGAGGCTCATCAGCGAATGGACGACATCCGTGATCACGTCCTCGCCGACTTCCTTCACGACCGAGGGCAGCTCCTGGATGTAGCTGAGGATCAGGTCCTCGCCGCGGCCGAGCGAGCACATCGCCTCGACCCCCTTGAGGTAGTGGTCCAACCCCTGCGGCGACATCACCCGCGCCGCCTCGTGGTAGGCGGCGTCCAGCGCCTCCAGGTGCGGGTGGTCGTCCGACAGGCAGGACAGGTATTCGGCGAATTCGACGCGGGTCATGGCCCTCGGGCCTCCAAACCGCCCGGCCTAGAAATACGTGCCGACGGCGGCGTCGAGCGTGTCGCGCATGTCCGGGTCGTCGGTCAGCGGCCGCACCAGCGCCATCTTGCAGGCATCGACCGGGTCGATGCCCTTCTGGATCAGCTGCGCCGCGTAGACCAGCAGGCGGGTCGACATGCCCTCGTCCAGGCCGTGTCCCTTGAGGTTGCGCGAGCGGTGCGCCACCTGCACCAGCTTGTCGGCCAGCGCAGCATCGACGCCGGCCTCGTGGGCGACGATCTCGGCCTCGGTCGCGGCTTCGGGATAGTCGAAGTCGAGCGCCGCGAAGCGCTGCTTGGTCGACTGCTTGAGGTCCTTCATCAGGCTCTGGTAGCCCGGGTTGTACGAAATCACGATCTGGAAATCGGGGTGCGCGTGGACCAGCTCGCCCTTCTTTTCCAGCGGCAGCACCCGGCGGTGGTCGGTCAGCGGGTGGATCACCACGGTGGTATCCTGGCGCGCCTCGACGACCTCGTCGAGGTAGCAGATGGCGCCGATGCGCGCGGCCACGGTCAGCGGCCCGTCCTGCCAGCGGGTGCCGTTGATGTCGAGTAGGAAGCGCCCGACCAGGTCCGACGCGGTCATGTCCTCGTTGCAGGCGACGGTGATCAGCGGCTTGCCCAGTTTCCAGGCCATGTGCTCGACGAAGCGCGACTTGCCGCAGCCCGTGGGCCCCTTCAGCATCACCGGCATGCGCGCGCCGTAGGCGGCCTCGTACATCGCCACCTCGTCGGCGACATTGCGGTAGTAGGGCTCGTCTTGGATCAGATACTGGTCCCGGCCGAGTTCGGTTTCGTCTGCGTCTAACATCTTCTGTTGTGCTCCATAGCGGCCGGGGTCGTCCCCGGCCGCAACTTGGAATGGTTGTCCGCTCAGACCTTGATGGCGCCGCGATAGATGACCATCGAGGCTCCCTGCGACTGGGCGTAGTTGTCGTAGCCGATCAGGCGCACGTGGTTGTTCGGGTGCGCCTTGTGGCAGGCATCGGCCTCGCCAAGGATGCGGTCGACGTCGGTCTCGCCGAACATCGGCAGCTTCCACATGTACCAGTAGCTGGCGAAGGCGTTCTCCGGCTCGCAGTGCTCGATCGCCGGGTTCCAGCCCTTGGAGACGATGTAGGCGACCTGGGCGCGGATCTGCTCTTCGGTCATCTGCGGCAGGTAGGAGAAGGTTTCGAACTTCCGGCTGTTCGCGTCGGACAGGCTGGAAGCGTAATCTTGAACTTCACTCATGATGTGTTCCTTTCTTGGCGTTCGGTTCGTGTCGTGTCAGCAAGCGCGGTTTAGCGGTGCGCCACGTCCAGCTTGTCGACGGTGTCGAACTCGAACTTGATTTCCTTCCAGGTTTCCATCGCGGCCTTCAGCTCGGGGCTGTGCTGGGCGGCGGCGGTGAGGATTTCCTTGCCCTCCTTCTCGATCTCGCGGCCTTCGTTGCGCGCCTGCACGCAGGCTTCCAGCGCGACCCGGTTGGCCGCCGCGCCGGCGGCGTTGCCCCAGGGGTGGCCGAGCGTGCCGCCACCGAACTGCAGCACCGCGTCGTCGCCGAAGATCGAGACCAGCGCCGGCATGTGCCAGACGTGGATGCCGCCCGAGGCGACGGCGAAGACGCCGGGCATCGAGCCCCAGTCCTGGTCGAACATGATGCCGCGCGAGCGGTCTTTCTTGATGTAGGAATCGCGCAGCAGGTCGATCCAGCCGAGCGTCGCCTCGCGGTCGCCCTCCAGCTTGCCGACCACGGTGCCGGTATGCAGGTGGTCGCCGCCCGACAGGCGCAAGGCCTTGGCGAGCACGCGGAAGTGGATGCCGTGGCGCGGGTTGCGGTCCAAGACGGCGTGCATGGCGCGGTGGATGTGCAGCAGCAGGCCGTTGTCGCGGCACCACTGCGCGAGGCCGGTGTTGGCGGTGAAGCCGCCGGTCAGGTAGTCGTGCATGATGATCGGGGCGCCGAGCTCCTTGGCGTATTCGGCGCGCTTGTACATCTCCTCGGGCGTCGGCGCGGTCACGTTCAGGTAGTGGCCCTTGCGCTCGCCGGTCTCGGCCTCGGCCTTGTGGATCGCCTCCATGACGAAGTCGAAGCGCTGGCGCCAGCGCATGAACGGCTGCGAGTTGACGTTCTCGTCGTCCTTGGTGAAGTCGAGGCCGCCGCGCAGGCATTCGTAGACGGCGCGGCCGTAGTTCTTGGCGCTGAGGCCCAGCTTCGGCTTGATCGTGCAGCCGAGCAGCGGCCGGCCGTACTTGTTCATGACGTCGCGCTCGACCTGGATGCCGTGCGGCGGGCCGTTGCAGGTCATGACGTAGGCGATCGGGAAGCGCACGTCCTCGAGGCGCAGCGAGCGCACCGCCTTGAAGCCGAACACGTTGCCGACCAAGGAGGTGAACACGTTGACCACCGAGCCTTCCTCGAACAGGTCGATCGGGTAGGCGATGAAGGCGTAGAAGGCCTCGTCGTCGCCGGGCACGTCCTCGATCGAGTAGGCGCGGCCCTTGTAGTGGTCGAGGTCGGTCAGCAGGTCGGTCCACACCGTGGTCCAGGTGCCGGTCGACGATTCCGCGGCGACCGCGGCGGCGGCCTCCTCGCGCGGCACGCCGGCCTGTGGAACGATCTTGAAGCAGGCCAGCAGGTCCGTCTCGCTCGGGACGTAGTCCGGCATCCAATAGGTCTCGCGGTATTCCTTCACACCCGCATTGTACGTCTTAGCCATCTAGCTTTTCCTCTCTGTACCGCGCCCTGCTGTGTTCCTCGGGCGCCCAACTTGCGCCGGACCTAATCGGAAGCCCCGTGGCGCTTTCTGTGATGAACTTGCGCGCACGGTATCAGACCGTCTTGATAAAAAAAAATAAAAGGTTTAAATCTATCTCATAAGTAATTACTTATGGATTGAGCGGTGACCCGGACATGGCGATCTCGGCGACCCTGAAGCAACTGCAACTGTTCGAGGCGGTGGCCCGCCTGGGCGGCTACACCCGCGCCGCCGAGGAAGCCAACCTGACCCAGCCGGCGGTGTCGATCCAGTTGAAAAGACTGGAGGAAATCGTCGGGCTGGAGCTGTTCGAGCAGGTCGGGCGCACGGTGTCGCTGACCGAGGCCGGCTCGGTGCTGCTCGGCCACGCCCGCGCCATTCTCGACGAGTTCGAGGCGCTGCAGGCCGAGGTCGACGAGCTGAAGGGGGTGCAGCGAGGGCGCCTGCGCATCTCCACCGTGACCACGGTCAACTACTTCGCGCCGATCCTGCTGCGCACCTTCTGCGAGCGGCACCCCGGGATCACCGTGGCGATGGGGGTCGCCAACCGCCAGGAGCTGCTCGGCGAGCTGGCCGAGAATACCATCGACATGGCGATCATGGGCCGCCCGCCCGAGGACACTGATTTGCAGGCCGAGCCGTTCCTCGACAACCCGCTGGTCATCGTCGGCCCGCCCAACCACCCGCTGGCCGGCGAAACCGCGATCCCGCTCGACCGCCTGGCCGAGGAGGTGTTCCTGATGCGCGAGCCGGGCTCGGGCACCCGCGGCGCCATGGAGCGGTTCCTGCACCGCCACGGCATCACCGTCACCACCTCGATCGAGGTCGCCGGCGCCGAGGCGCTGAAGCAGAGCGTGCAGGCCGGCCTCGGCCTGGCCCTGATCTCGCGCGACGCGGTCGAGCTGGAGGTGACGTCCGGGCGCCTGGTCGAGCTCGCGGTGCCGGACATCCCGATCCACCGCGACTGGTGCCTGGTGCACCGCGCCGGCAAGCGGCTGAGCCCGGCGGCGCAGGTGTTTAAGGCCTTCATCCTCGACGAGGCGGCCGGGCTGCTGGGGCGCGAGCGCTAGGAATCGGTGGTAAACGATCCAGCCGGGTCGGCGCCGAGCTGCCGTTTGACATGGTCGATGTCGCCGAGCACCCAGAGTGCGGCGATCTGCCCGTCCACGACGGTGAAGAAGGCGGCGCCGGCCCATTCGATGGTCCGACCGGTGGCGGCGACGTCGAAGAAGGGCCCGCGATGGATGCCGCGGAACATCATGCGCGCGGCGGCGCGATCCTCGGTGGCGACCAGATCCTCGATGATGCAGACGTACTCGCCCAGCGCCGCGTGGACCGAGCGCATGTACTCGATGAAGCCCGCGGGCCCGCGCTTCTCGGGGCCGAGCGAGCCGCGGAAGCGGAAGTCCGCGGCCAGGATCTCGCGCGCGACGTCCTCGTCCGCCCGATTCCAGACCTCGTGGTAGAAGCGTTCGACCAGTTGCTTCGGTGTTGCCGCCATGTCCGCGCCTCCCGGCTGTTCCATTTTGTCCCCCATCATACGAGGATCCGCACCTAGAGCACATTTGACGAACGTAGAATCGTTTTTAACCGATGTCTGATTCCCTGCCCTGGTGTTTTTCGCCAGGGAGGTTTTCATGGGCTGGGCGTACGGGATTGATCTTCGGCAGCGTGTGGTGGATGCGATTGAGGGTGGCTTGAGCCATCGCGATGCGGCGGAGCGGTTCAGCGTTGCGGTATCGACGGCCG
>Ga0209785_1000510_pt1 | contig 10590 bp, 13 predicted proteins | sample WorMetG1BERMUDA2_FD_187403 | JGI IMG/M metagenome (GOLD analysis project Ga0209785, IMG submission 187403) | Marine gutless worms symbiont microbial communities from Max Planck institute for Marine Microbiology, Germany - Inanidrilus... ... | reverse complement strand
ATCGCCGCAAAACCAAAAGCCGCTCATCGCGGCGATGCATATCTGCAGCCTTCAAAACCCCTCGGCACCACACTGGCTATCAAGGCCACAAGACACGCTTAAACCGTCCCGCCGTGAGAAATGCGGGTTAAGGCATTCGAGCAGTCGCGGCGCTTCGCCGCCGTCATGCAGAAATATCCCCAATGGGTTGCCGGCGACGCGGCGACCCTGTTTTGATCATCAAGGAGGCCACAGCCGTGCCGGAGCAAGACACACGATCGCTGATCGAGACCTATTTCGCCGCCTTCAATGCCAACGATACGAACACGCTGCTCGGCCTTCTGGACGAGGATGTGGTGCATGACATCAATGAAGGCGGGCGCGAGATCGGCCGGGAGAAATTCAGCTGGTTTCTGGGTGATATGAGCCGGCACTATCGCGAACAACTGGACGATATCGTCATTATGGTGTCCGAGGACGGCAACCGCGCCGCAGCCGAGTTCACCGCGCGCGGCACCTATCTGGCGACGGCGGAAGGCATGCCGCCGGCCCACGACCAGAGCTACAGCATCGCTACCGGCATTTTCTTCGAAGTGGACGATGGCCGTATCAGCCGCGTCACCACCTATTACAACCGGGCCGAGTGGATCCGGCAGGTCGAGGCGGATAACGGTGCATGACCGACGTCGCGCTGCGTCGACTGACCGGAGACGGGCTCGAGGCGGCACTTGACGATCTGGCGCGGCTGCGCATCGCGGTGTTTCGCGATTGGCCCTATCTCTATGACGGCGACTTCGATTACGAACGCGACTATCTGGCGACCTATACCGGTTCCGACAAGGCCGTCATTATCGGCGCCTATGACGGAGAGCGGCTGATCGGCGCGGCGACGGCGGCGCCGCTGGCCGATCATTTCGCCGCGTTCTCCGCGCCGTTCCTCAAGGCGGGGCTGACGCCGGAGCGGTTTTTCTATTTCGGCGAATCGGTGCTTTTGAAGCCCTATCGCGGCCGGGGTATCGGTGTGCGCTTCTTCAAGGCGCGCGAGGCGGCTGCGCGGGCGGCGGGGTTCGACCGCATCGTCTTTTGCGGCGTGGTGCGACCCGAAGACCATCCGGCCCGGCCGGACGATTACGTGCCGCTCGACGCCTTCTGGCGCAACCGCGGCTATCGACCGATGGACGGCATCGTCTGCGAGTTTCCGTGGCGCGACATCGGCGACACGGAGCAGACGAACAAGACGATGCAGTTCTGGATCAAAGCGTTGGATGGTGGCGCGGCGTCTGGTGGGTCCTGATGCTCAGTCGGACATCCTGGTGAACGCTATTCATCCCGGGAGAACATCTCGATCATGATGTCGGCAACAGCGCCGGCGGTTTCTCGGGATGCTTTACCGAGCTTCTTCACGAGCCGGTTTTTGTCAACGCATCGGAGCTGGTCGAGCGCCACCTGGCCTCTTTTTCCCTCGAACTCTATTGCGACGCGGGAAGGGTAGGATCGTTCCGCACGTGTCATCGGAGCGATGATGACCGTGCGTAGCCAGGCGTTCATTTCATTCGGAGTGATGACAAGACAGGGACGGGTTTTCAGGATCTCTGAACCCTTCGTCGGGTCAAGGGTCACCAGCCAGATTTCGAACTGCTGAACCGCCTTTACCACCGCCATTCTTCGTCGTCCCATGCGGATGCGGGCTCTTCCGGCATAAGCGGCGCGTCGTCGCCGCGGTCAGCCATGGCTTTGAAAGCATCCGCCCAACCTTCTCGAACAGCCCGAGCCGGTGCGATCACCAATCGGTGGCCCTCGACGCTCATTTCAACTGCGCCGCGAAGGCCGCATTGCTCAAGCAGGCTCTTGGGTATGCGCACGCCTTGCGAATTGCCGATGCGGATGATCTCTGCTTTCATTTTACCGTCCTCTAAAGGCTGTAATTACAATGTAATTACATGTGCAAGCCAGATAAAGTGCGCGTTTTCCTAGCGGCCATGTAGTCGCAATATCGTCGCGAAACGGTGCATTCGCTCCACCTGCAAAAATCGCTTGACCTGGCCCCTGCGGCTGCCGTTACCGGAGGTGCGGGTCCGACAATTGCGAGGTGAATCATGCACATCGAAACCGAATTCCTGAACCCGTCCGACGCGGCCGCATGGCTGGGCGTGTCGACCAAAGCCCTGCGGATCTACGAGCAGCGCGGTCTGCTCAATCCGGTCCGGACATCGGCCGGCTGGCGAACCTATGGTCCCGATCACATGCGTCGTGCCGCCGAGATCGTAGCCTTGCGCGGGCTCGGTTTCAGTTTGGCCCAGATCGGCCGCGTTCTGAACGCCGAAGCCGGTGGCCTGGAAGAGGCGCTGGCCGTACACCAGGCCGCCCTTGAGGACCGGCTGCGCCGGATCGTCGATACGGTCGAACAGTTGCGTGTGCTGCGCAACGAGCTCGCCGGCGGCCAAACACCCCGGGTTGCCGATCTGCTGCGCGTGGCCAGGCCGCGGGCCGAGCCCAGGGTCGCCTTCGACCTGCCCTGGCCCTGGGGCGGCGAACGCTTCGAACTGCACGATCTCCAGCCGCTGACCTATATCGTTGGGCCGCTGTTCAGCGGCAAGACGAAGCTCGCGCGGCGTCTTGCCGAAACGGTGCCGGGCGGTGCGTTTCTCGGCCTGGAGCGCTTAGAGGATGGCGCGGCGGCAGCAAAAGCACAGCTGACGGCGAATCCCATCCTGAAGGCGCGTGTCGACCGCGGGATGGCCTGGCTTGCCGAAGATGGCGCCGCGCCGTCGGACGCGCTGACGGCTCTGCTTGTCGGTCTGGAGGTCGAAGGGCCGGAGAGCCAGGTCGTCGACATGGTGGAACAGGGTCTCGATGTGGCCGCCCAGCAAGCGGTCATCGCCTATCTGCGCCGCCGCGGGCCGGACGCACGGCCGCTGTTCCTGGTGACCCGCTCCTGCGAGATCCTGGATCTGGCCGCCGTCGGGCCACGCGAGGCAATCATCCTATGCCCGGCCAATCACGGCCCGCCCATGCATGTCGCACCCTGTCCCGGCGCTCCCGGCTATGAAGCCGTGGCCACCTGCCTGGCACCGCCTTCGGTGCGGGCCCGCACCGAAGGCGTGATCGCCTGGCGGCCGCCGGCGGCTTAAAGCGGTTGTCGCTCCGCCGTTGGCCATCCACAGTCGACGCGCAGGAATATGAACGCCGGATGAATGACCGGTTCCGGCACCGTTCAGTTCCGCTCTCCTATGGTTCTCCCATCGCTGCGACAGGCAGCGCCGGAGACCGCGAAGATGGAGAGAACGGATGTTCGGTAAACGCGTGAAAACACTGGTCCTTGCGGCTGTGATCGGTATCGGCTCGCTGGCCGCTACCTCGGGACAGGCTGCCGCCGGTAACGTCGATTTCTGGATTGGGATCGGCCCCGGCTGGGGCACACATTACGGCCCGCCGCGCCGGCACAGCGTCTGTAAACCGCGCCGCGCCGTCAAGAAAGCCGTCAATCTGGGCGTGCGCGACGTGCGGGTCGTGCGCCGCAATGCCAAACGGGTGGTCGTCAAGGGGTGGCGCCGCGGCTATCCGGTGCGTGTGGTGTTCGCCAACCGCCGCCACTGCCCGGTCATCGCTCTGCGCTGACGGCTCACCCTCCCGCCCGTCGGCGCGCGACCCCGGTACGGATCGTCGGAGATCCGAACCGGGGTTGCCCCTTGTTATTGCTTCAGTTCGAAGCTGACATTCACCGTCACACGATATTGATTTTCGCCGGCGGCCACAGGAACCGACGCATCGGCGGCACCCGCCCGCATCATTTCCGTGCGTATCAGCGGCACGGGCGTGGCGCCGCGCTGCTGTTCGCTGATCGTCGTGATCCGTCCGAGTTCGACGCCCGCAGCCTCGGTCAGCGTCCGGGCCTTGGCCATGGCGTCGCGCACCGCTTCCTGGCGCGCCTCGGTCAATGCGGCCGAGGGATCGTCATTGGTGAATTGGATCTGGCCGCCCTGGTTGACGCCGAGCGTGACCGCCTTGTCCAGTATCGCGCCGAGTTTCGATAGATCGCGCACCCGCGCCGTCACCGTGTTGGACACGCGGTAGCCGGTGATCTGCGGCTCGGTCGGCCGGTTGTCGTCGCCAGGCGGATAAACCAGCCGCGGGTCGATGGAAAAACGCGAGGTCTGGAGATCGCGGCTTTCGATTCCCTCCTGCTGTAAAGCAGCAAGCACGTCGTTCATCGCGGCGGTGTTGACGTCGAGCGCGGCGCGCGCCGTTTTCTCCTGGCGCAGCACCGTCAGCGTCACCAGCGCCATATCAGGAGCGAGATGGGCGGTGCCCTCGCCGGTGACGGAGACAAGGCCCGGTGTCTCGGCGGTGGCGTTCTGCGCCTGGGCTGTGGCGGGGATCAAGGCGAGGGCGAAAACAACGGCGATGCTGCGACGAAAGATCATGGAGGGCCTCTTGGGACAAATGCGATGGGCGTGGTTTATCCAGCGTTTACGGCAATGTCTTGTCGGCGGCGGCGAATTGGTTTAAGCGGGTCCGGTTCGCGCGTCGCCATTTCCGGTGCGCCGTTGGTCGGCGGTTCGCTCCGCCGGGTGGGGCCTGTAGCTCAATTGGTTAGAGCCGGCGGCTCATAACCGCTTGGTTGGGGGTTCGAGTCCCTCCAGGCCCACCATTTTCCAAATATATCAAAGCCTTGCGGACAGATTCTCATACCGTTCGCCGGATGTCTTCGCGTCCCGGTGCAAGGAGGCAATGGGTGCCATATCGCGTGGCTGGAAAACCGGAGCAGGAGACAGCCATTGCGCTTGCCGGCGATGTCCTTTGTGCCGATTCAGGAGGACCGTTGGCCCGCACGTGCCAAGATAGCACGGGCTGCCGGAGCCGGCAGATCCCAAACGCGGCGCCACGGCCCGGACAGCCGACAGCGGCCCGTATCGCAGACGGAACCGTGATCGTGCATCGGTCTTGCCGTGCGGCAAAGCCGCCCCATAACCCTCACGAATGCGAAGGCATCAGCATCCAAGCGGCAGCGGCCCTACGGCCATTCGCCTGTGCACACCCGACCACCGGAAACCATCAATGGAGATCTCCCATGTCTGACGTGAAAACCGCCGTCGTCACCGGCTCGTCAAGCGGCATCGGCTTTGGCATCGCCGAGGGCTTCGCCGCCGCCGGCATGAATATCGTCATGAACGGCATCGAACCGGCCGCACATATTGAACCGCAGCGCCTGCGCCTGGAGGATACCTACGGCGTCAAGGCGGTCTACAGCCCGGCCAACATGATGAAGCCCGAGGGCGTGCGTGCGCTGGTCGCAACGGCCGAGGATGTGTTTGGTGCGGTCGACGTTCTGGTCAACAATGCCGGCATTCAGTTCGTCGCGCCGGTGCATGAGTTTCCGGAGGACAAATGGGAGGCGATCATCGCGCTCAACCTGTCGGCCGCCTTCTATGCGACCCGCGCCGTGGTGCCGGGCATGAAGGCCAGGGGCTGGGGCCGCATCATCAACATCGCCTCGGCGCACGGCCTGGTGGCCTCGCCCTTTAAGGCGGCCTATGTCTCGGCCAAGCACGGCCTTGTCGGCCTGACCAAGACGGTGGCGCTGGAAGTGGCCGAGGACGGCATCACCGTCAATGCGATCTGCCCCGGTTATGTCTGGACGCCGCTCGTCGAAAAGCAGATCCCCGACACCGCCAGCGCGCGCGGCATCAGCGAGGAGGAAGTCAAGCGCGACGTGCTGCTGGCCGCGCAGCCGACCAAGGCCTTCGTCACGGTTGAACAGATGGCCGCGCTCGCCATCTTCCTGTGCACCGACGGTGCGGCGTCGATTACCGGCACGGCCCTGCCGGTCGACGGCGGCTGGACCGCACAGTAATCGTTTCGCTTCGGCCGCAAAGGAAAGGCGCATCATGACCGTCAATAGGAAACATGCCAATCTGGCGTTGCAGGGCGGCGGCGCCCACGGCGCCTTCACCTGGGGCGTGCTCGACAAATTGCTGGAGGACGGCCGCCTCGAGGTCGAAGCGATTTCCGGCACCTCGGCCGGGGCGATGAACGCCGTTGCCGTGGCCGACGGGCTGATGCGCGACGGCGCCGACGGCGCCCGCGCAGCACTCGAGCATTTCTGGCGCTCCATGAGCGAAAGGGCGCGCATGAGCCCGATCCAGCGCACGCCCTATGACATGCTGATGGGTAATTGGAGCCTCGACCACACGCCGAGCTACCATTTCTTCGACGCGATGACGCGCATCGCCTCACCCTATCAGCTCAACCCGCTCAACATCAATCCGCTGTTGCAGCTTCTCGAGGAGTGCATCGATTTCGAGCGCGTGCGCAGCTGCAATCTCATGAAAGTGTTCATTTCGGCCACTGATGTCGAGACCGGCCGCGTCAAGGCGTTCGACCGCACCAAACTGACGCCGGAGATGGTGATGGCGTCGGCCTGTCTGCCGTTTCTGTTCCAGGCGGTCGAGATCGAAGGCGTGCCCTATTGGGACGGCGGTTATATGGGCAATCCCTCGCTGTTTCCGTTTCATTCGCATACGAAATGCGGCGACATCGTCGTCGTCCAGATCAATCCGATCGAGCGTCGCGGCGCGCCGCGCACGGCCCAGGATATCCTCAACCGTATCAACGAGATCAGCTTCAACGGCAGCCTGTTGAAGGAGTTCCGGGCGATCGATTTCGTCCGTCGCCTGATCGAGGAGGGCAAATTGTCGGAGGATCACTATCGCATGACGCGGGTGCATGTGATCGAAAACCAGGAGGAGTTGAAACCGCTCGGCGCCTCGTCCAAGCTCAATGCGGAATGGCGCTTCCTGACCCATCTGCGTGATGTCGGTCGGGACACCGCCGCGCGCTGGCTGGCAGTCAATTTTGACCATGTCGGCCGCAAATCCACCGTCGATCTTCGGGCCATGTTCCAGGGTCTCGGCGCCGAACACCACGGTTAGAACAGGACAACGACAATGAACGGCAACATCACGGGCATACCCCGTGTTCCGGGCGGCTTTTCCGAGATCCGCGATCTCCCCGAGGTCGACACGCCCGGCATGATCGAGGTCGACCGGCTGATGATGGAGGACTATCGCATCAGCCTGTTCCAGATGATGGAGAATGCCGGCCGCTGCCTGGCGATCCTGGCGCGCGCGGCCTTCCTCAAAGGTTCGGCACGGGGCAAACGCGTGGCGGTGCTTGCCGGGAGCGGCGGCAATGGCGGCGGGGCGCTCGTCGCCGGACGGCGGCTCGCGACCTGGGGCGCCAGCGTACAGGTGGTTCCGGCGCAGCAGCCGGAGGCAATGGCGGATGTGCCACGCCGGCAGTTGGAGATCCTGCACGGCCTGTGTGGCGCCACATCCGCCGGCGATGACGGGCTCTACCAGCCCTTCGATGTGATCCTCGACGGTCTGATCGGCTACAGCCTGTCCGGCGCGCCGGCCGGCCGCGCGGCCGAGCTGATCGGCTGGGCCAACGGCAACGCCGCCCCGGTGATCGCGCTCGACGTTCCCTCGGATTTCGATGCGACCGGTGGCCGGGTTTTCGAGCCGGCGATCCGTGCTGCCGCGACGCCGACCATCGCGCTGCCCAAGACGGGCCTGCGCGATCCGGCCCATCGCGACCATGTCGGCGCCCTCTACTGCGCCGATATCAGCGTGCCGCCGGATCTCTATCGCCGCCTGTCGCCGCCGCTGACCGCGCCGCCGTTCTTCGCGGAAGGGGATATCGTGCGGGTGGCGTGACGGGGTGGGTTGTTCCGCGGGCTACGCGTCCGCGCTCTGTTTGGAATGGCCCGTGTCGATCTCTCGCATCAGAGTGCAGGTCTTGCATTTGCCGCAGGCGCGCCAGGCACCGTCATCCGCCCAGACCGGCCGGCGGCAGGTCCAGCACAGCGACGCCAGATCGTCGCCGATCTCGGCGATCAATTGCGCCTTGGGCTTGATCGCCGGGCGGAAATAGCGCGGTGGCGTGTTGGGCCAGGTGCTGGCACTCATTGCCGCCAGCACGAAGGGCAGCCTTTTGACCGCATGGTCGCTGACCTCTGCGGCCTCCTCGGCATTGATGCCCAATGTCCAGCGCTGGGGCATGACGCCGGTGTCGGCCAGGAAGTTCGACGCCGCGATGCCGCCCTCGGCGGCAACGGTGATGACATCCGTGCCGAACACCTTGAAACGGCTGCGGTCCACCGCGCTTTCGGTATAGAAGAAGTCGCGGTGACGGTCCTTGAGATGGGTGACGATCGCTTTGCAGGCGCGCGCTTCGGCCGGGTGCCGGCGCTCGGCATTGATCAGATGCACATGATGGGCGAGCACTACGTCGTCGGTCTCCGTCAGCAGGTGCCAGAGCAGATGGGTCGAGTCGATGCCGCCGGAAAACATCACGAGAGTGACGCTACGCCCGGAGCCGAGCCGCAGCGGCTGATCCGTCTGCGCGCGCGGCACCGCGACAACCGGTCTGTCTGTCATTGTGCAGGCTCTCGATGGCCGAAGTCTGGATGGAGTTGAAAGGAGGTTCCGGTGACGGCGGGAGCAGTTTCGATCATTCTGAACATGTGGCAATCTGTTCCGAGATAGGATTCAATATTTATCAGAATAATGTCTCTGCAAAAAAAGTCACGTTTTGACTTGCAGTCACAGTAATTTTCGTAAACCATAAGATACAAAGAAATATAATCGCATCCATTTGACAATGGATGCGATGGAAACAGTGTGGGGAATCGGTGATGGACCGTCGCGAAACGCTGTGGGAGTCATCGCAATCGGTGCAGGATGACAGCCGGCCGATCTTTGATGAGACGGTTCCATCATACGATCGTTCGGATGACTCGGACAATGCCACGCCGGCGCCTCTGGCAAGGATCAAGGTTCGGTTCGCGGCCGAAGCGGATCGGGAAGCGCTGCGCTCGCCGGCCCGCTGGCAGCACGAGCAGACGCTGTTTTCCGACATTCCCTTTTGCGATGCGAAGTTCGATCGACTGTTCGATCGGTGGCATGCCGGCCAGCGCTACCAGTGCGGCATCGTGGCGGAGTTCGACGGGGATATCGTCGGCTGCCTCTATGCGACAGCGGGAGAGTATTACTTGGGCCGAGATGCCATTCTGACGACGGTGCATGCCATTGCCGTCGACGGCCGCAACACGCACCCAGCGATCCGGGCCAAGGTGTTTCTGCAACTGGTGCGTGGTGTGAAGGAGTGGTCGAAGACGCGGGGCAGCAGGCGAGTGCTTTTGCATGCGACAACCGGCCGAGGCCATAAAGCATTGGATCGTTTGATGCATGCGTCGAATGCACAGATGGTTGGAGGGGCTTATGCGATTTAGGAAAGAGTGCATTTACACGGCAAATGTATGCCGTCTGCTCGAATTCTCTGACTTTGAGATAGTTTCAATACGGGGGAGTTGCTGCCCTCGCTGGCTAGCAGATGGTCAACATCTCGATATCAGCACTCTTTGAATGTAATCATACATATATTGTAATTAAAAATACACTGATTGATAGTTAAGATGGATATAAATCTGGCCTTGTTTCTGTTTATTATTTTTTCTATTGTAATAAATACGATATGGGCGAAAAGTGTATTTATAGAAGCGCCAAAAGAAATATTGAATTATATTTCAAATGGAAATTTTTTGGACAAAATGAGAGGGATGAAAAATTATAAAGATGAATATGGCATATCATCATTTTATGCTTTCGTGATTTTGTTCTCTTTTTACTTTGCTAATAATATTATTTGTGCCGTATTATTATACAAGAACCGAAATATGATTGGATATATTTATGGCGAGTGGCTCTAAGGTTGGTTCACCGGTAACGATCTACAGCGATGAGGCAAGTTATGGTCCTCTGACGGCCCGAACAACTGTGGAGGCTAAATTTGACATGGCCTTCGGGATTGGAGCCGTTGGCGTGGCCGTGGCGGTTGACCCTGCTACTTTCGCCACCACGGTCTCGTTGGCCGCGGGAGCTATCGGGAATTTCTCCGTCGATCCCACGACCGGTTCAGTTGGCTTAAGCGTCGGAGCTGGGGCGATATACGGCGCCAAAGTGGGAAAGGTGGGTGCGTACGGAAAAGCTCAACTAGTGGGCAGTTACGAGATAGACGGTATCGATTTCACCGACATCACAGACACCTCTGGATGGCAGAGGAGTGTCGATGTTGAGCTAACTGGAAGATTGGGCTTGGGTGTAGGAAGCGTGAATTCATCCGTGGCATTGAATGTGTATACGGATGTACCCTTAGCCGACAATCGAACATTAGATTCAGGACTTCCAGCCCCGTATTTTGGCGCGGGTATGGATGCTATCCCTGGTCCTCAAGCGCCTATTGGTACTGTCTCCTCGATGACTTATCCGGGGCAGCGCGGCACAGTTGCAGTTGGGTATGAGACCAATTCTTTGGATGTTCTTGGTGATACAGGTGCGTTGCGTGGTGTCGACATATCTTACAACGACCCAAACAACGACAAAAACTCAGTTTCAGGCTCGACGCCGGGGCAGGACAGCGCGAACCAGAACGACTACTATGGTTCGAGCGGGCCGGGCGCAACGACATTTGGGCGGCCCTCCGATATTGGCTCGAACGCCAAGGGCGTTGCTCAAGCCCTTGGCAATACGTATGCCGGTGTCCTGACCG
>Ga0209785_1000509_pt1 | contig 10592 bp, 13 predicted proteins | sample WorMetG1BERMUDA2_FD_187403 | JGI IMG/M metagenome (GOLD analysis project Ga0209785, IMG submission 187403) | Marine gutless worms symbiont microbial communities from Max Planck institute for Marine Microbiology, Germany - Inanidrilus... ... | reverse complement strand
TATTCTCCCGACTTCAATCCCATCGAAATGGCCTTCGCCAAGCTCAAGGCGTGGCTGCGAAAGGCCGCCGCGAGAACCATTGATGAACTGTGGAGCGCCATCGCCGAAGGGATCGAGAAAGTCACGTCCACCGAATGCGAGAACTTCTTCGCTGCCGCAGGATACGACCAGGATTAAATCGAATCCGCGCTAGAAAACCGGCAGATCGCGCGGATCTGGCCGTCGTCCCAGCCGAGCGCGCGCAGGCCGTCGACCATCACCGAGGTGATCCCGCCGGGCATCTTGGTCAGCACCCGGGCATAGTCCAGCGCCGCCCGTTCGGCGTCGCTGAACGGGCCGACGGCGATGTCGCGGTTCTCCAGCGCGGCGCGGATTTCGGCGGCGCGGTCCTCGTCCCCGAGCAGGCGGGTCAGCCCGGCGAAATGGTGCTCGACGCAATAGCCGCAGTCGTTCAGCAGGCTGACCCAGACGCCCAGCGTCTCGAGGAACCACTTCGGCACGGTGTTGGCCGAATGGCGCAGCACGTATTTGTACAGCCCCATGTGGCCTTCCATCGAATGCGGCCGCAGGCTGTGCATCATCATGATGTTGTCGACGTTGTCGTCCGGGCCCTTGACCCGGTCATAGAGCGTCTTCAGCCGGCCGGTGGCCTCGGCGTAGGGCACCGTCTTGATCCACGGCATGGTCGGTCTCCCCCTGTGCGAGGCGGCATCATAGCGGAGCCGGCTCGGCGACGCCGTATTTTTCCAGCAGCGGCCGCAGCCGCGGCAGGATCTCCGGATGCAGGGTAATGCCCTGGGCGCTCTGTTCGGCATAAGCGGCGTAGGCGCGATCTCCAGGGATCCGCACCGGATCGCCGCCGGCCAGCGGCGGGGTGTCGCGGCACAGCTCGGCCAGATCGCCGGTCTGGCGTTGCAGGGCCTCGGTCCCGGCGAAGGCGGCGGGGTCGATCAGCTGCAGCCACACCGTATTGCCGGCGGCGCCGGGTTGGCCGCGGCCGAACCCGGCGAGGCCCGAGGCCAGGCTCTCGATCAACAGCGACCACGCGAACCCCTTGTGCCCCAGGTCGACGCCGCCGGCCGGCAGGATCGCGCCGGGCGGATCGGAATAGAAGGCCTCCGGATCGTCGGTCGGGTGGCCGGTGTTGTCGACCAGCCAGGGCTCGGGCAGGCGTTCGCCGGCGCGCCGGGTGCGTTCGATGCGCCGGTTGCTGACGCTCGATGTGCTGGTGTCGATCAGGATCGGGTGCGGATCGCCGGGAATGCCGACGGCGAAGGGGCTGGTCGACAGCCGCGGCGCACGGCCGCCGTGCGGCGCCACCGCCGCGTTGCCCGGCGCCGCCGCGGCGACGATGGCGAACAGGCCGCGGTCGGCCGCCCGCTTGGCGTAGGTGGCCAGGCAGGAGATGTTGTGGCAGCGGCGCAGGGCGACACCGACCAGGGGGTGCGCGTTGATCCGATCGAAGGCGAGGTCGAGCGCGCGCAGCATCACCCACTGTCCGGGTAGCCAATTGCCGTCGAGCACCAGCGCGGCGCCGTTGTCGCCGGCCACCTCGGGGTCGCCGGATGTCGTGGTGTACCCGGCCTCGATGTTGGCGACATAGGCCGGCACGAACTGCAGCCCGTGGGTCGAGTAGCCGAGCAGGTCGGCCTCGACCAGGATCTCGGCGACCGCGGCGGCGATGGGGGTGTCGAGCCCGGCCTTGGTGAACAGCTCGCTGGTCGTGGCGGTCAGGCCGGCGTCGTCGTACCGCTCAGTCATGCCGGGCGGCTTCGGCGGCGAGGATCTCCTCGAACAGGGCGATCGATTGCAGCGCCTCGTCCTCGGGCACGGTGCGGATGACGGCGTTGTGCGAGATCAGCACGTAGTCGCCAACGGTGGGCGAAACCTCGTACATCGGTTCGAGCCGCGCCGTGCGCGTGCTGCCCAGCGCCTCGCAGGTGACCTCCTGCTCCGAGATCCGGGTCACTTTCATGGGAACGGCGAGGCACACGGGACTTGATCCTGCTGATGAAATGGGAGACTTAATATTAGCATTTAGTGATGGAGGTGGCGAGCGTGAACGACAGGAACGAGTTCGTCGTCGTCGGCCTGGGCAACGTGCTGATGTCGGACGAGGCCATCGGCGTGCGCCTCGTCGAGGCGCTGAGCGCGCGTGGCGATGTCGACGCCGAGCTGATCGACGGCGGCACCGTCGGCCTGCAGCTGCTGCCGCGGCTGGAGGAGCGGCGCGGCGTGCTGTTCGCCGACGCGGCGAGGCTGAACGCGCCGTCGGGCACGGTGCGCGCGATGGAGGGCGCAGAGCTCGACGCATTCCTGTCGGGGCAGGCGCCGACGGCGCACGACGTCGGGCTCCACGACCTGATCACGGCGATGCGGCTGTCGGGCACGCTGCCCGATCTGCGCGGACTGGTGGGCGTGCAACCGCAGACCATCGAGAGCTGGGGCGGGCTTAGCGATGCTCTCACCGCGGCGCTTCCCCGCGCCGTCACCGCCGCCGCCGCCATCGTGACGAAATGGCGAAATTCAGTCATATAAGGAAATTCATACTTTATTATTGCGTGATATATCTGTAAAACAGATCGACTCGTTCGGAACAGGGTCCTCCTGGTCCGACGACGTATCCAAAATCGGGGGTCGATCATGGCGGCGGGTTTCGCGCGGCGATCCCTAATGGCCGAGATCCAGACAGGTCTCCAAACCTTGTGCGATGCTGGAACCTCGACCGTCATCGACCTGAAAACGCAACCTTTTTCCGCGATTGAAATCGCCGACGTGCAGGCTGATCTGGGCACCGGCGAAGTAACCGCGACGCTCGAGGCCATGGGCCGCAGCACGGTCAGCGAGACCGCGTTGCCGGGCGTCTGGCTGGTCGAACACCGCGATGCCGCCGGGCGCCTGCAGACCCAACAGATCGAGATCACCACCATTCCCGAGATCCTCTGCGCGCAGCGCCCCGACGTGCTGCGCGGACTGGGAGGCCTCACCCGCATGCCGGATGCAGCAACAACACAGGAGAATATGCATGTCCGAGCTATCGACTGGGCAACCGACCGGCCGCCCGACCTTGGGGGCGGTTCTTGAGAGCCACGGGGTCTCGCGCCGCGGCTTTCTGAAGTACTGCGCCGCCCTGACATCGATGATGGCCTTGCCGGCGGCGATGGCGCCGCGGGTGGCCGAGGCCCTGGAAAAGCAGCGCCGTCCGTCGGCGATCTGGCTGTCGTTCCAGGAATGCACCGGCTGCACCGAGGCCCTGACCCGATCCGAGGCGCCGACGCTCGAGGACCTGATCCTCAACATCGTGTCGCTGGACTACCACCACACCCTGCAGGCCGCGTCGGGCCATGCCGCCGAGGAGGCGCGCATGCAGGCGATGGAGGAGAACAAGGGCAAGTACCTGGTTCTCGTCGACGGCTCGATCCCGCTCGGCAACCCGGCGTTCTCGACCATCGCCGGCATCAGCAACAAGGACATGCTGATGGAGACCGTCGAGCACGCCGCCGCGGTGGTCGCGATCGGCACCTGCGCCGCCTACGGCGGCCTGCCGATGGCCATGCCCAATCCCACCGGCGCGGTGTCGGTGCAGGAGCTGGTGACCGACAAGCCGGTGGTCAACGTGCCCGGCTGTCCGCCGATCCCGGTGGTGATGACCGGCGTGCTGGCGCACTTCCTGACCTTCGGCACGCTGCCCGAACTGGATGAGCAGGGGCGGCCGCGGGCCTTCTTCGGCGAGTCGATCCACGACCGCTGCTACCGCCGCACCTTCTACGACCAGGGCAAGTTCGCCAAGACCTTCGACGACGAGGGCGCGCGGCAGGGCTGGTGCCTGTTCGAGCTCGGCTGCAAGGGGCCGACCACCTACAACGCCTGCGCCACGATTAAGTGGAACGCCGGCACCAGCTTCCCGATCCAATCCGGCCACGGCTGCATCGGCTGCTCGCAGCCGCAGTTCTGGGACGCCGGCGGCTTCTACGAGGCGCTCAGCGAACCCACCGGCGGTGACTGGCGCACCGCGGGCTTGGCGGCAGGCGCCGGCATCGTCGCCGGTGCCGGCGTCGTCGTCGCCAACAAGGCCAAGAAGGGCAGTGCCTCGGCGGGCCGCGAGGCGACCACGGTCGAAGACCTGAAGGCGGAGGGCTGAGCCATGACCGGAACCGAACTTCTTCTCTGGGCCAAGGGGCCGGGTTTCATGATCGCGCTGGCGGTCTTCGTGTTCGGCATCTCCCTGCGCCTGATCGAAACCATCGCGCTGGGCCGCAAGACCGATTTGAGCACTCCCAAGGGGGAGACGGCGGGGCCAGGGGTGCGCAACATGTGGCGGCGGTTTTTTCCGTCGCACGGCATGCTGTCGCGCAGCCCCGCCGTTCATATCGGCGGCTACATCTTCCACGCCGGCTTCTTCATCGCGCTGCTGTTCTTCGTGCCGCACATCCTGCTGATCGAGAACGCGCTCGGCTTCGGCTGGCCCGGTCTGCCCAACGGCATCGTCGACGGCATCACCCTCTTGACCCTGTTGGCCATGGTGGTGGTGCTGGTGGCGCGCTTCCGCGATCCGGTCAAGCGCATGCTGACCACCTTTGAGGACATCCTGACCTGGGTCATCACCTTCCTGCCGATGCTGACCGGCTACATGGCGGTCAATCGCCTGTTCTACGACTACGAGACGATCCTGGCGCTGCACGTGCTGAGCGTCGAGCTGCTGATGATCCTGTTCCCGTTCATCAAGATGATGCATGCCATCACCTGGGCCTTCGCGCGCTACTACACCGGCGCCATGGCCGGACGTAAAGGAGCCCACTCATGACCGTTTCCTACGAAAATGGCCTCAAGGCCATGCTGGAACAGGTCGACGCGCCGATCGCGACGTTCCTGACGTCCTGCGTGCACTGCGGCCTGTGCGCCGAGGCCTGCCTGTTCTACACCGAGACCGGCGATCCCAAGTACACGCCGATCCGCAAGCTCGAGCCGCTGAAGAAGCTGTGGCGGCGCGATTATACCCTGATGGGCCGCGTGCTCGGGCCGCTCGGCCTGTTCAAGCGGCCGAGCGAGCAGGAGCTCGAGGAGTGGCAGGAGCTGGTCTACGACTCCTGCACCATGTGCGGCCGCTGCTCGATGGTGTGTCCGGTCGGCAACGACATCACCTATATGATCCGCAAGATCCGCGAGGGCATGTCGGCGGCGGGGCAGACGCCCGCCAGCATGATGCAGGCCGGCGCCCGCGCGATCGAGGACATCAGCCCGATCGGCATCAAGGAGCACGCCCTGCGCCGGCAGTGCGAGCTGCAGTCCGAGGAGGTCGGCATCCCGATCGAGCTGGACAAGGAAGGCGTCGACTACCTGGTGCTGCTGTCGTCGATGGAGATCATGGGCTTCCCCGAGATCCTCGGCGCCATGGCCCGCATCTTCAAGCAGGCCGGCATCACCTGGACCATCGTCACCGATGCCTACGAGGCGACCAACATCGGTATTCAGATCGGCAACAAGGACGTTGCCCGCTTCCTGGTGCAACGCGTGGTCGACGCCGCAGAGCGGCTCAAGGTCAAGGGCGTGATCAGCCCCGAATGCGGCCACGCCTACCAGGCGATCCGCTGGGAGGGCCCGAACCTGATCGGCCGGGCCTATCCGTTCGAGGTGGTGCACCTGGTCGAACTGCTCGAGCAGCTGCGCAGCCAGGGCAAACTTCCCTTGAAAGACAGGCACGGCGATCGCGTCACCTACCACGATCCGTGTCAGCTCAACCGCCGCGGCGGCCTCGACGCGCCGGCACGCAATCTGCTGAACGCGGTCGCCGAGGACTTCGTCGAAACCGACGATCCGGCGGAGTGGAACTGGTGCTGCGGCGGCGGCAGCGGGATTACCGCGATCCACCGCGCCGAAGAACTGCGCTTCAAGGTGTTCACCGCCAAGAAGCGCCAGCTCGACGCCGTGCGGCCGGAGCAGCTGGTCACCACCTGCGCCAATTGCCGCAACGTGATCGAGGAAGCGCTCGACCACTATGAGATGGACCTGCCGGTCCTGGGCCTGGCGGAACTGCTGGCCGAGCACCTGGACGACGACAATGAGGAGACGAAACAATGAGCAACCGACTGGTCGTCGATCCGATCACCCGCATCGAAGGCCACCTGCGCATCGAGGCGCAGATGGAGGGCGATGCGATCGCGCAGGCCTATTCGTCGGGCACCATGGTGCGTGGCATCGAGATCATCCTGCGCGACCGTGACCCGCGCGACGCGTGGGCGTTTGCGCAGCGCATCTGCGGCGTCTGCACCCTGGTCCACGGCATGGCCGCGATCCGCTCGGTCGAGGACGCGCTCGACTACAAGATCCCGCACAACGCGCAGCTGATCCGCAATCTGATGATCGGGGCGCAGTACGTGCACGACCACGTGATGCACTTCTATCACCTGCACGCCATCTTCGGCGGCAAGAACCCGCATCCGATGTTCCTGGTCGGCGGCGTGCCGACGCCGATCGGCCCGGACACGGATTCGGCGCTGAACGCCGAGCGGCTTTCCAAGGTCGCCGAGGTGATCGGCAAGATGCAGACCTTCGTCGATCAGGTCTACGTGCCCGACACGCTGGCCATCGCCGGTTTCTACAGGGACTGGTTCGCGCAGGGCGAGGGGCTCGGCGATTTCCTTTGCTTCGGTGATTTGCCGGACAAGGACATGGCCGACGTCGCCAGCTTCGCCTTCCCGCGCGGGGCGATCCTGAACCGCGATCTCTCGACCATCCACGAGGTCGACCTCAACGACGACAGCCAGATCCAGGAGTTCGTCAGTCATTCGTGGTACAGCTACGAGGGCGGCAAGAAGACCGGCCTGCACCCCTATGTCGGCGAGACCGAATTCGCCTACGACGGGCCGGAACCGCCTTATGAGCAGCTCGACGTCGACAAGGGCTATTCATGGCTGAAGTCGCCGCGCTGGAAGGGCCACGCGGTCGAGGTCGGTCCGCTGGCCCGGGTGCTGATGCTCTACGCCAGCGGCCACGAGCAGACCAAGGAACTGGCGACGATGGCGCTCACCAAGCTCGACGCGCCGATCGAGGCCCTGTTCTCGACCCTCGGCCGCACGGCGGCGCGCACGCTGGAGACCAAGATCGTCGTCGACATGATGCAGGGCTGGTACGACCAGCTGATCGCCAACATCAAGGCCGGCGAAACCCGGACCTTCAACGAAGCGCTGTGGGAACCCTCGTCCTGGCCGAGCAAGGCCCAGGGCGTCGGCTTCATGGAAGCACCGCGCGGCGGACTGGCGCATTGGATCGTCATCGAGAACGAGAAGATCGCCAACTACCAGGCGGTGGTGCCCAGCACCTGGAACGCCGGGCCGCGCGACCCCGAGGGCCAGGCCGGCGCCTACGAGGCGGCGCTGCAGGGGCACAAACCGGCGGTGGCGAAGCAGCCGCTGGAGATCCTGCGCACCATCCACAGCTTCGACCCGTGCATCGCCTGCGCCGTGCACCTGGCCGGCGAGGACGGCGAACCGCTGTTGGAACTGAAAGTGAGCTGACCTCCCTCGCGCGTTCCGGCACGCGATGGAACCGGAGCCGGTCTCGGCCGTGCTCCGGTTTCCTTATGAGGGTTGCACGCCGATGCGCGGGCGGGCAAGGTAGCCGCTCCCCCGCAACGGCTTCCGGACTCCTGTCTTGCTTCTCGACCCCCTGTTCCTCGCGCTGGCCGTGCCGGCGGTGCTGATCGTCGGTGTTTCCAAGGGCGGGTTCGGCGGCGGCATCGGCGGGGTGTCGGTGCCGATGATGGCGCTGGCGGTGTCGCCGACCTTCGCGGTGGCGGTGCTGGCGCCGATCCTCTGCGTGATGGACCTGTTCTCGATCGCCGCTTGGCGCGGCCAGTGGCACAAGGGCATCCTGCGCATCCTGGTGCCGGCGGCGGCGGTGGGCACGACGCTCGGCGCGCTGACCTTCAGCTACTTCAACGACGATCAGATCCGCCTGATCATTGGCGTGATCGCCGCCGGATTCGCGCTGAACTACTGGTTCGGCCGGGTGCGGCGCCGGGGCGGGGAGGGCGAGGCGCCCGGGCTGGCGCCGCTGTCCGGCGCTTTCTGGGGCACCATGGGCGGCTTCACCAGCTTCGTCGCCCATGCCGGCGGTGCCCCGGTCAACGTCTACCTGCTCGGCCGCCGGCTGCCGCGCGCCGTCTATCAGGCGACCACGGTGATCTACTACGTGGTGCTGAACTACACCAAGATCGTCGGCTACGTGGTGGTCGGGCAGTTTACCGTGCAGTCGCTGTGGACCTCGGCCGCCCTGGTGCCGTTGGCGCCGCTGGGCATCGCGCTCGGCGTCTGGCTGCACAAGCGCGTGTCGGAAACCTGGTTCTACCGCCTGGCTTACACCTTCCTGCTGCTGACCGGCGTCAAGCTGATCGGCGACGGGCTGCACATCTGGGGCTAGAGCAGCCCGCGTCCCGCCAAATTGCGCATCAGTGCCCCGGTGCCGAAAGTCCAGGGCGGGATCCCGGTCGACAGGCCGACCCGGTTGGTCAGCAGGCCGAGCTCGGGCGCGGCGATGGTGACGATGTCGCCCAGCTTGTGGGTGAAGCCGGCGCCGGGTTCGTCGCGGTCCTCGGTCGGCGCGAACAGGGTGCCCAGGAACAGCATCGCCCCGTCCGGATACTGGTGGTGCGGCCCGATCATCTGACCGGCCAGATCCTCGGGCGTGCGGCTGGCTTCGGCCATCGAACTGGCGCCGTCGAGCCGGAAGCCGTCCTCGCCGTCGACGCCGAGGGTCAGGTCGAGCCCGGCGATCGTCTCCAGCGTGAAGGTGTCATCGAGCAGGCGGATGAACGGGCCGATCGAACACGACCCGTTGTTGTCCTTGGCCTTGCCAAGCAGCAGCGCACTCCGCCCCTCGACGTCGCGCAGGTTGACGTCGTTGCCGAGGCAGGCGCCGACGATCTTGCCCGTCGGCGCCACCGCCAGCACCACCTCGGGCTCGGGATTGTTCCAGGTCGAGATCGGATGCAGGCCGATGTCGGCGCCGAAGCCGACCGCGGCCATCGGCTGGCTCTTGGTGAAGACCTCGGCGTCGGGACCGATGCCGACCTCCAGGTACTGCGACCACAGACCCTTTTCGATCAGCAGCGCCTTGACCTTGTCGGCCTGCGCCGAGCCGGGCACCACGTCGCGCAGGCTGTCGCCGATCACCTCGGCGACCTCGCGCCGGATCGCGTCCGCCTTGGCCGGATCGCCCTCGGCCTGCTCCTCGATCACCCGCTCGACCATGCTGCGCGCGAAGGTGACGCCGCAGGCCTTCAGCGCCTGCAGGTCGGCCGGCGCCAGCAGGTGGTCGTCATCACCCATTGCACGCAGATGCAGGGTGGCGCGCAGCAGTTCGTCGGGATCACCGATGCGTTTTTCGGCGGCGTCGGCGGCGCCGGCCGGGTCGTCGCTGGCCAGCAGGTCGCTCATGGTCGGGAAGGCGGCGGTCAGGTCGTAGGCCCCGTCGGGCCGCACCGCGACGACGCAGGGGCCGCCGGCGGCGCACGACCACATCCGGCCGACGAAACGGCCGCCGCCGGCGAGGGTATCGAGGTTGGCTTGAACGGGATCCATGTCGGGCGTCTCCGTTTTGTCAGCCGCGCCGGGCGCGGGCGATGCGGGTGATTTCGGCGATCATGTGCTCGGTCGAATCGATCGTGCCGAAGGCGGCGGCGACGCCGCGGCCGAGGATCTCGCGGCGGTCCTTCTCGGTCACCACCGAGCCGCCGACGATCACCGGAATATCTTCATCCAATTTCTTAAGTTCGTCGAACAATTCATCCAAAAAATAGATGTATTCCCAGGAATGACTACTGATACCGATGACGTCGACACCTTCGTCGACAGCGGCCCGGACCACCGCCGGCGGCAGGTTGAAGCGGCCCTGGTAGACCACCTCCATGCCGGCGTCGCGCAGGACCGCCGCGACCGCCATGGCGCCGGTCTCGTGCTGGTCCATGCCGAGGATCGACAGCAGAACCTTGATCGCCGGTTCGCTCATCAGGCACGGGTCTCCAACGGCGAGGTCTCGTGTCCGAACGGATCGTAAGCCAGCCCGTAGGCCTGGCGCAGAAACCCGGCCATCTCGCCGGCGGTGGCGCCGGTTTCCATGGCGGCGAGGAAGGGCTGCATTAGGTTGCGGTCGTGGTCGCGGCCGGCGTCGTGCAGCGCGCCCAGGTCCTTGCGGACCTGCTCCTGGTCGCGGCCGCGCTTGAAGTCGCGCATCCAGTCGACCCGCTGGCGACTGGGCTCGATCTTGGTCTCCGCCGTGTCCTTCAACAGGTGGTCCTCGTCCTCGGGGATGGCGTGGCTGTTGACCCCCACGCGGACCACCGTGCCGTCGTTCACGTTGCGGCTCAGCCGCTCCATGGCGTCGGTGAAGATCTGGCGGAAATAGCCCTGCTCGAACGTCGTCGTGTTCGGATTGGGCGGCATCGGCCTGAACGTGATCCAGGGGGCGCGGCTGGTCGGCGTCGACAAGATCGTCGGCATCGACATCAATCCGGCGCGCGAGGAACTGGCGCGCAAGTTCGGCATGACCGACTTCATCAACCCCAAGGACGTCGACGACGTGGTCGCGGCGATCGT